>Ga0210046_1002775_pt1 | contig 12171 bp, 12 predicted proteins | sample CryGeyCG2114_250_FD_185461 | JGI IMG/M metagenome (GOLD analysis project Ga0210046, IMG submission 185461) | Groundwater microbial communities from aquifer - Crystal Geyser CG18_big_fil_WC_8/21/14_2.50 (SPAdes) (version 2) | ecosystem: Environmental > Aquatic > Deep subsurface > Groundwater ... | reverse complement strand
GGCGACGCAGGTCGCCCAGGAGGCGACGCAGGTCGCCCAAGCGACGGCGCGGGCTGCTCAGGCTGCGGATCAGGACGCGCGGAGTGCGTGGCGCGCCATGTTTGATGCCCGCGCGGCTGCTAAGACGGCGGAGCGGGCCGCCGAGGATGCCTACCAGGAGGCGACGCAGGTCGCCCAAGCGACGGCGCGGGCTGCTCAGGCGGCGGATCAGGAGGCGCGTAGTGCGTGGCGCGCGATGTTCGACGCGCGCGCCGCCGCTAAGACGGCGGAGCGGGCCGCCGAGGATGCCCGCCTGGCGAAGGAGCGTGCCACGCAGGATGCGGTGCGCACCAACCGGGAAGCGGAGCGGGCTTCCATGGCGGCGGAGCAGGCCGCCTTCCGGGCGGCGCTCGGCAATGAGCCCGCCATGGAAACCCCTAATCCTAGCCTAACCCCCACCTGAAAGGAGCGCCATGATCATCGGAGCTTTTGGTACCCTCGTCGATCCTAGGACCCACACCCGGCGCGTCTGGTACCAGCTACGCGACGGCGTGAAGCGCTGGCGGGACACGAACGAGATCATCGAGGAGCCGAGGAGTCGTGCCGCGCGCGGCAAGTCCTTGGAAGAACAGTCTTCGCCTTCGGTTGCAGAATAGTTGCACCCGAGGTATACTATAAATCCACTAACCGCGGAGGTAAGGATGGCTCAGAACGAAGGAATCACCGTAGAGGTCAAGCAGGGAGTGTGCATTTGCACGCTTCCTTTAATGAAACTGGACAGCGCCCCGATGAGTCGCTCGGGGAAGTCCAAGCTTGTTGGAGGGACGGGGGGCTTCCTGACGGTGGAGGGGGTTCCTGGTTACCCTGGCCTGAAGCTGAACGTGATGCTCTTCGTGCCGCTTCCCCGCGTCTAGTCGGCCCACAAGGCCGGTGAAAGGAGGGCAATATGGAAACGGAAAACGAGAATCAAGAAACCGCAGAGGCGGGGTATACCCAGGCGGCCCGTGCGTTGGAGCGGGTCGCTAGGCGCGCGGACGAAACCGCCTGGGAGGCGTCTGAAAAGATCGAGGAGGCGGCGCGCCTTACGAACGAGGCAGCTCTGGGGGGCGCGGAAGGCGTTTCTGCTAAAGAAAGGGTCGATTCTGCCGTCGCGGCCGTGCATTGGGCTACGTTTGAGGCGGTAAGGGCGGCCGACGGCGCGGCAAACGCGGCCCTCTACCTGTTTGAGGTGGCGCGCGAGGAGTACAAGCAGCGGGTGGCCCGCCTTGCGCACGCGCGGCTAGAGCACGTGGGGTGGTGTGGAGACCGCACTGCTGAGGGTGCCGTATTTCTCGGCTCTTCCTGTCGGGACGACTCCTGACTCACAAGGCCGCGTTAGACCGGTGGCGCGTCTAACGCGGCCTAGTTTTTTACTCGCGCCTGCGTAGAAGGGGAAGCCATGAACAGCGCTAAGATTCGCAAACTCCGGGTACGCCTGGGGAAACTCAAGAAGTTGCAGGTGCCCGAAAAGTTGAAGGAGGCGGTCCCGAAGGCGGAGCGGCCGCAACGGCGGCGCCCGGCCACCGTCTTCCAGGTAACGCCGGCCGGGCTAGAAGTCGTGGGGGGAAGAACCCTGACAGCGCAGGTGGTTACGGCCATCAAGCAGGTAGGTTCCGACAAGCAGGCAATCTGCGACTACCTGACGCGAGCGCAGGCCAGGGGGGCCATCCCGACCACCCAGACCCCGGAGCGCATTCTCGCGTTCCATCGTTTGATTGCCCTGAACCGCGGGTGGATCGAGGCGCAGGGGCCGAAGTCCGGGGAGATCAACCAGAGGGCCTCGGCTGTGCGTGCCGCGGCGTCCGCGGCGGCGTTGGAGCGGGCTATCCTGACTGCCGAGCGGGCGGCGATCACGGCCGGCGAGATCTTGGCGCACCTTGAGGAGCAACGGGCGGACGTGGTGGACGGGGGCGAGGAAGACGCGGTGGAAGAGGAAGAGGAAGAGGAAGAGGAAGACGCGGTGGAAGAGGACGAAGAAGAGGAAGACGCGGTGGAAGAGGAAGAGGAAGAGGAAGACGCGGTGGAAGAGGACGAAGAAGAGGAAGACGAGGACGAGGACGAGGAAGACGCGGTGGAAGAGGACGAAGAAGAGGAAGACGAGGACGAGAAGCGGGAAGACGCGGTGGAAGAGGACGAGAAGCGGGAAGACGCGGTGAAAGAGGGCGACGAAGAGGACGACGAAGAGGACGAGGACGACGAAGAGGACGAGGACGACGAAGAGGACGAGGACGACGAAGAGGACGACGAAGAGGACGAGGACGACGAAGAGGACGACGAAGAGGAAGAGAACGGGAACGTGGACGAAGACGACGACGGGATCGACGTGGGGGACGAGGTGGAATACCAGGGCCACTTTTGGAAGATCGTCAAGATCGACAAGGAGGACGAAGTCCTGACGCTGGGGCGCACCACCAAGAAGGGCACCCCCCAGACCCTGTCTCTGACGCTGGCTGATCTCGTCCAGGACAACGAGGAGGAGTAGTGCAGCGGGCAGGGTGCCCCTCTGTGCGAGGGGCACCCTCTTCCGGGAGCGTGATGCGCGGCGGAGTGTGGACGATTACCACGGCCCTAACCGGCCTCCCTCACCGGCCCTCCGAAGAGGTGTCGGTGGTTCTTCCCCTGACTGCATCCGGCCAGCCGGTGGTGTTTGGCACGAAAGCCGAGGCGCGTAGTTGGGGGGAGGAGATTTGGCTGGCCGCCTGGCGTTTGCTGAACCAAGAGGACCTTCCCAAACTCACCCCGGTGCGCCTGCCTACAGACCGGGAAGTGGATCTCGTACCGGTGACGATCGAGGGGTTCCCCGCGCGCCGGCGTCTGCCTTCTGAGCACACCCCCGACGCGCACGTGGGGAGGCTGGTAACTGCTAGGTTGCAGGTGGGGATTGTCCAAGTAAAAGACGAGTGACCCGGGAGGGGCGGCGATGATGATCCTGTTGGAAGGGCCCGACCTGTCGGGCAAGAGCACCCTCGCGGCCGAGCTGGCCGCGCACCGGCCTAAGAAGGTTCCGTTTGTCACGACGGAGCACTACGGCCCTCCCGGCCCAGACCCCCTGAACGAGTACCTGACCGCGGTCCTGCGTGCTCGGCAGCGATACCGGCGCGACGGCACCGTGACGATCTTTGACCGGCTGCATTTGGGCCAGCCGACCTACGGGGTGGTGTGCCGAGGTGAGAGGGGCGGCATGGAGTGGCGGCGGTTGCTGGAGCGCCTGATGCTGAGTCTGGGTGCGGTGCTGGTTCCCTGCTATCTCTCCGAGGAGAAGTTCCTGCGGGCCTGGGCGCACCCTACCGGCGCGCACTACGAGACCCGGCCGACCCGGATGTGGGAGATTCTCCAGCGCTATCGGCACCTGTTCGACGGCGCGGCCGACGCCAGCGGCCGGCCGCGCAACCGCACCTTTCTGCCCATGACCGACCCGTATGACTGGACCCTGGAGACCCGGCAGGTCCACAGTACGGTGAGGGACCGTACCCTCCAACGTATCTGGGGCCGGTGGAAGGGCGTCATGGCGGCCCGCACTTCTGCCGATCCTCTTGCCCCGAAGTTCCCATTCCTGGGATCCCCCGAGGCGCGGTGCTGGGTGGTGGGGGACCGCGTACGGGCGAGCAGCAACGAGCAGCACCTCTCCCTGCCATTCTTTCAGCGGACCGGAAGCGGCGCGATGCTCGGCCGTGCGTGTCGGTTGGCCAGGGTACACGAGCGGGACCTGGCCTTCTTCAACTCCTACGGCGAGGACGACCTGCCCACCAGCGCCGCGGATGTGCAGGCGGCGCTAGGCGACCCCCCCAAGCGGGTGGTTCTGCTAGGGAAGGAGGCGCTGCACTGGTGGCACGCCTACACCCCGTGGCGCCGGGACCTGCGGTTCTTGCCGCACCCCTCCTATGTCCGGCGCTTCCGCCACCACTTGTCCCGTGCGTGGGTGGCGGAGCTGGCGGGCCACCTGTACGACGTGCACCTACAAGCCAGGAGGGAGTCGTGCCGGTAACCGAGAAACCTAAGCTACTGCGTCCTAGGTGGTGGCCGCGGGCGCTTCCGGAGGTCTACGACTACCCCGTGCTGTGCCTCGACACCGAGACCACCGGGCTGAAGATGTTCGATGACGTGCCGGTGGGCCTGGCGATCACCGGCTGTAAGGCCGACCTGACCCCGGTGCGTAGTTGGTACCTGGCCTGGGGGCACCCGAGCAAGAACAACACCACCTTGGACGAGGTTCGCGAGTGGGCTGAAAAGGAGCTGACGAACCCCGCCCAGCCCAAGTGGTTCCACTATGCCAGGTTCGACCTGCACCAGCTCGCCAACGTGCGGATCCCATTAGCGGGGCCGGTGCGCTGTTCAATGGTACTTGCCAGCCTGGTCCGGGGCTACCGGTATGTGCGGGGCGAGTCCCTCGAACTCAAAGAGCTGGCGGCCCGGTGGTGCCAGATCCCGGCGACCGAGCAGCGGGACCTTGGGCGGTGGATGATGCAGCGCGAGCTGGTCCCCGGCAGGGACATTGCCAAGGCGCCGGGCAGGGTAGTCGGCGCCTACGCCGTCGGGGACACCGAGCGTTGCGCCGCGATCGCCCGATACGCCTTGCAGATGGTAGAGCAGGCGGAGCTTGCCAAGGCGTGGGATATTGAGGCCCGGCTCACCTACCCCCTCTGGTTGATGGAGCGGCGCGGGGTCCGGTTCGACTACGAGCAGTGTGAGAAGTGGCTGCAACAGGTGCAGCGGGCCTATACCACGGGGGTGAGCAGGCTCAGGTTCCGCCTTAGTGCGCCGCGGTTCAACCCGAGCTCGGCCCAGCAACTGGGCCGGCTGTGGGAGCTCCACGGGGCGGGGGAGGAGGTGCATCACACCCAGCCCTCGGACCGGTTCCCGGACGGGCAGGCGTCCTTTACCACCGACCTACTTGAGCACCACTACAGCCAATCTCGAAAGCCCGAGCTTGCGGACCTGGCGAAGGAGGTGCTCCGGATCCGCAAAATCAACGACCTGGCTACGAGGTACCTCCGGAGGTACCTCGATCAAGATGCCGTGTGGAGCCGCGACCACTTCCGCATTCATGCCGTGATCAACCAGCTTCCCGCGGACACCCCCGGGACGGACGACCACTTCGGGGCCGTGACTGGCCGGACGTCGATGACCGATCCCAACCTCCAACAGGTCATGCACCCTGAAAAGCAGGAGAAGTATGGCACCTCGGTGTGGGGGATCCGGAAGTTGTTCCTGCCCGAGCCCGGCCAACGGTGGAACCGCCGGGACTACAGCCAGCTAGAGTTCCGGTGGTTCGCGCACTACACCGGGGACCCTGACCTGATCGGGATCTATCAGCGGGACCCCGACGCGGACTTCCACCAGATCGTGGCGGACATTGTGCACCTGACCCGGAAGCCCGGGAAGACGATCAACTTTGCCCTGCTCTACGGGATGGGCCTCGCCAAGACCGCCACCCGGCTAGGGATGACCCTCGACGAGGCGACCAAGGTGGTGGACAAGTACAACACGCTGTTCCCCTCGGCGCACCTGCTCAAGATCCACGTCGAGAGGACCGTTCGCCGGCGGCTCTCGCAGAACAGCGCCGGGTGGGTATGCACCGTACTGGGCCGGCGCCGGTATTTCCGGGAGGGGGACTCGCTCAACCCCGCCTTGAACGCGGTGATGCAGGGCTCCGCGGCGGACACGATCAAGGTTGCCCAGGTGCTGCTCTACGAGCGCCACGGCTTGGTCCCGTTGCTACAGGTCCACGACGAGTTGAACGACAGCATCCCCGAGCACGACGTGAACCGGGTAGATGGGATCTATGACGATACGATGATCGAGGCGGGGCGGATCTTAGGGTGCCGGGTGCCGCTCCTGACTGCCGGCAAGGCGGCGGGGAACTGGGGGGATGCCACGTGACTCAGTTTGGCTACGACGACGAGGAGGGGGTGCTCACGCTACAGGTGGCGTGGGACCCCGGGACGGTCGAGCTGATCAAGACCCTTCCCGAGCGGGCCTGGATCAAGAAAAAGCAGCGGTGGGAGATCCCTGTCACCCGCGTCTCCGTGCAGCACGTGCTCCGGGTCTTCGGGGCGCAGACTCGTCTTCCTCCCGCGGTGCGGCAGCGGATCGCCGGGTGGGAGCGTCTTCGCCAGTTGGAGGACCGCAGCCGCGCCACCAACGAGCTCCGGCTTCGTGACCACACGCCCACCTACCTCCCTGCCTTCGAGCCGAAGGTGAAGAGCTTCGCCCAACAGGTAGTGGCGTTCAACGAGGCGCACGACCGAGACTTCTACGGCCTGTTCATGGAGATGGGCACTGGCAAGACCAAGATCGCGATCGACCTGTTGGACTACTGGTACGAGACCGCGGCGGTGCGTTTCGCGCTGGTGGTGTGTCCCAACACCGTGAAGGGCTCGTGGCAGCATGAGGTCGAGATCTTTTCTCGGCATGGCCGGGCTGTTCGGATCAACTCAGGGGCAACCGGTCAGCGTGTCCTTACCAAGCTGATACAGCAAGGGCGCACGCTCTACCCTCCGAGTCAGGTTCTGCCCATCCTCGTGGTCAACTACGAGGCGCTCCGCACCAAGCTGGGTCCTCTCCTTGCCACCCTCCTGCGGAGGGATCCCTCGGCCATGATCCTTGACGAGAGCTGCAACATCAAGAACATCGACGCCAGGCAGAGTGAGGCGGCGCTGGCGCTGGGGACTCTCGCGCGAAAGCGCCTGATCATGGACGGCACCCCGGTCGGCAACAACCCTCTGGACCTCTTCAGCCAGTGCAAGTTCCTGTCTCGGGACGTGCTGGGCTACGAAAACTTCTACGCCTTCCGGGGGTACTACGCGCAAATGGGTGGGGACTACGGCAGGGTCCCCTACCGCTGGAAGAACCTGGATGTACTGCGGAAGAGGGTGGCCGGGCACGCCTACCGGGTGCTGAAAAAAGACTGTGTGGATCTCCCCGAGAAGCTCTACGAGGTCCGCAGCGTCCCGATGGGCAAGGAGCAGGACCGGGTCTACCGGAAGTTGCGGGACGAGCTGCTCGTCGAAATGGAGGGTGTCGGCCGGCTGAGCATCACGAATAGTTTTTCGATGCTGACAAAACTAACCCAGGTGGCCGGGGGGTTCGTCAACCTCGGCACCGGTGACGAGCCCCACTGGACGGCGATCGTCCCCCCCGAGCAGAACCAAAAGTTGCAGGAGCTCTTGCGTATCGTGTTGGAGAACGTGGCGCAGAGGCCGGTTATCTTTTGCACCTTCAACCGGGAGATCGAGATCCTCCAGCGGGAGCTGCGGAAGGCGGGGATCAAGAGCGCCACGATCCGCGGGGCCGTCAAGCCGCGGGTCCGGGATGCGCGGATCGCGGCCTTTCAGCGGGGGCGGTACGACTGCCTGCTCATGCAGGTGCGGGTAGGCAGCATCGGGATCACGGTCACGGCCAGCTCCCTGGCCATTTATTACTCCAACACCTTCAATATGCGGCTTCGCTTGCAGAGCGAAGACCGGCTGCACCGGATCGGACAGAAGCGGAACGTCACCTACGTGGATCTCCTGAGCACCCTAGGGAGCGGGGCGCAGACCGTAGAGCACCGCATCTGGTCACGGCTCACCGAAAAAAAGGGGCTGGCTGACCTGGTCACCGGCGATGCCTTCAAGAAGTTCATTGCCTGAGGGTTGCACAAACGGCCCCGGGGTGGTATCTTGTTTTCAGGAGACGGCATAAACGCCTTATGGCTTGGCTGCTGGCCAACGATACGGTCCAGCAAGCTCGGCGGGAGGTCGCGATGAGCACCCAGGATGAGCAGGTCGAGGTGTCCCTCAAGGAGCTTCAGGTCCGGTATCGGCGCCTGCGACTGCTCGGGGACGTTTTGGCGGAAGTAGTAAAAAGCAACGGCGCCGAGACGGAGGCGGTCCACCAGGCACTGCTGGAGCGTATGACCGACGAGGAGCTGCAACAGTTGAAGACCGAGAAGGCGAGCGTCACGACCAAGGAGCTGCTTCTGCCTCTCCGGGACGCCATCCGGGCGGCCTGTGACCTTCGGTCCACGGACGGCCAGTCGATTGAGCTGGCTCCCAAGACCCTGTACATTGAGACCACGACCTACGCCAGCCTCAAGGTCGAGCACCAGGCAGGATTCTTCAAGCGGCTCAAGCTGCTTGGCGACGGCCACCTAATCAAGAGGACCATCAACGCGCAGACCCTGTCGGCATGGGCCAGGAAGGTGGACGCGGCGCTCCAGACCGCGGCCCAGTCCAGCCTCAAGGGAATGCCCACTGACCCAGAGGAGGTGAAGCTCAACAAGAAACGGGAGTCGCTCGTCAGGCGGTACCTCACTACCTACACCGCCCGTCGGATCAAGGTAAGGTAGCCAACCCAGTAGTATTTTCACCGGAGAAACCTATGTTGCACGTGAAACCCAAGAAGAAGAAGACCGAAAGCCAGGAGATCGCCCCACTGCGCCCCGCCGGCGGCATGACGCACATCAAGAAGAACTCTAGCCGGGGCATCGAGAATGCCGGACCGGAGGACCTCCAGATCCCCCGGCTGGTCCTGATCCAGCCCACCAGTGACGAGTACCTGGAGCTCGGCTACCCGCGAGGCGGGTTCGCGCACTCCGTGTTGAAGGAGTCGCTCGGGACCTCCTTCGACTTCATTCCGATCCTGCTGGTCAAGAGCAGGATCAAGTGGGGCAGCGAGATCGGCGACCCTATCGAGTGCCGGAGCTACGACGGCAAGACGGGGGGCTCGTTCTCCCCCACCTGTGCGGGGTGCAAGTACAGCCGCTGGCAGACCAGCCCCACCGGGGAGCCCGTGAAGCCGGGATGCACGCTCTACTACAACTTCCCTTCCATCTACCTGGACGCCCAGGGGAACCGGCAGCCCATCGCGATCAGCATGGCGTCCACCTCCATCAAGCCGGCCAAGCGGCTCGTCAACCTGATTAGCAGCTCCGGGGTGGACAGCTTCGCCCGGTGGTACCGGCTCACCAGCGCGAAAGAGGAGCGGGCGAAGGGAGTCTCCTACAACTACGTCGTGACCCAGGGGGACTACGTCGAGGACCCCGACCTCTACCGCTACTGTGAGGAAACCTACGAGATGATGAAGGCTCGTGAGGTCCAGGTCCACCAAGACCGCGGCGAGGAGTGTCATGAAGAAGGCAGAGAAGAAGTCCCCTTCTGAGACTCCTGCTCAGGCCTTCTTCCGGCTGTTCCGGTCGAACGGGCGCGCTTACGGCACTTACGATGTAAGGCGTGAGCGCGCCCAAACCGTGCACATGGCGGTGACCGAGCACGACTGGGAGCGGCACCTGATCGGCAAGAAGGGGATCGGGTTGATCCCGATCATGGAAGACAACACCTGCGCCTGGGGAGCCATCGACGTGGACACGCATGGCCGGAACGCGGTGCAGGTGGACCTGATCGGGCTGTCCAACAAGGTCGCCGCCGCGCAGCTCCCGCTCTGGGTCTTCCGGTCTCGCCACGGCGGGGCGCACCTGATCCTCTTCCTGAAGAAGCCCCAACCGGCCGGGGTGGTGATTGGCCACCTGCGTAGCTGGGCCGGCGAGCTGGGTCTACCTCGTGACGTTGAGGTCTTTCCCAAGCAGAGCCAGCTTGCCAGTAACGGGATCGGCAACTGGCTCAACATGCCGTACTTCGACGGGAACTGCACCAACCGGTTCTGCGTGCAGGCGGGGAAGCGGCTCACGCTGGAGCGCTTCCTTCAGAGGGTGAATCCTATTGAGCTACCCCAGCCCAACCTCGACGCGCCGCCCCCATGCCTTGCTCTCCTGACCGCCGGCAAGATCGGGGCGGGGCACCGGAACACGGTGCTGTTCAACTACGGCATCTATCTGCGCCGACGCTTCCCCGACGAGTGGGAGAGCTACCTGCACGATTTTTCCACCGAGAAGTGCGACCCTCGCCTCCAGCCGGCCGAGGTCACCACGCTGATCAAGAGCCTCAAGAAGCTGGGCAAGGACAAGGGGTACCACTACCAGTGTGGCGAGTCCCCGCTGGTGGATCGGTGCAACAAGGACGTGTGCGGGTCGCTCAACTTCGGTGTGCTCACCCGCTTCGGGTACGACACCTTGGCCATCGGCAGCGTTACCAAGGTCCTCACCAAGCCCCCCACCTGGGTCCTCGACGTGAACGGGGAGACGCTGCACCTAGAGACCGTGCAGCTCCAGTGCCACCGGCTCTTCAAGCTGGCGGTGTTCGAGGCGTTCAACATGGTGATCCCCAACGTCAAGACCGAGGCGTGGGATCGAATCCTCGCCGAGAAACTGAAGAACCTCGTGGAGGTAGACCCCCCGGATGTGGCCACGGAGTCGGGGCTTCTGTGGGAGAGTGCGCTCAAGTTCTGCCAGACCTGCACGTCCAACGAGCCGCGGGACGTGGTGTCCGCGGTGGTCTTTATCGAGCCCAAGGGAAAGGTGCCGTGCTACGCCTTCCGTTTCTCTACGCTGTACGACTACCTGCGCTTTCACGGGTTCCGTCTTAGCAACCCCAAGGAGCTGCACTTCCTCCTAAAGGAGCGCGGCGCGCGTTGCGGCTCGCTCCGGGTGGACGGCAAGCCGGTCAGTGGGGTGTACAAGCTCCCGATCGACGTGGTGGGTTCTGCGCCGGCCAAGGTCTCGGACGACCTCATCAACCTGACTCGGTACTACGGGGACGTGTGAACACGTTCAAGCTCTACGGCCCTCCGGGCACCGGCAAGACCACCGTCCTTCTCGACAGGGCCGAGGAGCTGGTGACAAAGTACGGTCGGGACCGCGTGGGGTTTTTCACCTTCACGCGGCGGGCCAAGCAGGTGGCCAAGGACCGTGGCCTAGATCTTCCCTACCTCGTGACGCTACACGCGATGGCCTACCAGCTAGGCCACGTGTGCAGGGAGGAAATGGTCACGCCCAAGAAGCTGGCCAAGTGGGGTGAGGAGGCGGGGGTGCGCCTGTCGGACCCTGGCCACCTGACGGACGGCTTCAACGACACGACTCCGGGCGCTTTTGCCCTGCACGCCTGGGAGCTGATCAGGAACCTGGATCAGAGCATCTACGACTTCCAGCACCCCGCCATCGGGAGCGAGTACCTGCTGCAACTGGTGGGGTCTTACGAGGCATGGAAGCACCGCAACGGGCTCGTGGATTTTACCGACCTGCTGCTGCGGGGGTGTCGGCACGGGTTCTTGGAGCCCATCTATCTTCCTGCCATGATCCTCGACGAGGCGCAGGACCTCACCCCGCTACAGTGGAAGTTCGTGCTGCACGTGGCGCAGGCGGCCAAGACCGAGGTGCTGTGGGTCGCAGGGGATGACGACCAGAGCATTTACACGTGGGCCGGGGCCTCGGCGCACCTGCTCAACGCGCTACCAGGGAGCTCGCAGACCTTGAGCCAGAGCTACCGCCTGCCGCTCCAGGTGTACGCCCTCTCTGCCCGCACCATCGAACGGGTGCGAGACCGGAAGAAGAAGCTGTTCCACCCCAAGAAGGAGGTCGGCCGGGCCGTCTTTGCCGGGGGGCTCCCGGACCTCAAGGAGGAGAAGGACGTGCTGGTCCTGGCACGCAACCAGTACCTGCTACGCGGGATTCGCCGGCAGCTGATCAGTGAGGGGATCCCGTTCTTCGGGGCGGGGTCTCCCCTCGACGACGAGAAGAGGGTGCGGACCTACCTGGCCCTGGAGCGCCTCAAGGCGGGAGGGGACGTGAGCGCAAGGAGTGCCCGGTACCTGCTCCGGGTGCTCCCCGCCAAGGGTGCCAAGCTCGCGGTGCGGGAGTGCCGGGAAGGGTACCGCTATCGGGCAGGGGACCTGCATCCTGGGATCGCCAACTTTTCCCTGAAGATGGCCCCCGGCACCCTGACCTACCTGCGGCGGGCGGCCCCCGCCCTTCTGGGAGGCCAGAAGATCAAGCTGTCCACCGTGCACCAGGCCAAGGGGGACGAGGCCAAGCACGTGATCGTGCTCACCGATCTAAGCAGAAGCACCGCGAGGGCAGCCCGCGGGAATGAGGATGACGAGCGCAGGGTGGTCTACGTCGCCCTGACAAGGGCGTCGGAGCGACTCACCATCCTGTACCCCAAGACCGGACTATCCTGGCTAGGGCTGGGAATACTCTAGCCGCCCACACTCACCTAGGAGGATTCCCATGAGTGACACCACGACGAGCTACCGCAAAATGTTGGCCGCGCTGCAAAAGCG
>Ga0210046_1002769_pt1 | contig 12180 bp, 8 predicted proteins | sample CryGeyCG2114_250_FD_185461 | JGI IMG/M metagenome (GOLD analysis project Ga0210046, IMG submission 185461) | Groundwater microbial communities from aquifer - Crystal Geyser CG18_big_fil_WC_8/21/14_2.50 (SPAdes) (version 2) | ecosystem: Environmental > Aquatic > Deep subsurface > Groundwater ... | reverse complement strand
GCATTGTGGATCGCGATTTTGAAGAACAGGGAGTGATGGTGGGCCGGCCTGGATTCCGGCACGGAATTATCTGTCACGACTGACACGACCTCCCAAGCATCAACCCGCCGACCCTGCACTTGCGGCCAGACTGCTTGGTATAGACGCAGGGGCCCTTCTGGAAGGAGCGCCGACCGTGCACAATGTTCCAAGGAATGGTAACCTGCTGGGTCATCTTTTTGAAAGTCTTGTCGTCCAATCGGTACGCGTCTATGCCCAGGCTGCCGAGGCGAGAATCTACCACATGAGAACTATGGGCGAACGACACGAAGTGGACATTATTGTCGAACGGGCCGACGGTAGATTCCTCGGTATGGAGGTTAGGCTGGCATCCACCATCACGGATGCAGATGTTGCCCATCTGAAATGGCTGAAAACCAAAGCCGGAAATGACATGTTGGATGCAGTCGTGATCAACACAGGTCAATACGCGTATAGGAGAAAAGATGGTATAGCTGTCGTCCCGGCAGCACTGTTTGGGCCATGACGCACTGATGCGAGGGACAGGAGCCTTGATGAATATGAAGGAGCATATGCCCAGTCACCCGCCTATCCGGATCGCCACGCTTTATGACGACCTGCATGCGGCGCTCGCGGCCCTCCGCTCGGATGCCTCGCGGGTGGTCCGCTCGCGCCGCCTGTTGGAGGACGCCATTGCCGGTGGTGGCGCCACGTACGGCGTCAACACCGGCTTCGGAAAGCTGGCCTCGACGCGCGTGCCGGACGAGCATCTTGCGGATCTGCAGCGCAACCTGCTGCTCAGTCATGCCGTGGGCGTGGGCGCGGCCATTCCGCGCAGCGTGGCGCGCCTCATGCTCGATCTCAAGATCGTGGCGCTGGGGCAGGGCTTTTCCGGCGTATCTCCCCGGACATTTGAGCGGCTACTGACGTTTGCCGAGCGCGACCTGGTGCCCGTCGTGCCATCGAGGGGATCGGTCGGAGCGAGTGGGGATTTGGCGCCGCTTGCCCACATGGCGCTTCCGCTGATCGGATATGGCACGTTCATGATGCCGGACGGGCGCGAGTGTGCGGCGGCCGAGGTGCTCGCCGAGGAGGGGCTCGGGCCGATTGAGCTGCAGGCCAAGGACGGGTTGGCGCTCATCAACGGTACCCAGTTCATGGGGGCCTATGCGGCGTGCATTCTGGACCGGGCCCGCCGTTTGGTCCGCACGGCAGATATTCTTGGCGCCATGAGCCTCGAAGCCCTGCAGGGGAGCGCAACGCCGTTCGATGCCCGCATCCACGCCATCCGTCCCCACGACGGGCAGGTCACCGTGGCACGGAATATCCGGATGCTGCTCGTGCAGAGTGAAATTCTTGAAAGCCACCGGCACTGCGGGAAGGTCCAGGATCCATATTCGCTGCGGTGCATTCCGCAGGTGCATGGCGCATCGCGCGATACCCTTTCCCATGCGGTCCACGTGGTCGAGACGGAAATCAACTCGGTGACGGATAATCCACTGGTGTTTGCGGGCCAGAAGGGCACCGACGGAGGGGTTGATTCCCCGCCCGATGTGCTCTCCGGTGGCAATTTCCACGGCCAGCCGCTGGCTCTCGTGCTGGACTACGCCGCGATTGCGCTCGCCGAACTGGCGTCCATCTCCGAGCGGCGTACATATCTGCTGCTCGAGGGGCACGACGGCCTGCCCCGACTGCTCATGCGCGAGACCGGCCTCAATTCCGGATTCATGATTCCGCAGTACACTTCAGCCGCGCTGGTTTCTGAGAACAAGGTGCTCTGCCACCCGGCGAGCGTCGATTCCATCCCGACGAGTCTCGGTCAGGAAGATCACGTTTCCATGGGGAGCGTGGGCGCTGTAAAGCTCTGGCAGGTGCTCGAGAATGTGGAGAACGTGCTTGCCATTGAGCTGCTCACCGCCGCCCAGGCGCTCGACTACCGCGCACCGCTGCGGCCCGGCCGCGGCGTCGAAATTGCCCACCAGTTCGTCCGCGGCGTCGTGCCCCACCGCGAAGCCGATTACCTCTTCCAGGATGACATGCGCCCGTGTGTTGAGCTTGTGCGCACGTCTGCGTTGCAGAAAGTCGTGGAGGAAGAGCTCGGCGAGGGATTGGGGTGAAGCGGAGGTTATACATCAACCTTTTAGAAGTGTGTCAGGTGGAGCAGGGAATATTGAGTGCATAATATTTTCGGGGTACCATTACAGGGATAGTAATCACCCTGCATGGAATACACCGAGAAAGGATGACGAGTCTCCCTACGGGCCTTTATGATGCCGTGATGACACGGGAGCTTGATGAGCTCTTGCAACTGGCCCGTACACTCCGTATTGCCGTGGAAAAGATGGACGCGGCCGAGGTGCACGTTGTGTTGGCTCGGTACCTGCACGGAGAACTGGAAAAGGCATTGCGCCGCGTACGGGAAGTTGATGGCACTGAGGGGCAACTCGACCTTGCTAACCGTGTTATTTCGCTCATAGGACACCATGTAGACGGCGTAGAGGCTACAAGCCGTCATGTACAACCGAAAATTCTGAAGGAGATAAGTCTTCAATCTCCGCTTTTGGAGCAGGCTGAAACGCCACGTCCTGGAGTTTCCCTGTCGGAGTCGGACTTGCTGGTAAATGCGACGGGCGAATACAGGATTGGACGCGAAATCGAACGCGAAATCATATCGGCAGATCGGGTTGATATGCTGCTTTCGTTCATCAAATGGTCCGGAGTACGCGTGCTCAAAAATGCACTTCGTCAAGTTCTTGAGCGGGGCACGCCCGTTCGTGTCATAACAACGGTCTATATGGGCGCCACCGAGCGCCGGGCCCTGGACTTTCTGGTTGAGCATGGTGCCGAAGTACGAGTGTCATATGATGCCAGACGTACCCGATTGCACGCGAAGGCCTGGCTGTTCCACAGAAAGACGGGTTTTACGACAGCTTACATAGGTTCATCAAATTTGTCAGCTGCGGCGCAGGTTCATGGACTGGAGTGGAATGTTCGCGTTTCCGCTGTCGACGCTCCACGAATTGTGCACAAATTTGAAGCAACGTTCGAGAGCTATTGGAATGACGAAGAGTTCGAGCGGTATGCTGCCACACCCGACGACAAAGAGACCTTTCGTGCAGCTGTTCAGCGTGAACGCGCCCCTGACGAAGAGCATACGGGCTTTTTTGATATCAGACCGTATACGTTCCAGTCAGAGATACTGGAGCGATTGGATGTGGCGCGTACCGTCCACAATCGTCACCGCAACCTCGTCGTGGCAGCGACAGGAACTGGAAAAACAATCATTGCAGCACTGGATTACCAGAGGTTGGTGCGGGGTGGTCCGCTCTCAAGGTTATTGTTCGTCGCGCACCGAAAAGAGATCTTGAAGCAAAGCCGGGCTGTATTCCGGAATGTGCTCCGGGATGCAAATTTCGGTGAGTTCCTTGTTGACGGCGAACGGCCACGGGAGGGTCACCATGTTTTCGCTTCTGTACAATCTCTTTCGCGTGTTGATCTTGGGGACATCAGCCCTACGGCGTGGGATGTCGTGATCGTAGATGAGTTTCACCATGCAGAAGCCCCAACCTACAGTCGACTTCTCGAACATCTCAACCCGAAAGAACTTCTTGGACTGACTGCCACGCCCGAGAGGTCGGACGGTGTCAATGTGAGTAACTGGTTTGGTGGACACATGGCTGCAGAGTTGCGTCTATGGGATGCCATAGACCGGAGCTTGCTGGCCCCGTTCCAGTATTTCGGCGTTCATGACAACGTTGACCTTACGTCCGTGACATGGAAACGAGGGCGCTACGACAAACGGGAACTGGAAGGCGTATTTACCGGGAATGACCTGCGCGTCAATATGATACTCCAGGCCGTCCGAGACCACGTTGTACGCCCGACCGAGATGCGGGCGCTTGGATTCTGTGTAGGTGTAGAACACGCTGGCTACATGGCAGCACGTTTTACCGAAGCCGGAATTCCGGCCATGGCGCTCACCGGCACATCGCCGCGCGAAGAACGTGACCTTGCAGTTGGTCGATTGCGACGTGGAGAGCTTTGCGTGATTTTCGTTGTCGACTTGTTCAATGAAGGGGTAGATATCCCGGAAATCGACACCGTCATGTTTCTGCGTCCAACGGAGAGTGCGACCATTTTTTTGCAGCAGCTTGGCCGTGGATTGCGATTGTGTGATGACAAGGAGTGCCTTACAGTGTTGGATTTCATCGGTAACGCCCGGCGTGAGTTCCGATTCGATTTGAGATTCTCTGCGCTCACGGGTGCTTCGAGGCGACAGGTTCAATCCCACGTAGAATCTGGCTTTCCGCTGCTTCCGTCGGGATGTTCACTGCAGCTGGATCGAGAAAGTCGGGAAATTGTATTGGACAATGTGCGCCAAGCGATCGGTGTGAGGAGGAGCCAGTTGGTTTCTGAGCTACAGCGAATGGGGTCGGCGACCTCTCTCGCAAACTTCGTGGAAGCATCGGGACTCACGCTCGAGGATGTATATAAGTCAGGAAGGTCCTTCAGCGACCTTCGTCGTGCGGCGGGGTTCGAGATTCCTCCTGCAGGTCCGAATGAAGACAGGCTGGCACGGAGCATTGAACGGTTGTTGTACATAGACGACCCGCAACGCTTGAACTTGTATCTTCGTATTTTACGATCGTTACGTCATGACCTGGCGAAAACATCGCTGGACGCATACGCAACGGCCGATCAGCGTCGCGTGCTCATGTTGATCGTAACGCTGTATGGTGGTAGTGCAGCGGGGTCAATTTCAAATAACCTGAAGGATCTCGCGTACCATCCAGCTCTCGTAGGTGAACTGATAGAAGTACTTTCTCTGCTGGTTGAACGTATTACACACGTGCCTCTACCTGTGGAGGGACTGCCAACAGATATCCCTCTGGCCCTGCATTGCATGTACAGTCGCGACGATGTCATGGCCGCCTTTGGGGATGTCCGTCGCGGAAAACTTTATCAGCCCAGAGAAGGTGTTGTCTATCATTCGGCCACTGGTGCGAACCTGTTGTTCGTGACACTGCGAAAGTCGGAAAAAGAATACTCTCCCTCAACGATGTACGAGGATTTTGCGCTATCAGCGCAAAATTTCCATTGGCAGTCACAGAGCCGAACTCAGCCAGATTCGAAGAAAGGCCGGCGCCACTGGAAGCATGAGGAACTGGGAGTGTTGCCGTTGTTGTTCATCCGAGAGCGAAAAAAGACGGAGCATAACACGACAGCGCCGTACATCTTTTTGGGACCTGTCACGTATATTGAACACACTGGTGAACAGCCTATGAATGTCATCTGGCGCCTTCGAACGCCAATGCCGTCTGATTGGTTGCGTGTGGCGCGTTTGACTGGGTAGATAATCACGTTCACCGGTGTCTGGTGGTCGCTCAAAGTTATTGTACCGTTATGAATATTGAATTCGAGTATTTATACAGAGATGCTGGAAATAATGATTTGAGAGAATTACGGATCAGCCTGAAAAGTGTGTTGATAGATCAGGAGTTTTTTGTCGTATCGATTGCACGTGTATCACAGTTACACTTTGACACATACGACGAGGAGTTGGACCATGAGTGGCATGAGTATCATGGGCTGGAAGAAACGAGTGAACAGATCACCGATAGCATGGGTCGGGACATCACTGACCTGATGAAGGCTCTGGAGAAGAGCCGTTTGGCCTACGAAATCCCGTGACAAACAACACCCACATCCGTTTCGCGGTGCGCGATGATGTCCCATTGATTCTGGAGTTCATCGAGGGGCTGGCCGATTACGAAAAATTGCGTCATGAGTGCGTGGCCACAGAGGCGCTGCTTGAGGAGACATTGTTCGGCGAGCGGCCGGGCGCCGAGGTGCTGTTGGCATTCAGGGAAGGGGAGCCGGGCCGTGCACCGGAACGGATCCCGGTCGGTTTCGCACTTTTCTTTCATTCCTACTCAACGTTCCTGGCGCGGCCGGGAATCTGGCTGGAAGATCTGTTTGTGATACCGGAAGCGCGGGGACAGGGGCACGGGAAGGCGCTGCTCGCGCGGCTTGCGGATCTGGCTGTGGAGCGCAGGTGCGGCCGCTTGGAGTGGGCTGTGCTCAACTGGAATACGCCGGCCATTGATTTCTACGAATCCATTGGTGCAGTGGCGCAGGACGAGTGGACGACGTATCGTGTCAGTCGAGATGCGCTCGATCGCCTGTCAAAAATGTAACAATGGAAGTTACATTTACCAGACTGCCCCGCTTCAGCTGAATTCGAGCAGTTTGCTCCTGTAAATGGAAAACAGCTTCGATTTGCTCACGAATCCGATGTAGCGGCCGTCTTCAACAACAGGAATGTTCCACAATCCGGTTTCCTGGAATCGTTGCACGACGGTCGACATGTTTTCGCTCACGTCTACCGATGCCGGAGGTGGATCCATCAGCTCTCCGACCAGAATCAGATTGTAGAGCGCACGGTCGAACATGACGTGCCGGATGTCATCGAGCGTCAGAACACCGATCAGGCAGCCGTCTTTTCCGAGCACGGGAAACAGGTTGCGGTTTGAGGTTGAAACGACATTGACCAACGTGCCCATGGTCATATCAGCGTGGACCGGGCTGAAATCCCGTTCCACAATGTCCCGGATGGTGAGCTGCGACAGCACCGCCTTGTCCTTGTCATGCGTAATCAGCTCGCCGCGTTGCGCAAGTTTTTTTGTATAGATCGAGAATGGCAACAGGTGACGGGACGTGGCAAATGAAATGGCAGACACGATCATGAGCGGCAGGAACAGTTCGTATCCACCCGTGATCTCCGCAATCATAAAAATGGCAGTGAGTGGGGCATGGAGTACACCCGCCATGAGTCCCGCCATGCCGACCAGGGCAAAATTGGTCGTATCAAGTTGCGCCATATCGAGCAGTCCCACGGCGGTCGCGTAGACAAATCCGAGAACGCAGCCCGTAAAAAGGCTCGGTGCGAAAACGCCCCCTACGCCACCGGCACCGAAGGTCAGGCCGGATGCCACGATCTTGGTAAACAGGAGTACAAGCAGACCACCAATGAGAAACGCACCTCCGCGGCCTGCGAGCAAGGCGGGAAGCCCGCCGGAAAGGACGGAACCGGCCTGGTCATTGAGCAACAGATTGACCGTCTGAAAGCCTTCGCCGTACAGAGGCGGTAGCAGCCATACCATGAGGCCGAGCCCCAGTCCCCCGGCAGCCCATTTGCCCACGCCGGATCTGAGACGGCGAAACAGACTCTCGAAAAAGAAAAAGGAGCGGGTGAAGTATACTGATACGAGCGCCGAGAGTACACCCAGAATGACATACCACGGTACATCGGCTACACGGAACGGTTCAACAGAAGTAACGTGAAGGATGAACTCGTTGGCGTGCATGAAGTGTGATGTCAGCGCGCCCGCCACGGAGGCCAACAGAAGCGGAACGAGTGACGCCAGTGTCAAGTCAAGGCTGAAAATCTCGATCGTGAAGATGATGCCGGCGATAGGCGCATTGAATATGGCCGCCAGCACACCTGCCGAGGCGCATCCAAGCAGAAGAATGCGATTTCTGAAGTCCAGTCTGAACATGCGGCCGGCATTGGAACCAATGGCGGCCCCCGTACCCACGCCGGGACCTTCCAGTCCGACAGATCCGCCGAATCCTGCCGTGATGAAACTGGATATATACCACGCGTACAGGTACCGCTTGGGAATAAATCCACGTCTTTTCGATATGGCGTGGAGCGTAATGGGAATGGCCTCGCCCGGGTTTCCACCGGTACCGGCCATCAGGAGTGCCGTGAGCCCAACCCCGAGTACGGGAAACAGAAAGAAATACAGGTCGAAGGAAAGACCCAGCGGGTCTGCGTGAACAATTTCCTGGACGACGTGCACGCCGTTCTTCAGGAGAACTGCAGACATTCCGGCCAGCAAGCCGAGAACTACGGCCGCTACGTGTACCAACTGGGTCTGGGATACATTACGGGCTCGCCACGTGAGGAGGCGGGCATGGAAACTGTCGGGGCGCCGTGGCAATGTGGTTCGTGAGCCTTTGATGATGTCCATGAACGATGACCGAAAGCGGTGGTTCGCTGCGGAGAATGATTCGCATTCCACTGGCGTTCCTATTCAATTCAGTTCCTCGTATCATGGGGCCATGACGCTACACATCATCACGACCGGAGGCACCATCGACAAGGTGTATTTCGACGCCAAATCGGAGTACACGATTGGTGATCCCATGATTCTGGATATCCTGCAGACGGCGGGTGTCGACATATCCCACGAAATCACGCAGCTGTTCCAGAAGGACAGCCTCGAAATCACGCCCGAGGACCGGCAAGCTATTGTCGATGTTGTCTGCAGCAGTCCGCACAGCCTGGTGATGATCACACACGGTACCGACACCATGGTCAACACGCTCGAGGCACTCGCTCCCGTGTGTCGCGACAAGACGGTTGTGCTCGTGGGCTCGCTCAGCCCGGCGCGCTTCAAAGGAACGGATGCCGAGTTCAATATCGGATTCGCGCTGGGCGCCGTGCAGGCGTTGCCGCCCGGCGCCTACATTGCCATGAATGGCCGCGTATTTCGGGAGGGAAATGTCCGCAAGAACCGCGCGGCGAACCGATTCGAAACCTTGCTGTAAAAGCAGGTTATGCACGGTGGCAACTATATAGGACCAACGGCCCTGCTCGCAGCCGTAGCCATGTCCGTCCTCCCGGCCGCCGCACAGCAGGCGTTCGTCTACGAGCGCAGCCCGGAAGAAGGCGCGCCCATTGAGGTCACACTCGAGCGCCTGGGTGGGGACCAGAGCCGGCTCGACGGCCACTACGTCCGCGTCTCGAGTAATGTGCTGCAGCCGGACGGCGCGCCCACACCCGCCCTCGAAGGGACGTCCGATTTCCGGTTTGACCCGTCCCGTCCGACGATTGAGACGTGCGTCACCGATGCCACCGCATGCTCGGCGTTCGATGCCGCGAACGTCTACTTCCATATTGACCGGTTCGCGCATGAGTTCTGGGCACAGCGGCTCGGCGTGGATATCGACTTCCAGGTGGACGTGACCACGCACATCGCGGGAAGCGGCGGCTTCGCTGTTGCCCGTGAGCGCGTCATGAAAATTGCCGTGGGTGACATATTCATGCAGAATGCCGCCCTCTCGGACGACGTGCTCTACCACGAATACACGCACATCGTGGCCTGGGAAGTCGGCTGGAAAAGCGACCGCGATTCGCCTGAGGAGACCAAGGCGCTCGGTGAAGGCTATGCGGACTATTTCACGTCCTCCTACACCAATGACCCGCGCTTTGCGGAATGGGTCGTGACCTGCCCCGACAGGCAGCACTGCGAAGGCCCACCCAACGACAGTGAATTCCGGCGGCTCGATCTCGATGCAGGTGAGTGGAACTTCAAGTTTGGCCAGCCCAGCGCGACGCTCAAGTACGGCTTCTGCCTCCGTTTTCACGAAGGCGACGGCAAATGCAAAGCCAGCTTCAACAACTTTACGCCGCAGTACACGTGGGGCATGATCTGGGGCGCCGCGCTCTGGGACCTGCGCGGCATTCTGGGAGCAGACGTCGTTGATGTCCTGGCGCTCGAAGCCATGCGTCGACATGCGCGGGATACGGACTTCAGTGGCGCGCTCTCCCATCTCCTCGATGCCGACTTCGAGCGCTTCGAAGGCATTCACTCCGACACCATCCGCGACGTATTCGCCGCCCGCGGAATTGATCTGGCAAGCGTCGTTTCTGTGGAAACAGCAGAAGACCGGGCGGGTGAACTGCCCGAGGACATGGCGCTGATGGTCTGGCCGAATCCAGCCAGTGACCGTATTTACGTTGAAGCCCCCACCGGATTACGGGTCATTGTGGTGGATGCGCTCGGCCGCGAGGTTTTGACCGCCGCGCCCCTGGCTACCGGCGGTGCTCGTGGCGCTGGGCCTGTCCAATTCAGCCTCGAAACCGGTCACCTGCCGCCAGGCTGGTACGCTGTCCGCGCGGGAGGTGCGACGCGGCCCGTCATGATTGTCCGCTGACCTATATTGCGGGACACGATATTCATCAGCCCTGAAGGTCATGTCCCTTTTCCGACCCCACCTCCTCGCCATACCGGTTTTTGGTCTGGCGATTGCACTTGTTGCACCGGTTACTGCAGGCGCCCAGGAGGCGCCCGATCCCATTGCCCACGACGCAGGCCTGCTTCCGGCCTATTTTGATTTCGACGCGGATATTCCGCGGGATGAAAACATTCCATCGCCCGAGTCGGTGCTCGGATACGCTGCCGGTGAGGCCTACACGCTTCATGCCCATGTCGTGGAATATCTGGAGGCGCTGACCGCCGCATCTCCCCGCATTGGAATGCGTGAGATGGGGCAGACCTGGGAAGGGAGGCCCCTGCACGTGTTGGCCATAACGTCCGAGGCCAACCATGCGCGCATGGATGATATCCGGCTGGCGAACCTGAAGCTGGCCGATCCATCGGTGCCGGCGGCGGAGAAGGATGCCATCAAGGAGGCAAACCCGGTTGTGGTGTGGCTCTCGTACAATGTGCACGGAAACGAGGCATCGAGCACGGAGACGGCCATGCAGGTGGCCTACCGCCTGGCAAGTGCGACCGACGGGAAAACACAGGAGTGGCTGGATCATGCCGTCGTGCTGATTGTGCCTTCCATGAATCCAGACGGGCGGGACCGGTATGTGAACTGGTACCGCTCGGTGCAGAGCCACATGCTGCGCACGAATGCGTCGGATATGGAACACGATGAACCGTGGCCAGGCGGGCGGTCGAACCACTACTGGTTCGATCTGAACCGGGACTGGGTGTGGCTGGTGCATCCAGAGTCGAGGGGACGGATTGCCACGTACCAGCGCTGGCTGCCCCAGGTGCACACCGACTATCACGAACAGGGCTACAATTCGAATTATTTCACCATGCCGGGGCAGTCGCCGCGCAATCTGAAACTGCCCGATGCCTATGATGACTGGGCGGACCGTTTCGGCCGGGCCAACGCGAAGGCGTTCGACGAGGCCAAGGTGAATTACTTCACGCGCGAGGCGTTTGACTTCTTCTATCCGGGCTATGGCTCCTCCTATCCCAGCCTGTTCGGTGGGATCGGGATGCTGACAGAGCAGGGTGGGCACAGCCGCGGTGGCCGCGCGGTCGCGACCAACGACGGGTATGTACTCACGCTGCGCCAGCGGATATTTGATCATTTCAAGACGTCGCTGGCCACGATTGATCTGGCGGTCAGGGAGCGGCGCGCGCTGCTGGATTATTTCCAGGAATTCCACTCACCGGCAAACCGTGAAACGGCGACGACCGCCTATCTGGTGCGCGACGACGGGGGGCGGGGCTACGTGTACGATGTTGTGGATATGCTGCTGGCCCATGGTGTGCGCGTGGAGCAACTCGCCGAAGATGTGACCGTGCGGGATGCACACGACTACGCAAGCGGACGTCCGTCACAGGCCCGGTTTGCGGAAGGCACGTTCGTGATTCCGACCGACCAGGCGCGCCACATTTTCATTGAGACGCTCATGGCGCGGCAGATGGAAATCGAGGACTCAGTCATGTATGACATGTCGGCGTGGTCGGTCCCGCTCGCCTACAATCTGGATGCGGCGTGGACCGAGTCGGAGCTTCGGGCAGCGACCCGGGCGGTGACGGAAGCCCCATCGCCGCGCGAGGGAGTCTCCGGAAGTCCTGCGCGGTATGCATACGTCGTGGATTGGGAGCAGCGGCACGCACCGAAGGCCCTGGCGGCGCTCTGGCGTGCGGGGTACAACGTGCGCTCGGCGACAAAAACCTTCACGTTCGGTGGCACGACCTACGGGCGCGGATCGCTCGTCGTGCTACTGGGCCGTAACCGTGACAAGGTGACGGACATCCACCGGGACATGGCCCGGATTGCGGACCATGCGGGTGTGCATATCCAGGGCTTTGACACGGGGCGGATGGATGCGGGGATTGATCTGGCTTCTTCCAGCTCGCGCCCGGTGAAGGAGCCGCGTGTGGCACTCGTGGTCGACGAGGGCGTGTCGTCGCTCACGGCGGGGCAGCTCTGGCTGCTTTTTGATCGCTGGACGGAGTTCGGAATTGACCGGATCCGTTCGGGGAGTCTCCGGAGCCTCGACTGGTCGGCGTACGATGTACTGCTCATGCCGGGCGGATCGTACGGGGGGATGTTTGACAGCTCGGCGGTGGCGGCATT
>Ga0210046_1002764_pt1 | contig 12200 bp, 11 predicted proteins | sample CryGeyCG2114_250_FD_185461 | JGI IMG/M metagenome (GOLD analysis project Ga0210046, IMG submission 185461) | Groundwater microbial communities from aquifer - Crystal Geyser CG18_big_fil_WC_8/21/14_2.50 (SPAdes) (version 2) | ecosystem: Environmental > Aquatic > Deep subsurface > Groundwater ... | reverse complement strand
CTGGACTGAGCGAAGCGGTGTCCTGAGCCCGTCGAAGGATCGAAGTCTCCAGCCCGAACGAGCGCGCCGTCTGCGCGGCGTTGCCCGCGCCCATCTGCTCCAGCACGTCCAGCGCGGGCGCGAGGTAGTCGTTCGCCAGCGCGGCGCGCAGTCGCACCGGGCCGTGAAAGGCGAGGTCGGGATTTTGGATGTCGCCGCCCGGGACGTCCCAGACCAACGAGGCGGGACCGAGGCCGCGGGCGAATCCCGTTAAATAAACGAACGGAGCGAGCAGGGACCCGGGCTTGTGCGCCGTTAAAAAAGCGGATTCGCCGCCCGGGCCGGTCTCGCCGACGAGCGCCAGGATCTGCCCGTCGCGCGGGTCGAGCACAAGCGCGCTGGCCGACGGGTTCGCGAGATTCGCTTGCGGAAGCGCGGATAAATTGCGCGCCGCCTCGCAACCGGTTTCATCCACCGGCGCGCCCGCGAGGCGGGCTGTATAGATTTGCGTCAGGCAGGTTGTATTTTTTTGCAGGTCGTAGTCGAGGGTGGTGATGATGACCAGCCCGCCGCGTTCGATGCGCTGACGGTCGTAGCGGGTGGCGAGTTGCATCATCACGAGGTTGACGAAAGCATTGCTCCCCTCTCCCTTTGGGAGAGGGGTAGGGGGTGAGGGCAAGGACGGCACATCTTCGATCATCTCCAGCGCTTTCATCACCAACAGCATTTCGCGGCCGCGCTGGGATGCGGCGTCTGGCGCGTCGAGCGGATTCAGGCTGGGCGTCTGTGAGACCGCGGCGAGCAACGCGGATTCGGCGAGGGTCAGTTCGCTGGCGGGTTTATCAAAATACAGTTCGGAGGCGGCTTCGATGCCGAATGCGTAATGTCCGTAGTTGGCGGAGTTGATGTGCCACTCCATCACCTGCTGGCGTCCGAAGCGCGAGGTGATCTGCGCGGCGAGGATGCGCTCGCGCAGGGCGCGTCGCAGGGACGGCGGCTCCGCGAACAGCAACAGGTCGTAGACCAGTTTTTGCGCCAGGGTGGGATGCGCGTCGGGGTTGTCGAGACCGCTGAGGAAGTAGCCGGGGTGCCGCTCGAAGCCCGTGTCTGCCGCGGCGATGGTCGCGTCCACGAGTGATTTGGGGAGACGATCCAGCGGCAGGTAGACGCGCTCCGAATCAGATGGGGCAACCGTGAAGATGACCTGCCCGCCCGTGCGGTCGTAGAGGCGCGTGGGCTGGAGCAGGAGTCCGTTATTTGGATTCAGCAGGATGGGGAGTCCGTCAATCGAGGGCAGGTCGCGCGTCAGGTCGGCGTAGGCGAACACCGAGGCGAAGATGCCGACCGCGAGCAGGATCGAAAAAATGTAGCCGAGTCCCAGCCCCGCGGCGCGGAGGCGCGACTCGGAACGGCGGCGCAGGTCCGCGCGGCGTTCGCGGCGGCGGTGGACGATTTCGGCCAGGTTGGGCATTTAGTTTTGTAGTTGCGTAGTTGGGTAGTTTCGTAGGGCATGGTACGTGTTGCGTGTTCCGTGTGTACCTGTGTATCTGTCTACGTAATCTTCCCATTCTGCCCATTGATGAGCAATGGGAGTGTTTTGCCGTCGAGGGGGATCTCTGTCATCCAGACGGGGAGGAGAACCAGCTTGAACGATTCGATTGCCATGCCTGCCGAGGAGAGATTGATATTGGTCAGTTGCGAAAGTTGCTCGGAGGGCAGGCGTTCCCGATATTGCGCGAAGACCTGGCTGCGCGCTTCGAGCGAAGCGTTGGACATGCTGATGTCATAAACTTCGGCAGGCCAGTCGGCGAGGTAGCGCGGGTCGTACGGCTTGACCGCGGTCAGGTCAAAGGTTGGCAGGAGGCGGGCGAAGCGGGCGACAATTTTCTGGCTGGCGGGAATTGGCCAGTCGTTGACGAGGACGGGATACTCATCCGTCATGCGGACGACGCGGCGCTGGCGTTGCCCGAACGGGTCATCGTCGGTTTCAACCATATTGCCGCTGTAGCGGATCGCGCCGCCCAGGTCGAAGGTCCACAGCGGCAGGTAGACGCCGCGCGGAAAGTCCACTTTGCGTCCAGGTTTGAGTTTGTTCTGCTCCACCCATTTCACGAGCAACTGGATGGCCTGCTTTTGTGTGAACGCGTGCGGGATGACGCCCTCGGGTTCGATCAGTTCGCGGGACTGGCCGAGGCGGACAACGTGCGGCGAATCGCAGTAGGCGCATGTGGCGGAAATAACCCCCAGCGCGAGAATGAACTCCGCGCCGCAACCTTGACAGTGAAAGACCTGCATGGCGACGGGCTTGCGGTGCCCTTTGGCAGTGGCCATGGCGGTGAAGAAATCCGATTCGCCGGCTTCTCCGTCCATGGCAAGCGAATCATTGTAGCCGCAGTTTTCACATAACAGCGAATGTCCATCCGGCGCGAAGACGCGGCGCGCCCCGCACTTGGGACAGGTGAACCGGTCGGCGCGCGCCTGTTCCGTGGATTGCGCGGGCAAGTTGTCCGCATCCACAATGTCTTCGGGCTTGAGCTTGCCGTCGAGAATTGCAAGCGCACGACGCGCTTCGGCGTGCGTGCGGTCATAGGCGAGGACGGTTTCGAGCAGGTCGCGTTTTTCTTTGGGATCGTCCGTGGTCTGACTGAGAATGAAACTGGCTTTGACGCGCGTCTCGACATCGTCCACTGTGAGCAGGGCGCGTTCGGCGTAACGGCGCGCCGCGGCGCGGTCGCCTGTTTTGAGGTTGATATAGGCTTCGTGGACGAGTTCGTTATCGTGTTGCATGGGGGATAGTCACATGGTCTGATAGTCAGATGGTCGGTAATTGGTAAATGGTAATTAGGGATTGGAAAATTACCAATTACCAATCACGAATTACTGCTATAATCCTCGTCGGAGCAAAACCATGCAGATTGAAGACTATTTCAACTTTCTCGCGCCAAACGATGTTCGGATCAAAGGGACGCGCGTTGGGATCGAAACAATCCTTTACGATTATATCTATAAAAGCCTTTCCCCGGAAGACATCGCGGCGCAATATCCGTCCTTGACCCTTGAACAAGTCCACGCGACGATCACTTACTATTTGCACAACAAGGCGAAGGTCACGGCCTATCTTTCCAACTGGCTTGAGGGTGTAGATCGCAAGTGGAATGAGCAGAATCGCAACCCTTCGCCTGCGATACTAAAGTTGCGCCAGATTGCCGCCGAGCGCCAGACTGCTTCCATTAAGACGTGAGAAAATATCTTCTTGACGAGAACGTGGGTGATGGTCTGCGGAAGGGATTGCGGGCGCGCTATCCCGACATCGTTGTATGGCGCATTGACGATCCGACTGCCCCGCCGATTGGCACACTCGATCCCGATTTACTTTTATGGTGTGAGGCGAATGATTTTACGCTAGTCACGAACAATCGCGGCTCGATGCCCGATCATTTACGTGACCATCTTGCGGCAGGACATCATTTCCCCGGCATGTTCACGTTGAACCCGAAAATGTCTGTCAGCGAAACGATAGAAGAACTGGCTTTGATTTGGGGCGCGTCGAATCCCGGCGAATATACCGATCAGATCGTTTACCTTCCACTTCGTTAGAAACTACATTTGTATTCTTACCAACGCATCCGTCATCCGCACAACGCGGCTGATGGGTTCTACATCGTGCACGCGGACGATGTCCGCGCCGCGCGTGATTCCCACCGCGACCGCGGCGGCTGTCCCCTCCATGCGCTGGTCGGGAGGCAGGTCGAGGGTGTAGCCGATGAAGGATTTTCGCGACGGTCCCAGCAGGACGGGGAAGCCGAGGGCGCGGATCTCGTCGAGGCGGCGGATCAGCTCGAGGTTATGATGCACTGTTTTGCCGAACCCAATCCCGGGGTCCAGGATGATGCATTCGTCGGGGATGCCGGCGCGGCGCGCGATGTCCACCGAGTCCATCAATTCGCGCTTCACGTCCTCGATCAGGTTCTTGTATTCCGATCCCGTGTAGGCGTTGCCGAGGCGTTCTTTCACTTCCACGCTGGCGGGGTTACTGCGGTTATGCATGAGGATGACGGGCGCGTCGTGGCGCGCGGCGACTGCCGCAAGGTCGGGGTCGCCGCGCAAGGCCCACACATCGTTGACGAGGCGCGCGCCCGCCTGGAGCGCGGCTTCTGCCACTTCGGCTTTATAGGTGTCAATGGAAATGAGCGCGTCGGGGAATTCGCGGACGAGCATCTCGATGACCGGGATGACGCGCTGTTTCTCGGCGGCCGCGTCCACGGGCTGGGAGCCGGGGCGGGTGGATTCTCCGCCCACGTCGAGGATGTCACAACCCGCGGCGAGGAAGCGGCGGGCCTGTTCGACGGTTCGTCCCTCACCCCCTGCCCCCTCTCCCGCGGGGAGAGGGGAGAGCAATCCATCGCCCGAAAACGAATCGGGCGTGACGTTGAGGATGCCCATCACGTAGGTGCGCGCGCCCCAGTGGAATATGAAGTTTCCGATGGCGAGGGATTTCATGGGTCGAGTTGCGTGTTCCGTGTTCCGTGTCTACGTGTGTACTTGTGTACCTGTCTACCTTCTCACGGAATCTGATCCAGCGGCCTTCCCAACCAGGCTTCGGCTTCGTTGATGTCGGTGAAGATCTTCATCGCCGCGGCAGTTTCGGGCAGGGCCAGCGCGGCCACCTTGCGGATGGCGTCCGCGATCTTCGCGTCTGCCACCACCACCGCCAGGCGGATGTTGCGCGCCGAGGGGTCGCTGTTCACTTCCACGGCGGCGCGCACGGTCTTCTCGTTGATCTCCTTCACGGCGCGCAGATCGTACAAGTTGCGCGTGCGGCGGTCGGAGCCGAGCAGGTGTTCAAGCGCAAAATCGTGCCAGGCTTTGAGAGTGGCTTCCGAAATGTCGTTAAACGTCAGCGTCATCCCCCCATCGCCGCGGCGGACGACACTCAGGCCGACGCCGGGCGCAGGAGTCCAGTTAAGTGGTTTGGGTTCGTTCATGTCGCCTCCAGTCATTTGCGCGAATTATAACCCAGGCGGTTTGTTTCTCCAGCAGTTCAACTGCGGGAGAACTCTGCGGGAGAACTCACATCGAGCAACAGTCCCATCTCGGCCAGCGCGGCCGCGATCTTGGGGACGGCTTCGCTTTTGACGATGACCGCCGTCGGACCGAGCGGCTCGCCCAGGAATCGTCCCGCCTTCGAGGCTCGCAACTCTTCCAGGACCTCGGGGCGGCTGACCCTTAAAACAGTTTGACTCTCGGCCCGCGCCTCGGTCCCGTTAACTTCCCAGCGTTTGAGCGCTTTCACCAATGCGGGCGGGACGTTGCCCTTTGTGTGCTTCACCAGCAGGGACAGCAACTGCTCCGCCTTCAGTCCCTGCTCGCTGGCGCGCTTCAAAGAACGCGCTGAAACATGGTATTGATATTCGTCGGCTCTCTCATTATCCCAATCGCAGAATCTTGCTATTTGATAACGTATCGCGCGCGGAGCCAGACGCTCGACAGAAATTTTCCCTGAGGATGCAATAGTTATCTTCCCCTGTTTACCTGTGTACGTGTTTACCTGTGTACCTGCATGAGTATTGCGTGTTGCGTATTGCGTAAGGCGGAAAGCGGTGAAGTCTTTTCCTTCCTCAGGGGAAGCGAGATCGGCGAGACCAAGCCAGCGCATGATCTGGATCACGAATCGCACGAGCGCGCCGTCCACCGAATCCCAGTAGGCGAAGCCGCGCAGGTACTGTCCGTCCGCGGCGCGCTTGATGAACCACGAGTCGTAATCGCCTGCGGGGCGTTGGAAGTCGGGATGTTTCAGTTTGAGGTCGCGCAGGAAGGCGGGGAACGACCACCATTGGTTGTTGGGAATGGCGTGGATAAAACCGTGGAGCGTGGAGCGTGTGACGTGGGGCGAGTTGATCCATTCACCTTCGCAGAGGATGGACGGGAGCAGGCGCAACTCGTCAAATGTGGCGGATGTTTTCCACGTCTCCGCGAGCATGGACAGCGCCTCGGCGCGCGGGGCTTCGAGAAATTTTTTCACAGCCTCGGCCTGCGGGATATTTTTCTTGAGCAGTTTCGCGGCATGGAGCAGGGCAGTTAGTTGTAGTGCGGATTGCCAATCCGCGCCACGCAAGCGGGCAGACAATTGTGGGGTGGATTGATAATCCGCCTTGCCGATTCTCAGCGCGGCGAGCAACGTGGTCGCGTCATCAAGGACGCGGTCACTGGCGGGGATCTCATGCGCCTTTTCAACAGGCGTTGCGGGGCGGCCTAGCACTTCCCCAGAATTTCCTTTGTGTCCGAAGCCTGTCCTGAGCGTAGTCGAAGGATGTCCTTCGTGTTTAATAATTTTCAGTAGATCATCGGGGATGTACGCGAATTCCTGCGCGCCCTTTTCGGCATCGAAGAAGGCCTTCGCCAAAAAGCCGCGGTAGAACAACATTTCCGCGGCGGAGACGGGGTTGCGGTGCGGCTGTTCGCGGTCGCGCTTGCCCGCGCCCATTTCGCGGATCTCGCCGAAACGGCGCGCGAACTCGGCCCAGGGGAGGCGTCCGTTCGCGTCGAGGAGCGCGTCGAGGGCGGCGCGCGCCGGGGCGGGGAGAACCTCGAGGGTTTCGCGCGCCCGCTCCAGGTCCAGGAGAGAGGCGGCTAGCTCGTCCGCGGCGGAGTCTCGCTCGCGCGCGTCGAGTTCGAGTCCCCAAAGTTCGGCCAGGATGCGGAGATGTCCGAGGTCGTGCGGCAGGAGGGAGGCGAGCAGGTCGGGCATGGGGGGAAGTATAACGTAGACGCGTAGAGACGTTGCAATGCAACGTCTCTACGCGTCTACCCTTTTACAACACTCAACGCGCCCGGCAACACCTCAAACGATACTTCCCGCACATCGGAACCGAAACTGGTGAAGATCTCGCCGTCGGCGTGGATGTAGAGCGGACGGTCGGAGTTCATGCGGAGTTTTTTGAAACTGCCGAGTTGGGTGGCGGGGAAGCGCAGGTGCGTGCCTTTCATGAATTCTGGCACGAGGCGGAACATCATGCCGCGCGAAACTTTTTTGACGTTGAGGAATTGGAGCAGGCCGTCGTCAATTTTGGATTCGGGCGAGATGAGGAAGCCGCCGCCCTCGCGTCCGCCGTTGCAGACGGTGGTCATCAGCACGGTATCTTCCCACGATTCGGTCTCGCTTTGGAATTGGATTTTGGCGGGATTGTGATTGAGGAGGATGGTCTGGATGACGGCGGTGAGGTACATGAGGAAGCCCTTGACGATGATTAATTTATGGGAGCGGATGGTGACCACCGCGTCGAAGCCCGCGCCGACGGTGTTGTCGAAATATTCGCGGCGTCCGCTGTGTTCGTCGGTGAGCAGGCCGACATCTATTTTGGAGGGCTGTCCGTTGAGCGCGTGGGCGAGGGCGTGGTCGGGCTTTTTCGGGACGCCGAGCGCGTGGGCGAAGTCGTTGCCCGAACCGAGGGGGACAACGCCCAGCGCGGGGCGTTTGTCTTCGGGAATTTGCATCAACCCGTTGATGACTTCATGAACGGTGCCGTCTCCGCCCAGGGCGATGACCAGGTCACAGCCTTCCGCGGCGGCCTGCTTTGCCAGTTCCACCGCGTGGGTGGGATAGACGGTTCCGCTCCAGGAGATGTCTCCCTCCTTGAATTCCTGTGCGATGGGGCGCAGGTCGTTGGCGGCTTTCCAGGCGCGGCCCATGTCGGACATGGGGTTTAGGATCAATTTTACTTTTTGGGGCATGAGTTTTCTCCGGGAGACAAATTGGCAATTTGCTTTACCAATGGGAATTTGAAGGTTATAACCCCGCTGGCTGGCAAAGTGACAGGCGTTCGTAACTATTCAGGCTATGGGAGTTGATGTTGGTTGGCGCATCGTCAAGAACACGGATGCGTGCGCGAAGCGTGGAACGGATTGATCCGTTAAATTCCACGCATCCGTCGTTATTTGGCGATGGCCGCTGAATAGTCACGGCGTTTTTCTATTCGTTGGTTTGTGGAAATGTGATGGGGGCTAACGGCCCGGTCAGGCCTTTGGCCACGAGGAACCTGCCGCGCTCGCGGCGTTTGGCGCGATAGAGGGCCTCGTCGGCGGCGCGCAGTAGTTCGGCGGCGGAGCGTCCGTGTGTGGGGTAAACGGCGATCCCGCCCGAAATTCCAAGCGTGATGCGTTTTTCATCCGGCGCCTTGAAGAAAAATTTTGTCATCTTTTCGGTGATTTTATCCGCCACCATCACGGCGGACTGGAGCGTGGTCTGGCTCATGATGAGGGTCAACTCGTCGCCGCCGTAGCGCGCCAGGAAATCGGTGGCGCGCAATCCCTGCGCCATGTAGCTGAAAAAGACGCGCAATACCTGGTCGCCCAGCGCATGGCCGTAGGTGTCATTCACATTCTTGAAGCCGTCCAGGTCCATCATCACAACGGCAAAACTCTGTCCGGTGCGCCGCGATCTAAGGACTTCCTTTTCCAGGCGTTCGTCCAGGGCGCGGCGGTTCGGCAGGCCGGTGACCGTGTCGCTGTAGGCTTTGCGGCTGATCAACTGGTGCAGGCTGGCGTTCGAGATGGAAACCGCGGCCTGGTCGGCCAACAGGCTCAACAGGCGCAATTCCGCGGCGTTGAAGCCGCCCGTGGTGGAGCGCGACAGGTTCATGACGCCGACCACCACCTGGTTCATTTTGAGCGGGATGCCGATGATCGAACCGTTCCAAACCGGCGGCGCTTTGGCATACAGCGGATGCGCCTGCATTTCTTCCACCACGAGCGTTTCCCCGGAACGCGCCACTGTGTACGTCAGGCCGTCGCGACGCGGGGTCGCGATGGGGCTGGTATTTCCATTCGACTGCAGGGCCGCCCCAAATTCCAGGGAGCCGTTTTTGTAGAGGTAAATATGCACGGCGCGGGCATCCTTGACCAGCCGGATGGACTCGCCGACGATGGCATTCAGCACGGTGGGCATATCCAGGCTGGATGTCAGGTTCAGGCTCAATTTGCGGAGCGCGTCCAATTCCGCCGATTGTTGCTTGAGCAGGGAGAGCAAAGCCTGGCTGGAGACGAGGCTGGATGCAAGCGAAAATGACAACTTCTCACTGCCTTTGTCTCCGCCCGCTTGCTCAATGGCTGAAATAAGAATCCCAAGCAGGGCCAGCAGTTCTTCGCGGTCGTTGGGTTCGACCCCGCCTTTTTCCAGCGAGCGCTTTGCCTCTTTCAGGGTATCAATTCGAGAATCCATTATTGATTTTTCTACCGCCTGGCCAGACTCCGGGCAATTGCAAATAAGCGCTGAAAGGCATGACATTCAAACAACATTGCGATTATAAGGCTTTTTCTGCATCATTTTAGACTATGTTAGAATGACCCTACTTCACAGAATTGGAGGGCAGACGGAATGACTTCGTCCCTTTTACCGGCTACACCGCTCCAACCGCGCAAACGCGGACTGATCGTGGGCGCTTCCAGCGGACTGGGCGCGGCGCTGGCCCGCAAACTATCCCGCGAGGGATACACGCTTGCGCTTCTCGCGCGACGGGGGGAGCGGCTCGCCGATCTATGCGCGGAAATCAACGCGGACGGCGTAACGCGCGCGTTGGCCTACGAGCACAACGTAATCCATTACGATGAAGTTCCTTCCCTGCTCCAACGCATCATCGCGGACCTGGGCGGGCTGGACTTGTTCATCTTCAACGCGGGGGTGAACTATCCGCCCGGCCCAGAAAAAATGAACGCTGAAGACGATATCAAGATGATCGAGATCAACCTGTCGGGCGCGATTGCCTGGCTGGCCCCCGTCGGCGACCTGCTCAAAGAAGCCAAAAGCGGACAGATCGTGGGCATCTCGTCCGTGGCGGGCGACCGCGGCCGCATCGCCAACCCCGGCTACAACACCTCCAAAGCGGGACTCACCACCTACCTCGAAGCCCTGCGGAATCGCCTCACGCGTCACGGCGTGCATGTGCTGACCGTCAAACCTGGATTCATGTCCACCGAAATGTTGCGCGCCAGCGTGGGTCCCAAGCCGTTCACCGTCTCCCCCGAACGCGCCGCGGACGACATTTACAAAGCCATCCGCAAACGCAAGCAGGTGGTCTACATCCATCCCATTTGGAGGTGGATCATGCTGGCGATTCAACATACTCCGTCGGTGATTTTCAGACGATTGAACTTTTAGTTGGTGTTTTCTTCCAAAATAAAGTAAAAGTGGGTTGAATGGCGTGAAAGCAAAATTCACTTTCCTTGATTAGAGTAAAATAGTCTCATGAGCCTTCCGCTATTCCAATCCCCCAAGCCAATTCACGACCACTTTACGAGTGACTCTGATATTGTATTATTTAATGGCAATATTCAAGATTTGCTTGCTGAAATTCCTGATAAGACAATTCAATTAGTAATTACGTCTCCCCCATATAATCTTGGGAAAGATTACGAACACCGTGTTGATATTGAAAAATATCTTGAACAGCAAACTGAGATTATCACTGAACTTTATCGAGTTTTGAAAGATGGCGGTAGTTTATGCTGGCAAGTGGGCAACTTTGTAGAAGATGGTGAAGTTTATCCCTTGGATATTTTGTATTATGGGATATTCAAAAAACTTGGTTTGAATTTACGAAATCGAATCATTTGGCGATTCGGGCATGGGCTTCATGCGTCAAAACGATTTTCAGGAAGATATGAAACCATTTTATGGTTTACAAAAGGCGATAAATATTTATTCAATCTTGACAGTGTTCGTATTCCATCTAAATATCCCGGAAAACGCCATTTCAAAGGCGAGAAAAAAGGACAACTATCTGGAAATCCACTAGGTAAAAATCCTTCCGATGTTTGGGAAGTTGTTTTACAGGATTGGGAAAAAGAGATTTGGGATATTCCAAATGTTAAAGCCAATCACCCCGAAAAAACGGAACATCCTTGTCAGTACCCAATTGAATTGGTTGAACGATGTGTACTTGCTTTGACTAATGAAGATGATTGGGTTTTAGACCCTTTTGCTGGCGTTGGCTCATCTCTACTTGCGGCAATTAAAAATAATAGGCGCGCAGTAGGAAGTGATAAAGAAAAAGAATATTGTCAATTAGCCCAAGAACGTATCCTTTCTTATTTCAATGGAACGCTTGGCTATCGTCAACTTGGCACGCCAGTTTATCAACCTACGGGCAAAGATAGTGTGTCGCGATTACCCGATGAATGGAAATCCGCTTATCAGCAAAATCAACTTTTGGATGGAAAGGGAGAGTATAAAAAATGAAAATTGCGGGTGTTTATTCTTTCAATGGCGGCGCAGACGCTGTCAAAAAGAAATATACAAAGGAATTGGGCGAAGTAGAAAAAATCCTTGCCAATGTTGAGACTAAAGGACATAAAACGAAGCAAAGCTTAGAAAAGACTATGCGCGACAAGATTTTATATAGCCCTCGCTCCCTCAACAAAGCGATAAGCGATGATTTTTTGAAATTGGGTTGGGAGAAGAAAAAAGTTTATTGCGATTATCCGACACAATATTATCGTGAAGGATATGAGCCGCCCAGAGTTACCAAAGGCGCTTTCAGAGAAATGGATTTCATCAAAAATAAACTTGGTGTTGAAGTACAGTTTGGTAAGTATTCTTTCATGGTCTACAATGTTTGCGCCAAAATGACAATTTTCCACAACATGGGGTTTATTGATGTCGGTATAGAAATTGTTCCAGTGAAAGAATTAGCTGAAAATATGTCGTCAGGCGTTTCTTATTTTGAGCAATTCGTTTGGGATTTGGAACAACGTGGCGTTTCGGATATTGATATACCAGTTTTAATTTTGGGAGTTGCGCCCTAAAACATCTTAAACACAAGAGCGCACCCAACGCAGCGTGTAGTGGTGAGAATTCTGCCACATGTTTCGCGTCAAGCATTTTTCCCTGGACAGTCCGCCACCTTCGGCAGGCTGGCTTCGAGTTTTTTCTGCCCCCAAACAGAATCCACGCCCGCCCCACCGCCGCTACTGTTGAACATTCAACGTTACTATTTCTTCAACATGAACCCAACCTTCACCTCCCTCGAAAATTTCGGCCACTCCCTGCGGGCGCAATCGTACGTAATTCAGCCGTGCGCCGCGGACGACATCCACGAAACCTTCCAACTCGCCAAACGGGACGGACTCACCGTCACCGCGCGCGGCGCGGGACGCAGTTACAACGACGCGGCCATGAACGGCGGCGGGATTGTGCTGGACCTGTCCGCGATGAACCAGATCCTCGA
>Ga0210046_1002748_pt1 | contig 12259 bp, 8 predicted proteins | sample CryGeyCG2114_250_FD_185461 | JGI IMG/M metagenome (GOLD analysis project Ga0210046, IMG submission 185461) | Groundwater microbial communities from aquifer - Crystal Geyser CG18_big_fil_WC_8/21/14_2.50 (SPAdes) (version 2) | ecosystem: Environmental > Aquatic > Deep subsurface > Groundwater ... | reverse complement strand
CTCCGCCATATCCACCTGTTTCTGGTATTTATCATCCGTTTCTTTTTGCTTTTTGGCATCGACCAAAAGCAAATTGATTTCTTCAATGCGTTTGGACGGATAATTTTCCGTGGGTTTTAGAGCTCCGGCCTCCCTGTATTTGGATAAAGCCAGTTCTAATTGTCCTGCAGCGGAAAGCTGATCCGCATCGGCAACCAACGTCAAATAGGCATTGTTGACACGCGTTAATTGTTCCAGCTCATCCAGTTTCTGATTAATCTGACCAATTTGCTGTTGCGGATAGGCATCCTCTGGTTTAACCTTTAAGGCGGTTTCATATTGTGTTTTGGCGATGACATATTTACCCGCCTCAAAAGCGCTGTCGGCCCCGGCGATTACCTTATCGTAATTGGCCTCGAAAGATTGCTGCAAGGTGGCAAAATGCTGTTCGATGGCCGCTAATTTTTGTTTTGGATATGCTTCCTCCGGTTTTAAATTCAAAGCCAGGTTAAACTCACCTTTGGCTTCGGTATAGGCTTCCACATTAAACAAACTATCGCCTCTCACAATAAAGTTTGTGTAATTTTTGTCGAGGTCTTTTCGTTGGTCGGCCAGTTGATCGTCAATCTGCTTGAGCATATCGCCGGCATAGGTTTTTTCGGGCCACATGGCAAGTGCCGATTGGTATTGAGTACGGGCAGCAATAAAATCTTTGTTGATATACGAGTCATCTGCCTTTTCGACCAACATATTGTATTTTTTTTGTTTCTCAGCCAGGGGTTTAATCTCTTTTATTTTATCCAGTGCTTCCTGGTTGTCAGGGATGATGGAGAGTGCTTCCTGGTACAAATCCAGGGCAGTAGCATAGTTTTGTATCAGAATATAACGCGAAGCCTCTTCAATTTTAGCGGCACATCGCATTTGTTGTTCCTGCCACTCCACTTGCAGTGATTTAGCAACTGTTGTTAACTCAACAGGTTCACTGTTTTCAGGGAAAAGCTTGCCGGCTTCGTCATATTGTTGGATGGCCTCATCATATTTTTTGGATGCAACGAATGCCTTTCCACTGGCCATGAGTGTTTCATAATGCCCAAGTTTTTCTTTCTCTTTCGTTTGGAATTCGATGATTTTCTTTATCTGGCCTGTTGCATATTCGTCACCGGGGATTACTTCAAGCGACTGTTGATATTGGACGATTGCCTGGTTTAACTTCCCGGTATTGTATAATTCATCTGCTTTGTCAACCAACTCATAATAAGCCTCCTCACCAGCCATTCGCTCCTGTAGCTTTTTGATAATCAGGTCGACTTTATCTTTCGCGTATACATCATTTGGTTTAAACCGAAGAGCCATTTGATAATAGGCTTTGGCATCCTTAAACGACAATTCATTAAATTTACGGTCACCATATATGATGGCTTCATCATAGGTAATGGCCTGCTGCGCTAACAAAAACTGAGACGATAACAAGACAAACACCAAGAATATTGATTTGATCCCTAACAGTTTTACATATGATTTCAAAAAGTCTAGCATAAGATTGCTCACCTGGTTTAGTTAATTGCAGGTTGTTTTCACAACGATTTTTCGGTCGTATTATTTTGTTGTTGTATCATTCCATCGTTGATGATCAGTTTGCGATCGGCCATATCAGCCAATTCACGGTTGTGCGTAACGATGATAAATGTTTGATTAAAAGCTTCTCGTAAACGCAGGATAAGCTGATGTAACTCATTGGAAGCATGACTATCCAGATTCCCGGAGGGTTCATCTGCCAATACCACTGATGGTTTATTGATAAGTGCCCTGGCAATGGCCACCCGTTGTTGCTCGCCTCCGGATAGTGCTGATGGTTTGTGGTCTTTTCTATCGGTAAGATTTAAAAATCCCAGCAGTTCCAGGGCCTTTTTTTCAGCAATTCTTCTTGAATCGCCCGCGATCAATGCTGGTATTGAAACATTTTCGAGGGCCGTAAACTCTGGTAGCAGGTGGTGAAATTGAAACACGAAACCGATGTGCTTATTTCTAAAAACGGATATGGCTTTATTGTTTAACCTGAGCACATCCTCCCCTTGAATCAGTACTTTTCCCTGGTCGGCATTTTCTATTGTTCCCAGGATTTGAAGCAAGGTTGACTTGCCTGCACCTGATTTTCCTACGATGCTTACAATTTCACTTTCGTCCACATGCAAATTGATGCCTGAGAGTACATGCAGGTTTCCAAAAGATTTATGTAAGTTTTCAGCCGTTAACATCCAATACACGATTATCGTGCAAAGATAGCGTTTTGCCTGTAATTGCCATATAGATCGAGTGGTGATCTTAAAACTAAATATTTCAATTAACTCACCTAAACTATTTATAACCAACTATAAATTACATTAGTCAGCAAAGAATGTGAAAGATTGTGAAGGTGACCTTGATAAATTTGCTACTTTTGGCACACAAAAAAATGAAAAGTTAAAAAAGAATTCACCCTATGAACTTACACGAATATCAGGGCAAATCAATCCTTCAGCAATATGGTGTTGCTGTTCCTTACGGAATTGTTGCCAACTCACCAGACGAAGCCATTCAGGCGGCGAAAGACATACAGAAAAAAGTCGGATTGGATATCTGGGCAGTGAAGGCCCAGATTCACGCCGGTGGTCGTGGTAAAGGTGGTGGCGTAAAAATTGCCAAAACCCTGGAAGAAGCCGGTACCTATGCCGATCAAATTTTGGGCATGATGCTCGTAACCCCTCAAACAAAGAGTGAAGGAAAACTGGTTCGCAAAGTTCTGGTAGAACAAAACATTTATTACCCCGGACCCGAAAACGTGGAAGAATATTATATGAGTATCCTGCTCAACCGCGACAAAGGCCAGAATATGGTGATGTATTCCCCACGCGGGGGCATGAATATTGAACAGGTTGCAGAGGAAACCCCTGATGAGATATTTCACGAACTTGTCGATCCAAAAGTGGGTTTAACAGGTTTCCAGGCACGCCGCATTGCTTTTAACCTGGGTCTAAGCGGTGTTGCTTTTAAAGAGATGGTGAGATTTGTTTCGGCTCTTTACAGTGCTTATGTAGGTTCTGATGCCAGCCTTTTTGAAATCAATCCGGTGATAAAAGCCGCCGATGGCAAAGTATATGCAGCCGATGCAAAAGTAAGCATCGACAACAACGCTTTATATCGTCACAATGACATCGCCGTGATGCGCGACCTGCATGAAGAAGACCCTATTGAAGTGGAAGCCAGTCGGTTTGACCTTAATTTTGTAAAACTAGACGGCAATGTAGGGTGTATGGTCAACGGTGCCGGACTGGCCATGGCTACCATGGACATGATAAAAATGTCGGGTGGAGACCCTGCCAACTTCCTGGATGTAGGAGGAACAGCCGATGCCAAACGTGTGGAAGAGGCATTCCGCATCATCTTAAAAGATCCCAACGTGAAAGCGATCCTTGTCAACATTTTTGGTGGAATCGTGCGTTGCGACCGTGTGGCTCAAGGAATCGTGGATGCCTATCAAAATATTGGTAATATTAACGTACCTATTATTGTACGGCTTCAGGGAACAAATGCCGTGGAAGGCAAAGCTTTGATAGATGCATCCGGTCTTCAGGTGCATTCCGCCATTCAACTATACGAAGCAGCCAAACTGGTAAATGAAGTATTAAAATAGTCTTTAAACAACCCCTTGGTGAAAACCGGATGGAGCAATGCTTTATCCGGTTTTTTTTGGGGATTGGATTTCAGGTTCATCAGGCTTTACAAAACGCAACAATCTATATTCCCATAAACCTTGTCTTAGGGCCTTGTACTGGTATATACCTGATTTATAATGATTTTTGCCAAAATGACTGGTGTTGTGTAGCCTATTATATACCAATGAAGGTATTGCTGCTGCCATCGATGCATAGTACATGCGGCGGGAGGTTGGTGTAATCTCCCTGGTTACATCCAGCGATTTGTTGAATTTCATCCTTTCACTTTCCATGGCAGTCACAAATTCGTCATGGGTAATAATGGGTGCCAGACTCCAGGTGAGGCGCCACTTTTCGAGCCAATTGTTCTTGTCAAACAGGTTAGGGACTTTAAAATAATCGGCCAGTACCAGGATGCCTCCGGGTTTTAAAATCCGGTATACTTCGCGGCCAAATTTGATTTTATCCCGGGTGGAAGTAACTGATTCAATAGCCCAAATCAAATCAAAAGTATGATCAGGGAAAGATGTTTGTGTATAATCCTCCAGTTTGAAATCGACCAGATGAGCCAGTTTTTGCCTCGCCAATTGCTGATTAGCATAAGCCAGTTGCTTCTCACTCAGTGTAATGCCCGTAACTTTGGCTCCACAAGTATGTGCCAGGTAAAAAGAGGATCCTCCTACCCCACATCCGGCATCCAATACACGAGGGTTCACTACGTTTCCAGCCAGGTTTAATAATGCCAAGTTGGTATTTTGTAATGCCTCAACGAAAGTACGTGTGTTCTGATACCATATTCCATAATGTACGGCAAGTGCTTTTCCGAGTTTCCACCAAAGTTGATAATGTTGCTGGGTTTGATTGTAATAATCAGCTATATCGCGGTTCGAGAACAATCCATTCATGCTTTTGATTCGATGCAAACATAAGGATTTATAAGCTACAAATGAATGAACACCATTATTCACAACTACGCAAAAACGAAACGAACAAACAGATAATTGTCGTACAGGTAAGTGCGTTTTTTTTACTAAAGGATAATTTGTTTAATTTTGTAAACCCATTTAAAAAAATAATGATTAAATTTGTCAACTAATCCCATTTGAATCAGATGCCTATCTACAAAAATCCAACATGAATACGACAACACCCAACTGGACTGATAAAACCATCCTGATTGTAGAGGATGTTGATTCAAGCCGACGATATTTTGAAGCTGCCTTAAAGCTCACAAAAGCCAATCTGATATACGCGCGTAATGGTCAGGAAGCGATTGATGCGTTAGAACGTAAACAAGGAATCGACCTGATATTGTTGGATATTTACCTTCCTCTTGTAAGCGGAATAGAAGTGCTTAAGCATATTAGAAAAACAGATCCCAAAATACCCATCATCGTTCAAACAGCTTATACCGGTTATCACAACGAAAAAGAAGCCCTTCAGGCTGGTGCCAATGTATTTTTATCAAAACCGGTTAGCCTGACTTCCCTTTACCTGGAAATAGAACAATTTTTTTCCCGTTGATTTTATTAAATGATTTTTACTATTTGCTGCCTTAACAGGCTCTAACATACACCCGAACCCACATGTTGAAAAAACCACTTCTTTTTTGGATCTTTTTAATGACCATTCAAGTGGGTTCGTTTGGACAACCCGATACCAACGCATCATATCAATCGGATACCATGCGTGTGAACCGGTATATTGAACATTGCGGGAAAATACTTTTTTTCTATCCGGACAGCAGCCTTAAATACATGGATACCATCCTACAGCTTTCAAAAAAAACAAATTACCAGTATGGTTTAGTTAAAGCTTACAATTTAAAAGGTATATTGTCCTATATGAATAAAGAACCGGATGAAGCACTTAAGAATTACCGAATCGCCCTCGAATATGCAGAAACAACAGAACCTCCAAGACTAAAGGCCCTGGTTTTAGGAAATATGGGACTTGTATTCAAGACTACTTATCAACACGACAGTGTGGTAACTTACCTGAACAAGACAATTCAATACTGCGCAATACACGATATACCGGATATTCTGTCAAAGGCGTATCTTGACCTGGGCACACACTATTCAAACCGGGGCAACTATGTGGAAGCCGCCCAAAACTTAATGAAATCAAGAGAGATAATGACATCGGTAAATGATTCAATGCAACTTGTCTATGTTTACAACTCATTCGGCTATTTGTATATGAAATTGAATAAGTTTGATGAAGCTTTATATAACTTAAAAAAAGCCATTGAAATCGACCAACTTGTGCAGAAGGTAAATATCCTTGCCAACACTTATATCAATCTGGGTGAGCTATACTTTCACACAAAAAAAGACTACGATTCTGCTTTGTATTATTACGAAAGAGCCGTTGTAACAGCCATACCCCACGAGAAAGATCAAATCCAAATGGTGTTATCCTTTACCAAGGGCAATATTTTTGCAGAGAAAAAAGAACTTGACTCAACGTTCCTGTATTATCAAAAAGTACTCTCTGATCCATTACTTGAAAAATACCCGGACAGGGAGGCCGGTCTGAGGGTCAATATGGGCGGGTATTACCTTTATATAAAAGATGTTAAAAATGCCCGCCATTTCTTAGATTCCGGTTACAAACTCTCTGACAGCCTGGGTATAATGGTTTTCAAAAAAAATGCATTAATGGCGCTTTCAGAATTGGATAGTTTATTGGGTAATTTTAAAGGCTCGCTGGCCTATTATAAACAATATAAAATAATCTCCGACAGCCTGGTATTAGCCGAGGCACGTAACCAAATGGCGGTACTGGAATTTGAAAAAGATTTGGCGCAACAAAAATACGACAACCACCTGCTGATGGAGCAAAACAGCCTGAAATCAAAACAGATTTTAAATCAAAGAAACCTGATCTACCTTTCGCTGTTGGCCTCAGTTCTGCTGGTTGTATTCATCTATTTACTGTACTATAATCGGGGAAGGATAAAAAAGCTCAATATGGAATTGTCTGTAAAACACCACGATTTAACTACAATCAATGAGGAACTTCAGGTAACCAACGAAACCTTAAATACTCAACAAGACCAATTAAAAGCTTTAAATAATTCAAAAGACAAGTTTTTTTCCATCCTTGGCCACGATTTAAAAAGTCCGTTTAACAGCTTGCTTGGCCTACTCGATTTGCTTGTCCAACAATGGGATATCATCGAAGACAACGAAAAAAGAGAAATGATCCAATCACTCTATACTTCATCGGAAATAACCTACCAACTTCTTGAAGAAATACTTAGTTGGGGAAAAGCGCAACAAGGACTTATTAAATGTCAGCCGGCAAATTTCAATGTAGTTCAAAAAATTCGTTTAGTGACTGATCTTTTTAAATCACAGCTAAAGGAAAAAAACCAGCGGCTCCTTATAGAGCTATCACCCGAAATGCAACTCAATACCGATCCCAGATTGTTTTCGCAAGTGATTCAAAACCTGATGAATAACAGTATTAAATACACTCCTCACGGCGGAACGATTACCATCGACAGCAAATCGACCTCTGAGGAAATCAGCGTTTGTGTATCGGATACAGGGATAGGTATACCTGAGGACAAGATTTCTCAACTATTTAATCTGGATTGCGATTTTAATCGTCCCGGCACCGACAATGAAAAAAGCACAGGGATGGGGCTTATTTTATCAAAGGAGTTTGCCGAAATAATGGGTGCCCGCCTCACCGCTACCAGCATTGATGAAAAGGGAAGTAGCTTTTGTTTAAGCTTCAGAAAAAAATAAACACTGAAAAATTCATTTTTACTTGGTGGTGGCATTTATTATCGTACTTTTGCCGCTGCTTTAACAGCACGTTCATCAACTTTCGGGGTATAGCGTAGTCCGGTTAGCGCGCCTGCTTTGGGAGCAGGAGGTCGAGTGTTCGAATCACTCTACCCCGACAAAATAAAAAGCCTCGCAATCAGAAGATTGCGAGGCTTTTTTTACTAATACTCAACCGATTGTCTCACGACATGAGTACACAAATGAGTACACATGGATCAACGGGAGACCATCGCTTTTTGAACGCTATCCAGATACATTTCAACTATTTCAGCCTTTATTTTGTTCAAATTGACAGCTGTGTGGGTGATATAGTCCTCCATGGTTTCGTATTTCTTGTCTGATTGTTCAAATGCCTCCTCTAATTGCACCAATGTATTTGAATCAATGTCCAAAAACAATATTCCTCCCATCACGCTTTGTGCGGGCCGACTTTTTTCTGTCTAACTCGCTTTATGGATCATGTTTATCGAAGCATGTGAATAATAGTTGAATTACGCCGGCTAGGGGTATCGATTCAAATAATTGCCCTCCACGACAGTGGACCGCCGATATGCCTACAACTTCCAATATTAAGTGAAGGCCCCGGCAGTGGCTCCATTACTGCATCCTGATTATCCTAAAACATCCGGACTTACCGCTTTCGCTGATCAACTGCCCATAGTAAACCCCATTGGACAACGCCTGACCCCTGTCATCGGTACCATCCCATACATATTGCTGTTTCCTGTCATCCTGCATAACAGGCCGGAGTACGGTGACCAATGATCCGACGGCATCGTAGATCATTACCTGTTCGGTCTTATCATTCCTGACCTCCAGGAATACCCTGTCCTTAAAGGGATTGGGATAGCATAAGAGATCGACACCGCCATCGGTGGCAACGTCGTCGACGGAGGTGGCAAGGTCGACATCAATGACAACATTGGCCGAGGGACTGACAATACCCTCATATACCAGCCGGTAATTGAATTGATCATATCCCACATAATCGGGCGCCGGAATGTAGGTATAATTCCCGTCGGCATTGGGCAGCAAAGCTCCGGTGAGCGTGCTGTCCTCCACGATGATCTCCATATCATAGAGCCAATCCTCAGGAATGACATCGTTGGCCAGCAATATCTCTCTGACGGATATTGCCAAGGTATCATTCATTACCATATGTAAGGTGTCGGGCACCGGAATACATTCTGAAACACGGAACAGCGGCGTATAGGTATGGGTGGTGACTTGTCCTTTTCGATCAGCGAACCGAAGCTTAAAATCAACATCCTTCAACCCATCCAGCCAAGGTGACAGATCGATCTCAAAACATCTTCCTATCAAAGAATCCTCCACTAAGTATTGGAAGCCTGTCTGTATCCAATGGGTACTGTCTGATGCTTTAATGAATACCGATATGGAATCCAGATCCACCGGATAATAGGCCACATCAATGGTTGTTGAGTCCTCATCCGGGTAGTGAGGCTGAAGGTCTGCCACGGCAAACACCAGCTTTCCCGAACTGTTTCGCTGCAAATGACTAACCGGCAAATTCGCACCGTTTCTTAACTGTAAGGTGGTCAGGGTGGGCGGATTATTATCCCATCGGTAGGGGACTTCCCATTGGGACTCCAGCGTCAGGTTGATGGTTGAGGTGATCTGGTAGTGTGCCGGCTCATCGCCGAAATCGTTGTAGGTGTAGTTGAAAATGTAGGTATACCGATCATCCGGCAAGTCCAACGTCACGAAAGGCGAAGTGGATGCGTACACTTCCTGACCCTGACTGTTGAGTAGTTTATGCTGTACATCTAAACGCAGGGGATAGGTCTCATATTCCGTGTTGCCATAGTGCATTGTCCCGAAATAAATATTATTATCGTTGAACAACCCATTATAAAAATAGGTATCCCCATACAAAGGCCATCCACTCAGATACATGGTACTGTTATCGCCATAGGCTGCCAACAATGGGTTCAAATAACGATGACGGTAGCCTCTTATCCTGGCATATGTTATGTCGTCAAATTCGGAGGCATCAAAAAAATACAATTGAATGCCCTTTGAAGTACGTTGAAAGGGATTAATATCCATGAATCCATGTTCGGTATGATACCAAAAATCTGCTGCCAGGTTGGGAGCTTCATCATCCATCAGGTATATACTACCCGCCCAGGGTGTAGGAATAAGAAAAGACTCATTACTGATGCTGCTCATATAACCATGGAAATTATGCCAAAGACCCCAACGGATATAGCTGGCCCCGGTCTGAGGCGTTACAACATTCAGTTTTGTGTACTCCGGGGCTTCATTGGGAATCACTCCCGACAGGTCGGTGTCATTAAGATTAACGGTACCTACATACAGCTTGCTCGTATCTTCGTTAGCCTTAAAAATTCCGAGTCTGGTATCGATGGCATTCGATAATTCGGCAGAGGTATAGAACCTCCCATCCGAATATTCTTCGGCTAAGAAGTCAATTTCATAAGAGCGATCGGCATAGTTTTTCTCATACAGAAAGATATAGAACGGACTGTAATCCAGGGGCTCCCCGGCTTCATCCTTGAATTCGACCTCACGACGGACCAGGCTGTCGTGGAGAATATACACCGTATCTAACCCGGTGCAAGCCAGCGATTGGGTATATATATCGTTGGTCGACCAGTAGCTGTTGGCAACGAAATTCAGGGTATCGGCATAGGAGACAAGATCATATTCATTGACCGTATTGTACAGTGTGATCATGGAATTATCATAATGATTGTAGGCATTAAATATGTCATACCAAAAGGATCCATTAATTACCAGGTGAATCCTTCGGACCTTGGTAAAGGACCAAGGGATTCGCAGGGTATCTTCATTGGCAACGAGCCTGATGACATCGGAACAGGCGATCGCACCCGAATCCGGGTAAAGGAACAGGGCATTGTTCACCATCAGTTCAAAAGGAATGAAAGCCGAATCGCCGGGCAGGATCAGCACCTCATTAACGGGTGTGCTGATCTGAACACCCTCCGCAAAAGCCATCTCCCCTATGGTGACCAGCTGCTCCTGATTGGAGATATTGGTCAATTTCAGGGTGTCAGCGGTGGTGTATAGAGGAATGACAGGGTCGATGATACCAAAACTCAACTGGGCGGGATCCGACAGCACCTTCAGATCGAAGGCTTTGCGTGCATTCAGTCGGCCCGACCCTTGCTTCATGATGTCTTCTCCTATGTCGTCGGCTGACAGCAATACCGCCGATTTCAGCTGCTCCGGCGTCCAATCGGGATGCGCTTGCTTTAGCAAAGCACAAACACCCGCCACGTGGGGTGCCGCCATGGAGGTTCCGCTCATCGACACATAACCATGCGCCAGATAGGTGGAGTTGATCCCCACGCCGGGAGCCACCAGCTCGGGTTTAATGCCGAACACCACATTATTGGGTCCATAGGAACTGAAGGGTGCCCAGTGATCATTCTTGTCGGATGCCCCCACAGTGATGGCCGTCACCGCCGTACCGGGAGTACCGATGGATTGTGGCCCTGTTTCGCCGTTATTGCCTGCCGATATAGTATAGGTAACTCCCATGCTGATGGCATTTTCCACGGCCACACATACCACATCATCGGGAGCCCCGTTGGCTTTTCCCAGGCTCATGTTGACCACATCCAGCTTGTCGGAGTAATCGCCATCCTGATTGGGATCGACGCTTCGTTCTGCGGCAGCAATAAGAATGGAAGTATAGGCGAATCCATTATCATTAAAGACCTTCAACCCATAGAGTGAAGCATGCGGTGCCACTCCTTTGATATCGGCTCCGTCAGCAGCCACAATACCTGCCACGTGTGTCCCGTGGCCATTCACATCCATAATGGTATTGTTCCCGTCATAGAAGTCGTACCCTCCGATCACCTTATAGGCGCTTCCGATCCCGGCTCCCAGGGCAGGGTGCGTATAGTCGATCCCCGTATCCATGATACCCACCACGATACCGTCTCCATACAGGCCAAGGTCGATCCACACCTGATCCGCCCCAATGAGCGGCACACTCTCCGTGAGATCAAGCTCGTACTCCACATCCGGGTGGATCTTTTTCACATAGGGCAACTTGCTAAGGGCTTCTGTCGAAGCTTCATTGATGGACAGGGCTACCCCGGCCAGAACGTCGTAATAGGTAAAATGTATCACGGGCAGCTCACTATTCCTGTTGGAACGCCCGATGGCACCTAGATCATCTTCGAACTGCTTTTGAAGCGCCTGAAGCTCGCTGCGCTGCTGAGCGATTGCAGCCTGATTACGGTGCATGACCCTCGCCAGGGGAAGCGCGTTGAATTCCACCACGATCCTGACCCTGTCGTCCTTTAGTTGATCATCCGCTTTGGATACCTCTTTACCAATGGGTAGAATCTGATCCCCGGCATAATGAACAGTCCTGATCTCCTGTGATACGCCCAAACGGGCAAACAACGTGAAAATGCAGAATAAAAAAAAATTGTTGGTACTCATTTTGGTTATTGTTATTTAGACCTTTCAAAGTTAAAACAATAATTCGGTATTCGACCTAATGATACACAGATAATTAATTTCTATTAACCGACTAAAGTCGGAATTTACTAATATTTAAACTTAAACACCTGTTAATCAGGCATTTTTTTATCTCCTCTGGCGCGCGAATGTTTCGTGTGCCTTACTTTGCTCCTGTTTTTGTGAATACACCCTATTTGGATTGGTTTTATTAGTTTAGTTCTCAAAAGCCCAGGAATGAATTCCGGGGTTACAATGTCGGTCGTGCCGCTGGCACTTTGGAGTGGGGGCGCAGATTCT
>Ga0210046_1002741_pt1 | contig 12283 bp, 7 predicted proteins | sample CryGeyCG2114_250_FD_185461 | JGI IMG/M metagenome (GOLD analysis project Ga0210046, IMG submission 185461) | Groundwater microbial communities from aquifer - Crystal Geyser CG18_big_fil_WC_8/21/14_2.50 (SPAdes) (version 2) | ecosystem: Environmental > Aquatic > Deep subsurface > Groundwater ... | reverse complement strand
ATTTCTCACGACCTTCGTGCACCCCTTCGTGCCATCTATGGCTTTTCACAGATACTGGCCGGAAGGCACAGGGAATATTTGAATGAGGAGGGAAAGCAGTACATGGATTATATTGTGGAATCGAGTATCCGGATGGAACAACTTATTAACGACCTTCTTAATTATTCGAGGCTTGGTAGAAAAACAGTGGAAATACGCCCTGTTTCATTAAAGAAAATTACAGATGCCATTTTTGACGATTTTAAACCACAAATAGATGAAATTGGGGGCAAATTCAAGCTTACCGATGCTCCTCCTGTAATTTCTTCTGATGAAAGCCTTTTAATCCAGATATTCAGCAACCTGGTGGGTAATGCCATCAAATACCGCCGCACCGATACAGACCTGTTAATAGATATAAGTTTTGAAACAATTCAGGATGCTGTCCTTATCAAAGTTGCCGACAATGGCATTGGCATACCCATGGAACATTGTGAAAAAATATTCAATGTTTTCCAGCGTTTACACGGTGAAGATAAATATCCCGGCACAGGTATCGGCCTTGCCAATGTAAAGAAAGCCGTCTCAATGCTTGACGGGACAATTTATGTCGAATCCACCGTTGGTAAAGGCAGTACTTTTATTATGGAGTTCCCAAACAAAAAACCAAAGAGTCATGAATAAACTACCGCAAATACTTTTAGTGGAAGATAATCCTATGGATGTAGTGCTTACATTGGATGCATTTAAAGAAGCCAAACTGAAAAACAAAGTAAATGTTGCCCGTAATGGCGAAGAAGCGCTTGATTTTCTATTCGGGCGTGGTAAATTTTCTGACCGTGATGCTTTCCCTCTCCCTGCTCTAATCCTGCTTGACCTTAAAATGCCGGGTATTGATGGCTTTGAGGTATTGCGCCAGATAAAAAGAACAGACATATTGAAACGGATTCCTGTTATAATTCTTACCTCTTCAAAAGAAGAAGGTGACCGTACCCTCAGTTATGATATTGGCGCAAACAGTTACCTGATGAAACCGGTTGCATTCAACGGTTTTGTGGATGTAATTAAAAGAATTGATGATTATTGGTTCTCTTTAAACATTGGCGCACTGGATGAAAATAACCACACACTAAATTAAGTGTTATGAAAAATAAAATCCAAATCCTTCATGTTGATGATAACTCCCTTGACCGTCAACTTGTAAAAGATGCCCTTTGTAAGGAACATGATGCGTTTGAAGTAATTGAGGCAGATAGCCGCGAAAAATTTGAACAACATCTTGCAGAAAAGGATTTCGATGTCATACTGAGCGATTTTAATATACTTGGCTTCGATGGTTTACAGGTATTACAAATAGTACATGAAAAGGATCCCGAAATACCAGTGATAATTGTTACCGGTACTGGTTCAGAAGAAATTGCTATTCAGGCTATGAAAATGGGGGCATCCGATTATGTCATTAAATCGGCAAAGCATATACGTGGTTTGGCGTCTGCTATCGAGCAGGTTTTAGAAAAGAAGAGGTTCCAACATGAGAGGGACGAAGCGCTTGAAGCTCTTAAAATAAGTGAAATTAAGTTTCGCCATTTGTTCGAAAATATGCAGGATGTTTACTTCCAGATAAACGAGCAGGAAATAATAACAGAAATAAGCCCTTCCATCATCCGAATTGCCGGTTATCACCGGGATGATTTAATTGGCCAGCCTGTAACCACGTTCTACTATGACCTGAACGAATGGGAAACCATGTTAGGGGTACTTGCTCAAAAAGGGGAAGTCTGGGATTTTGAAGTCAGGTTAAAAACCAAATCAGGCGAAGTGAAATATGTTTCCCTTAATGCGCATTGGATACCCGGTGAGCTTAATAAACAGCTTGGTATCGAAGGGTCGTTACGAGATATTGATGATAGAAAACGAATAGGAGAGGACCTGCTAAAAAGCAGAAACAACCTGGAAGAGTATTTTGAAAATGATATTTCGGCCGATTACGTGGTTTCCGTTTCGGGCGAAATTTTTAGCTGCAACAAAACGTTTTTGAGTTTATTCGATTTTGAAAAAAAATCGGATACTGAAAAATTTGATATATCAGGTCTTTATAAAAATCCGGAGGACAGGAAACAAATTATCCGTCTGATAAAAAAACAAGGGAAAATTGAAAACTATGAAGTCGAATTTATTTCAAAAGAAGGAAAAATTATCCATGCACTGATAAATGCCATCGGCATTTTCGGCAAGGAGAATAAACTTGAAAAAATAAGGGGATATGTTGTCGATATTTCAGAACAAAAAAATATTGAAAAGGAACTTATTAAAAGTGAAGAAAAATACCGCTTGTTATTCGCCAATAACCCAGAACCCATGTGGATTTACGACCTTGAAACACTTGCATTTTTGGAAGTGAACCAGGCAGCCGTTAACCATTACGGATATTCAAAGGAAGAATTTCTTTCCATGACACTGAAAGACATCCGTCCGGCTGAAGATATTCCAGCCCTGCTGGAGGATATTAAAAATACACGTTCCGATTTGAATTTAGCCGGAGAATGGAGGCACCTTAAAAAGAACGGTGAAATAATCGATGTGGAAATAACATCACATTCCATACTATATAACGACCGGAAAGCACGGCATATATTAATTAACGACATTACCGAACGTAAACGAGCTCAGTTCGAATATCAAACCATGATTAAAACTTCAAAAGATGGTTTCTGGATTGTTGATGCCATTACCGGAAAATTGATAGATGTAAACCAAGCTTACTGCAAAATGATTGGTTTTTCGCGCGAAGAGTTGCTTCAAATGACCATCAGGGATGTTGAAGCAGTTGAATCCCAGGAAGAAACAAGGCAACACATTGAATTAATAATAGAGAAAGGATTTGACTCGTTTGAAACGAAACACAAAACCAAATCAGGAAAAATCATTGATATTGAAGCTAGTGCTACTTACATTTCATCGGGTACCCCACAATTCTTTGTATTTTTAAAAGATATATCAGAACGTAAACGTGCAGAAAATGAAATATCAAAATTATCTCACAGCGTTGAACAAAGCCCGGCTTCAGTTATTGTTACCGATTTGAATGGGAATATGGAATATGTTAATCAAAAAACCCTGGAGATTAGCGGTTACACAAAAAACGAATTAATCGGCAAAAATCCACGGATTTTTAGTTCAGGCGAAAAACCGAAAGAAGAGTATGAGCAACTTTGGGCTACCATTTTATCTGGCAAGGAATGGCATGGCGAATTTCACAATAAAAAGAAAAATGGCGAGCTGTTCTGGGAATCTGCTTCCATTTCGCCCATATTTAATGAAAAGCATGAAATAATCAATTACGTGGCCGTAAAAGAAGATATCACAGAGCGGAAACGTCTGGAAGATGCGCAGAAATTAATGCTTGAAATTTCAGAGCTGGCCGCCAAAAATGTTACACTCACTTCCTTTCTTGCAGAAGTACACCAAAAAATTAAACAGATAATCCGTGCCGATAATTTTTATGTGGCCTTATACAACGAAACGGACCATACCTTTTCCTTTTCTTATCACGTTGATGAACATGATACAGTTGAGTTAAACAAACCCTACGATTTAAGCAAGAGTTATACCGATTATGTCCTTAAAAATAATCATTCATTAATTGTAACACCCGAATACCAACTTGAAGTTGAAAAAGATGGAACAATAAATGGTCGTGGCGATGAATTATCGGTTTGGCTGGGCGCTCCATTTAAAACAACCGAAGGCAACAAACCAAACGGGGTAATGGCCATACAGGAATATAAAAATCTGGAATCATACACAGAAACTGACAAAACGATAATGGAAATTATTGCCCATAACATTGGTAGTGTAATTGAACGGGTTAAATACATGGAAGAACTGGTTAAAGCCAAAGAAAAAGCCGAGGAAAGTGACCGACTTAAATCAGCTTTCCTTGCAAACATGAGCCATGAAATTCGAACACCCATGAATGGCATACTTGGGTTTACCGAATTGCTGCTTGACCCCGATTTAAACAGCGAACAAAAAGAAGCTTACATTAACATTGTAAACCAGAGCGGGCAGCGCATGTTGAATACTGTTAACGACATAGTTGAAATTTCAAAAATTGAAGCCGGACTGGTTCATCTCAACTTAACCGAAACCAACATAAACGGGAGGATGGAAGAATTATTCCGTTTCTTCCAACCCGAAGCCGATAAAAAGGGATTAAAGCTAAGCCTTGAAATGCTTTTGCCCCAAGCGGATAAAAACACAACCACCGACCAAAATAAACTGGATTCCATACTTACCAACCTCATTAGAAATGCCATTAAATATACCGATACAGGTGCCATAGAATTTGGCTGCAAAACCGTATCATCGGTTCATGAACCGATGATACGGTTTTATGTAAAAGATACCGGTATCGGAATTCCAAAAGACAGGCAGGAAGCCATTTTTGAGCGTTTTATACAGGCTGATATCGGAGACACCAGGGCTTTCCAGGGTTCCGGATTGGGACTGGCTATTTCAAAATCTTATGTCGAAATGTTGGGTGGAAAAATTGGGGTGGAAAGCCTGGAAGGAAAAGGCTCTATATTTTATTTTACCCTGCCACTTACTCCTTTCACGAAAGAAAAAACGGTTGCTTTGCTTGAAATAAAAACCGATAATGAAAATCGTAACGTAAAGCCCGCTAAATATGCTCTGAAAATACTCATCGCCGAAGACGATGAAACATCACGCAATTTTATTTCGATTATTGTTAATGATTTTTGCGCTGAAATATTGGAAGCTGAAACAGGAACTGAAGCCATTGAACTTTGCCACAGCACGAAAGGCATCGATTTAATACTGATGGATATTAGAATGCCCGGTATGAACGGCTACGAAGCAATCCGTCGGATAAGGAAATTTAACAAAGAAGTTATCATTATTGCCCAAACTGCTTTTGCACTTTCCGGCGACCGTGAAAAAGCAATGGATGCCGGCTGCAACGATTATATTGCAAAACCCATTAAAAAAGAGGAACTGATTAAGTTGGTTAAAAAGTATTTTAACGTATAATTTTGAATAGCATGGATGACCGATTAAATTTTTGAGATTCCCACCTTGCCGGCAAGTTAAAACCACACTCTTTTCGCCTGCCTTGTCGGGCAGACAGGTTTGCCACAACGTACAAGAACCAAGACTTAAGATCGTGGACTTCGTATTGTGGCGTGGTTTTGACGAGGACACCAAGGCACCCTGCTAAGCTGTTTTAATATGACGTCGATAACGAACAATTAAACTGATAATGATGAGCGCCCCACCTAAGGCCAATGCCCATGTGGAAAGCGGAACAGCTGGCGCAGAAACATAAGTTACAAGCGCATAATCGCTTGCAGTGAAGGACCCTCCAACAGCAGTAGCTGTATTTAAAACGAAACCATTATCAATATCTGTTTGGGTAATAATGTAGGAAGTTGGATGGGTATCGCTTTGTCCCGCCGAAAGTGTTATTATCCATGAGGTAGCCGTAAGGTCATCGGTAACATTGATGTCCGACACAGTACCAGTACCAATATTTTCAACCACGATATCGTAATTGATCACATCACCCACAGCAGAAAAGAACAAGGGGTTGGCCGTTTTAGTCAAAATAAAGTCACTAGGCACAGGCGGAGATTCAGCTGGTTTATTCAATGTGCTTAAACCGGAAAGTGTTACGGCACCATTTCTGGCAAGTAACCTTCCGTCTATGGTAGAACCAACATTCATGGTAATGGAGGTCAAGGCCATAATGTTGCCTTTAAAATCAGTATAGTCGCCAATGACAGCTGAAGAGCCAACCTGCCAATAAACATTATTAGCCACAGCATCACCCGTAAGCAATACATTTCCACCTGAGGGAGATGGGTTGGGGCTTCCGCCAATGGTGGTAAAGTCAGATGCTATCTGAAATATCCACACCGCACTTGCATCACCTTGGGCATCAAGTGTTAGATTACCCGATTGAATTAAAAGTGTAGAAGTTGATTTGTAAATACCAGGGTAGAGTGTTGTACCTCCCTGATCACCAGCTATGGTGGCCGGGGCAGGCGAGGAAGCAGCTGCCGCATAAATGTAGGCATCTTTCAGGTCCTGCTTGGCCTGTAAAAGCATGGCGGGCACGCCGGGAGGTGCAATATCATCGGCGGCATAAATCGCCCCACCCACCACAGTAGAAGGAGGAAACCCTGTAATTAAAGAACGAAATCCGGGGCTTAATCCTACGTCCATATTATTGATCACACTCGGGGTGCCGGCACTTGTAATGGCGGTACCTGCGAGTATTCCGAAGTTAGCGGCTGAGTTCAGATCAGGGGCAATCTGTCCGAAATTTACAGTTGGCACTAATAAAAGTGCGGCAACCATTAACATGTTAGATAGCTTTGTTTTCATTAGGTATAGTATTTAGGAATGATTTTTAAAAATGCAACGATAAAGAACGCCTTTTACACTAAATCATTTGTTACACAATTTCGAGAAATAGTTACATCTTTCACAGGTTTTTTTAGATGAAAATACCCTGTATGTGCTATAGAAGAAAGTTCCTCGCTCACCATTATTACCTTTTTATTTCTGTCAATAATCCTTAAATAGAGATTTATACCTTGTTTTTGTTTCTCTCTTCTTATATTAATCTAATGGGGTATCCGTTCATCTCGCGTGCTGATTTTTGATGATATTTTCAGATTTTACAATATAACAGTTGCTAAAACATAAGGTGGTTTTTATTACAGCCGGCTAAAGCCAGGCTGCAAGGAATGGAATTTATTGTGGTTTATTCATCTACAATGATGGTGTTTATTGGACATCCATTGCAGCCGGATTTATCCGACTGCAAGTCGATCAGATTTATTCCTTAATTTCCAGGTATTTGTTGGATATTTCATCCAACAAAGCCAATTATTATTTACGGGAGATGATCCGATACCCCATATTAATCTATTCGCCTGCAAAAATCCAACCCGTTGTTATTGAGGTACAAGTGAGTTGTGTCAGCCAGGTACATGCCGACAGGAACCGGCAGGACGCTTGCGCATGATGATTTCTATATTCTTAATATCCCGATGCCAGCACATCCACCACATGTGCTATTTTCAATGGTAAGGATTGTTTTTTAATATAGGAATCCAAATGCAGCAGACAACCAGGGTCGTTGCTGACCAAATATTCTGCACCACCGTTGATGGCGCTTTCTACCACCTGCTTGCTCATGGCAACGGCAACGGGTTCAAAACGGTTGGCAAACATACCGCTAAAACTACAGTAGTCTTCGCAGTTTTCCAGGGTCACCAATGTCAATCCATGCACATTCCTAAGCAATTGCAAAGGCTCATTTTTAAGTCCATAGCTTCTGGTAGCAGCGCAATTTTCCACGAAAGCCACCCGGTGGTTAAAAGTGGCTCCAAAAGTGGTTTTATTTAACACATTCACCAGGAAATCGGTAATTTCGAATACATTCCTTTGCAACTGGCGGTACTCATTGTGGTAAGCGCCATTGTAAAACAGTTCATCAAAGTGGCTTTTTATATATCCCAGGCATGCAGGAGAGGCACTTACTACCATCCGGTTGTTGCTAAATTCAGTGATCAGTTTTTCACCCAGGCTCTTGGCTTCTTCCCAAAATCCCTCCACAAATGCCAATTGTCCGCAGCAGGTCTGTCCTTCATGATAATGAGTGGTTACACCTGCCTTCTCAAGCACCTTCAACAGGCTAAATCCCATTTCAGGGTAAAACTGGTCAATTACACAGGGAATATGAATATCAACTTCCATAGCTTAATTTTCGATAAATTTAAACTGTTTTGGTTTCGGTGAAGACAGCAAAACCAAGTTTATTAATTTCAGTCCAAAATCCGGGGTAAGATTTTGCTACCACCTCAGCATCCTTGATCTGAATTGTTGGAAATTTGAGTACCAATGGAGCAAAACTCATGGCCAACCGGTGGTCGTGGTAGGTATCAAAAACCAGAAGATCAGGATTGCTTCTTTTAGCAAATGAAAGGGAACAGGTATCCTCCTTCTGGTGTAAGTGAACCCCGATTTTTTCCAATTCGATACCCAGGCTCTCCATGCGATTCGATTCTTTGTATTTGAGATGGCTTATACCCGTAAAAACGGCTTTAGTTCCAAGGACGGCACAAGTAGTTATTACCGGTAGTGCCAGATCAGGACAATCTTTAAAATCAAATGAACATTTCTTTGTCGCCATTTCCATCGACAGCAACCGTAACCCATTGGTTTCGTAAAGGGTTTTTACGCCAAGTGAGGCATACATTTCCGCAAGCACGCGATCGCCCTGGATGCTATGCTCGTATAGACCCGGGATAAAAATATCAGCTTTTTCGGAAAGTGCCGCAACCTCGTACCAATAGGCTGCCGATGTCCAATCCGATTCCACCTCATATTTTATTGTATTGTATGGATGTGGGTCTACAACAACACAATCGTCGAAAAGTGAAACGTACGCTCCAAATGCCTTCATCATGTCCACCGTCATCCCAATGTAAGGCTGAGAAACAACCTGTTTTGAGAAATTTATTTTCAATCCCTCTTCCAGGTATGGGCCAATCAACAATATGGCTGTTACAAACTGACTACTCATGGAGGTATCCACCCTGATTTCACCACCATAAATCTCAGTTCCGGTGATATGAATGGGCAGGAATCCGTTTTTTCCACAATATCTTATTCGAGCACCCAGACTAACCAATCCTTCCACAAGTGCACCTATAGGACGCTCTTTCATTCGTTGACTTCCCGTGATGAGCCACTCGCCAACATGAGAAACGAGAAAGGCAGTAAGAAATCGCGCTACCGTTCCGGCATTTTCAACATCCAAAATCGCAGGTATTTCACTAGCTCCCCAAAACCGGATAAATTCCAAATGGCGTTTTAACAACCGGGTGTCATCAGCCTCTGATAACCTCTCAATGGAGGTATCCTGGCCCGACAATTCGGCAATAATCAACGCCCGGTTGCTGATGCTTTTCGAGCCCGGGAGTTCAACAGACCCAATCGCCAGTTTCGTTTTTTGTGTGAGTTTTACCGTTTGCACATGAGGTTTGATTAATTACACTTCTCCTTTAAAATAATACCGAAGGCTGTCTTCGATAAGATGAGGGCTCACTTCCACATCATGAGTTGCCTTTCCAAGCCGGCGTAGTAAACTGAAAAGCAGCTTATTTCCACGCATTTTTTTGTCCTGATGCATCAACTCAATAATCAGGGGGATTTTACTTTCATCAAAAGTAAAGCGTTCAAAGTTTTTATCAATCATGGTCACAATTTCAACCAGATGTGCTGCATCAAATTCAAAGATTTTTGCCGATATCCATGCTTCGCAGATCATGCCTGCAGCAATCGCCATTCCATGGGTAGTTTCGTTATGGGTTCTTAAGAAATACGACTCCAGTGCATGACCCACGGTATGTCCAAAATTCAGGTTTTTTCTTACTCCGCGCTCTGCAGCATCAAAACGGACAATATCAATTTTGTCTCTGGAGGCTTTTGTAATAATGGTACCCCAATCTTCTATCTCGGAAAAGTGTTTCCCCTGAACCTTACCCCACAAGTCTTTGTCCATGATCAAAGCATACTTCAACACCTCGGAAAAGCCCGACTGCCATTGTAGCTGATCCAGAGTTTTCAAGAAAAGAGGTTCAATAATCACTCCAACCGGATCGACAAACAAACCCACCTGATTTTTAAAATCATGAAAATCAACACCGGTTTTCCCTCCTATGGCTGCATCCACCATACCAAGCAAAGTGGTAGGAATATTAAGGAACCGCATACCTCGTTTAAAGGTAGCAGCTGCAAATCCACCTGAATCGGTGATGACACCTCCCCCAAGGTTGAGCAACAAATGATCGCGGCCTGCCTTGAGTCGTGTCAGTTCGTTCCAGATGTATGACGACTGGGCAATATTTTTGTTTTTCTCACCACTGGAAACAAGGATCACATCACAGTTTTCTAGTCCGGGTACTAATTTATGTAAAACCGGAAGACAATGATGGTGCGTATTTTCATCCACAAGAATAATGATGCGTGGGTAATCATCCAGCTTGTGTGCTGATTTATCCAGCGATCCATCTCCAATGGCATACCAAACAGTGTCGGCATCAAGTGTAAAAGGTAGATTCATAGTCGTGGCAAAGATAGCACATTCTGTAAAATTCAGCCAAATAGTTTCTTTGAGACATAAAATTCAGGATACTAAATAACCCACGCAAATATACTTACGACGCAACTGTTTTACAGAGGAGTTGTCCAGTTATAAGTATATTTGCATGTTCAAACCACAATTTTATGAAAAAGATTTATTCGCTGGTTTTCCTGGTTTTATTGAGTACAGTCATTTTGGCCGGAACCATTAGCCATACCTATCATTTTTCAACTCCCCTGATCATTCAGAAAGGACCGTACAGATTGATCAATTTTGATGGAACAATGCAGACCGCCAAAGCAGGTGAGCCTTCTCTGCCCTATTTTCCAACCAAATTGCTGTTGCCTCCGGGCGAAATGGTCGTCAGCATGGAAATTATTCGCGAAAGCGAACAATTCATAGAGGGAGATTACCAACTTTCACCTTATCAGCCGTCGCGTCCATTATCTTCCATTGAATCTCCTGATTTTTACTTTAATTCATCTGTTTACCAGTCAACCGCAAACTACCCTAAGGAGGCAGCCAGAACCCCCGGTACTCAATTTATGAACGGTTTTGGTTTTGCCATTGGAGCCTTCACCCCCATCAACCTGATTCCTGCAACCGGCAAATTGAGTTATTTCTCAAAAGTAACAATCGTGGTACATACCACAGCAGACACTAAAGCACTTGATGCTCTTCAAAACTTGCAACCCTCACCAGCTTTCAAACTCCACGCGCAGAATTTTGCCGATAACCCTGATGAAATCAACCAATATCAAATTCCTCACGATCGTGATACAGATCAATATAAGCTGCTGATTATTACACCTGAACAGTTTTCAGACAGCTTTTCCATACTGACAACAATGTACCAGGAAAGGGGAATTCAATCACAAGTCACTACCACGGAAACCATCCTGCAAAACGAAACAGGAATGGATTTACAAGAAAAGATACGCAACTATATCACCGATCAATATCAAAATCAAGGAGTAGAATTTGTACTCCTTGGCGGCGATGTGGAACTGGTTCCCTACCGCGGGTTTTATTGCTATGTTCAGTCGGGCGGAGGTTATCAGGACAATGGAATCCCTTCTGATTTGTATTATTCGGCGCTGGATGGCAACTGGAACGACAATGGAAATAATCTCTGGGGAGAACCTGACGAAGATGACTTGTTGCCCGATGTGGCTGTAGCCCGTTTCCCATTTAACACCCCCGATGAACTGGAGAACATGGTGCACAAAAGTCTTTTTTATCAAAATTTCCCGGTAACGAGTGAATTGACCAATGCCCTGATGGCCGGAGAACATCTTTATAGTAATCCGGAAACCTGGGGTAGCGATTATTTAGAACTGCTCATCGGCGAACGCAGCGACAACGGTTACACCACCAACGGAATTCCTGAAGGTTATAACTTTCAAAAGCTTTATGAAGAAATTCAGCCCTGGTCGAAGTACGACCTGATGGCGGCCATCAATTCAGGCAAGCAGTTCGTTCACCATGTGGGTCATGCTTCTCAAACCTATGTGGCTTATATGACCAACAGCGACATAACCAATGCCAATTTCTCTGGTGCCAACGGTATTGATCACAACTACACTTTACTGCAAACACATGGATGCGATTGTGGTGCCTTTGATGCCAACGACTGCATCCTTGAGAAAATGGTAACCATCGACAATTTTGCCGTAGCCGTGATGGGAAATTCGCGTTTTGGCTGGTTTAACGAAGGCCAGACAGAAGGCCCGGCTGCTCACCTGCACCGTGAAATGATGGACGCCTTGTATGGTGAAGAAATGAGATTTTTAGGCAATGCCTTTAAAGAGAGTAAGATACAAACCGCACCCTGGGTTGAAGCTTCCGGACAATGGGAAGAAGGTGCGCTACGATGGAATTTTTATGACCTCAACACTTTTGGCGACCCGGCCATGAGTGTCTGGACAGATGAGCCTGTATCAATCGACGTAAGCTATGAAGATGAAATTGTTATCGGATCTGCATCCACCGAGGTGAGTGTGCTATCAAACGGAATTCCCATGACAGATTTCACCTGTTCCGTCCTGAAAGAGGGTATTCTATGTGGGACAGGAATCACCAACGCATCGGGTACGGCGACTATTGTCTTTGATGAAGACA
>Ga0210046_1002721_pt1 | contig 12359 bp, 6 predicted proteins | sample CryGeyCG2114_250_FD_185461 | JGI IMG/M metagenome (GOLD analysis project Ga0210046, IMG submission 185461) | Groundwater microbial communities from aquifer - Crystal Geyser CG18_big_fil_WC_8/21/14_2.50 (SPAdes) (version 2) | ecosystem: Environmental > Aquatic > Deep subsurface > Groundwater ... | reverse complement strand
GCTGCGCCATGTATACGAAAAAATCGAAAAAAAGAAAACAGAGCCGAAATAACGGCGATTGCATAAGACTAAACCATTTTGTGAACAATATTAATCGGTCGCCTGAAAGGTTTATGAATTATTCAGGCTAAATATTTCAGCTAAAGTCATCCCAGGTTTTCTTGGTTGACAAACTTGTGTTGCTTTCATGTAATGAAGGACAAGCGTCTTTGCGAGCCCTCTTATTTCAGAGCCACGCTCTTTATATTCAGTCATTTAGTCTCCCTTCGGTAGTTCTCCATACAACGCAAAAACTCTTTGTCCCTGAATGATTCGAAATCACGCTTCATGTTTTCATGGGTAGAAAGGCGAACTCCTTGATAAGCTCTAATGACAACCCCTAAAGCATACGAATCGTTGCGAGCTTCTTTCATCGTCTCGCTAAGCGGACGGCCCGTATGAAATTCATCTCTAGAATTAGAGGCTAAGATTGACATATCCACACACACACAGCATATAGGTCATCAGCTTGAGCAATTGACGTCCACATGACCGGCAACGTACAAGCAATAATCAGAAACTTTTTCATTTTATCTACCCCTTGTCGCGATTAACTTTTTAGTTAATCACGACAAATCATATCTTAAAGTCATGTAGCATATTAGCAACTCTAGTAAACACTGCTACTTGGGATTCAGAATGGAGGCGCTATACCCCTGCGTGATTTACACGCCAATGATGCTTTGCCCGCTTATGTAAGTTGTTTTGGTAGCTATTCAGATGGTTCTGCAATTCAGATGCTATACTTTAACGGTGAATGGCCGAAAGTGGCCCAGAGTGTGTGAAAACACAGATCTGGGATTGAGGTTCACCTCTACCGAACAAAAAGCCGAAGATAGAGTCGTTTTTTTCCTAAAGGGGACGCTACCCTTTACGAGCATCAAACGCGGATGCGTCGTTTGGCTTGATACACGGAAGGGGCCTGGTCTCGTTTCGCGCATTTTCATCACCGGCTTTGATTATTCGGCTCACCGTTGAGTGGTGCAATCGAGAATATCGCAATCTCCTGCATGGTATAGCCGTTTTTCCGACAGGCTTCCCGCGTCCAGTCAGCCCGAGCGTGTTCCGTCACACTACCAAACTGAGATAGCAGCCAGGCAACATCAAAAAAATCAGGAGAAGAAACCTCGCCCGCAGTTGCCAGATAGCTACTCCACGGCCAGTCGCCAACTTCCTTAACGCAAACCGCGACTCAGATTCGCCTGCGGCGTCTCTATCATCAGATGAAAGTGATTATTCATCAGGCAATAGGCATGGCAAACCCCGCTGGAGCCATCCAGATGGGCAACCTGGCTAGCGAATGTACTCCTTTGGGCGTTCTTTGCCCTTCGATCCGTGCTATCTGCACTCGGGTGGTTTGTGCACATGCATAGGCTATGTGATCTTATGCGCAGTTTCTTCAATGGCGTCCTATATATTTTTTAATATAGGACATAATTGACATGCATAATGTCCTTTATAATTTGACTTATCGGACATGGAGGCTTATTTTTCAGCTTATGAAGTGGAACTGGCAGCAAAAGAACTGGCCCGAATTTACCTATGATTCATCAGCCCTCAAAGGGCTGGAAGAGAAGTTTTTGCTTGAGTCTGCAAAGCTGATTGGCGCATCCACCATCATTACAGAAGATCAAAGAAGAAAATTCACCATTGATCTGATGAGTGAAGAAGCACTCAAAAGCTCCAAAATCGAGGGGGAAATACTAAACCGCGACAGCGTGGCTTCATCACTGCTCCGTCAGCTTGGGCTTGCTCCTGACTACAGCGACCACAGGGCCAATGACAAAGAGATGGGAATTGCGGCCCTGATGGTTGATAACTATCAGACCTTTGATCAGGCGCTAACCCATGAAATGATATTCAAGTGGCATCCGTGCGTTGTTGCAGGATCATGGTTTGTAAAAAATGTTGGCCAATACAGAACCAGCAAAGAGCCTATGCAGGTAGTCTCCGGCTACGAAGGTAATTACAAGGTTCACTTTGAAGCGCCGCCAGCAACACAAATACCTGAAGAGATGGATACTTTTATTGAATGGTTTAATAACACGGCTCCAGAGGGAAGTATCCCGCTTCCTGCTCTGACCCGTGCAGGCATCACCCATCTCTATTTTGTTACGATCCACCCGTTTGACGACGGCAATGGTCGGATCGCCCGGGCTTTGAGTGAAAAAGCTCTGGCTCAATCGCTTGGCCGACCTGCACTTATTGCCTTATCGCATATCATCGAGGCGACCAGAAAGGAGTATTACAATCAGCTGGAAAAAAACCAAAAAGGCTTATCTATCGACTCCTGGCTATCGTACTTTTCAAGGACTGCCATTGATGCCGTTGGCCACGCGCAGAAACTTACCCGGTTTATTGTTGAAAAAACCAGATTATTTGACCGTGTTCGCGGACAGATCAACCAACGCCAGGAGAGAGCGCTTCTCCGCATGTTCGATGCAGGCTTGGATGGATTTGAGGGCGGCTTATCAGCTGATAAGTATATCAGCATGACAGGTGCGATAAGCAGGACGGCGAGCCGTGATCTTCAGCGCCTTGTAGAGCTTGGTGCTCTCACCAAAACCGGCCAACTGAAAGGCACTCGATATTGGCTTAATATTGGCGACGGGTTTGAAAACCAGGGAGTTCCGGGGAGACAATAGATAATTACTTCCCAACCACTGACCGATCCGGATTTGGCCGACTTCTGCGGATCATCTATCCAATAGAAGTGGTCAATTTTATTTCATCGAAGGTGACGGATTCACAGCTATTTATTATGGCCGGTTTGCCATGATGGCCGGTTGCCGGCTTATGCAGCATGCGCAGTAACAAACCCACACTCAAAATAGCACGCCTGTGATGCGGTTGGCAGTAAGCTGCAATTTGGAAATAACTATGTCCTGAGTTGAATCAACAACGGAGCGGACAATTGGCGCGGGCTTGCTATAGAGTGCCCCGCTCCATGAATGCGCACTTACAAACCATCGATGATCTGCTTGGCAGGCTAACGCAGTGCATGCTTGCTGACCGGCGAACATTGAGCAAACGGCTGCACGGTCTGCGCCGCCGCCTGCAGCAGAACAAACCGGTGGACCGGGCACTGGCGACACTGGCCGATGAGATTACCGCCTCGGAAAACTGCTGTACGCAGCGCCGTTTGAGCTGCCCGCTTATCTCCTACCCGGAAGAGCTGCCGGTATCGGCAAAACGGCAACTGATCAGCCTGGCCATCGCCAAACACCAGGTGGTGATCATTGCCGGTGAAACGGGCTCAGGTAAAACCACCCAGATTCCAAAGATATGTCTGGAGCTCGGGCGCGGCATCGCCGGCCTGATCGGCCACACCCAGCCGCGCCGAATCGCTGCGCGCTCGGTAGCCGGCCGTATTGCCGAGGAGTTGAACAGCAAGATAGGCGAGCATGTCGGTTACAAGGTGCGCTTCTCCGACCACACCGGCAAACAGGCCTACATCAAGCTGATGACCGATGGAATTCTGCTCGCCGAGATTCAGTCCGACCCGCTGCTGCTGGCTTATGACACCATCATCATTGATGAAGCGCACGAGCGCAGCCTCAATATCGATTTCCTGCTCGGCTACTTCAGGCAACTACTGCCCAGGCGCCGTGACCTGAAGCTTATTATCACCTCGGCCACGATCAATACCGCCCGCTTTGCCCAATTTTTTGATAATGCGCCGGTGATTGAGGTCTCCGGCCGCAGCTATCCGGTCGATGTACGCTACCGGCCGGTGCAGGGCGATGATGACGATGATCGCGATCGTGATCTGCCGCAGGCGATTATTGATGCTGTTGATGAGGCGGCCGGCATTGACCCGCTGGGCGATATTCTGCTCTTCCTGCCGGGCGAGCGTGAGATCCGTGAGATATCGGATGCACTGCACCAGCACAAGATGCGCGATACCGAGGTAATCCCGCTGCTCTCGCGCCTGTCACCGGCGGAGCAGGACAAGGTGTTTCAACAGCATACCGGACGCCGCATCGTGCTGGCCACCAATGTCGCTGAGACCTCACTGACCGTACCCGGCATCCGCTTTGTTATCGATTCAGGCCTGGCCCGCATCAGCCGCTACAGCACACGCACCAAGGTGCAGCGCCTGCCGATTGAGCCGATATCGCAGGCCTCCGCCAACCAGCGCGCCGGCCGCTGCGGCCGTATCGCTGCCGGCATCTGTATACGCCTCTACTCCGAGGAGAGCTTCAACAACAGGTCCGAGCAGACCGATCCCGAGATTCGGCGCACCAATCTTGCCAGCGTAATCCTGCAGATGAGTAACCTCGGGCTCGGCGAAGTGGCTGATTTCCCGTTCATGGATGCTCCCGAGAAGCTGGCCGTACGCGATGGCTATATGCTGCTGGATGAGCTGCAGGCAGTGGATGGTAACAGGCAGCTGACGCCGATCGGCAAAAAACTGGTACGCCTGCCGCTGGATCCGCGTATCGGTCGCATGTTATTGCAGGCGCAGAGCGAGAGCTGCCTGCAAGAACTGCTGATCATCGCCTCGGCCCTCTCCGTGCAGGATCCGCGCACAAGACCGATGGAGATGCAGCAGCAGGCCGATGAAAAACACCGGCTGTTTGCCGACCCCGCCTCCGACTTTCTGGCCTGGATCAAGTTGTGGAACTGGTATCATGAGCAGGCGCGTCGTCTCTCCCGCTCAAAACTGCGCAAGCTCTGCCACGATCGTTTTCTCTCCTACATCCGCTTGCGCGAGTGGCATGATCTGCACAGTCAGCTACTGGCTGTCGTGCGTGAAATGAAGATGACGCCGAACAGGGAACCGGCTGCGGTTGATGCGATTCACCGCGCCCTGCTCGCCGGCCTGCTCAGTCATATCGGCCTCTACGATGATGAGAAAAAACAGTATATGGGCGCACGTAATCTGCGCTTCTCACTGTTTCCCGGCTCGGCCCTGTTCAAAAAACCGCCGAAATGGGTGGTATGTGCGGAGCTGGTGGAAACCTCCCGCCTGTTCGGCCGCAGTGCAGCCGTGATCGACCCGGCATGGCTGGAGGCGCTCGCCCCGCACCTGATCAAGCGCAGTTACAGCGAACCGCACTGGTCACGCAAGCGGGCGCAGGTGACCGCCATCGAAAAGCTGAGTCTGTACGGCCTGCCCGTGATCGGTAACCGCCACATCGATTTCGGAGCGGTTGATCCGGCAGTCTCGCGTGAGCTGTTTATCCGCCATGCACTGGTGCTGGACGAGTTTCATACGCATGCCAAAGCGATCACCCATAACCGCCGCCTGATCAGTGAGCTGGAAAAACTGGAGGCCAAACAGCGGCGACGCGACCTGCTGGCCGAAGAGCAGGCCATCTTCGATTTCTTTGATGCCGTCATTCCCGAGCATGTATGCAGCGGTAAAAGCTTCGAGCACTGGCGCATGCAAGCCGAACAGAAACAACCGAAACTGCTCTATCTGCGTCAGCAGGATCTGTTGCATAGCGATGCCAGCACAGTCGATGCCGGTGCATTCCCCGATGCATTTCATGATGGCAAGCTGAAGCTGAAATACCGTTACCATTTCGATCCGGCGCACAAGGCCGACGGCATCACGCTGCTTGTGCCGCTTCAGGTGTTGGGTCAGCTGGATGCCGCCCGTTTCGACTGGCTGGTGCCGGGTATGCTGCAGGAGAAGCTGGCACTGCTGATCAAGAGCCTGCCCAAGGCCATGCGCCGCCACTTTGTACCTGCACCCGAATTCGCCCGCGCCGCAGCCGGGAACATGACCTTCGGCAGCGGCGATCTGCTCACGGCCTTTGCCCGCGAGCTTGGCCGCATGACCGGTGTTACCCCACACCACACTGAGTGGCAGACAGAGAATCTGCCTGCCTACATGAGCATGCAATTCTGTCTGCTCGATGAGCAGGGTAAAACCGTGACAAGCAGCCGTGATCTGAGGGCACTGCAACATCAGTATGCCGCCCATTCACGCCGGAGCCTGCAGGCGGTCGATAAAGTCCAGCAACTGGAGAAGCAAGGCATTACCCGCTGGGATTTCGGCGAGCTGCCGGAGCTGATATCCAGCCGCCGCGGCAGCATGCAGCTGCAACTCTTCCCTGCCCTGCAGGATGATGGCGGCAGTGTCTCCATCCGGGTATTCGAGAGCCGCCATGAAGCGGAACTGACCCATCGCAAGGGGTTGCTCAGGCTGATCCAGCTTCACCTGCACCAACAGGTGCAGATGTTGAAACAAAGTACCCCGCAGCTGCAACAGATGTCGCTGCGCTATGCCCTGATCAGTGATCCCTCCTCGTTAAAAGAGGATCTGGTTGAAGCGGTCTTCGCTGAATTGTTTATGCATGAGCCACTGCCACGCAGTGCCGCCGCATTTCAGAGCCGGCTGGATCAGGGGCGCTCGCACATTGTCGCACAGGCAGCAGCACTGGCCGGTCACGTCACTGCGGCACTGATTGCCCATACCGATCTCTCTGCGGCACTGGCCGGCAGTCGCGCAGCCCCGTTAAAGCCGGTTGTTGATGATATCCGGGAGCAGATGAGCAGGCTGATTTATCCCGGTTTTGTTGCCGTAACGCCCGCCCGATGGCTGGTTCATTATCCGCGCTATATTCAGGCTGCCGGCATCCGCCTGGATAAAGCCGGGCGTAACCTCAGGCAGGATCAGCTCAATCGTGAAAATCTGGCCCGCCTCTGGTCACAATATGCCGCGCGCAGAGAGGAGTTGCTGCATCTCAGGGCCGATACAGATGCCGTTGATCTTTTCCGCTGGCAGCTCGAAGAGTTGCGCGTCTCACTGTTCGCCCAGGAGCTGAAAACATCGATACCGGTCTCACTGAAGAAACTGGAAACACTCTGGCAGTCGCTGCGTTAAGCCTTGAAGGTAACACGGCGACCGCCAGATGATTCAGCCCTGATCTATTCCTGTGACTCAAGAAAGATGAGGGCGTTGATTTTATCCCTTGGAATTCTTTCTGTCTGACTGTTCGAAGCCAGTACAAAGGAGATGGTTTGCGTTTGCACCAGTTTGCCTTTGATATCATCACCGGCACTTGTTCTGATCTGGTCTGCTGACGGGAAGCCGGTGCCTTCCGGGTGCATAAAGTAGAGGTTTACAATCTGCTCTTTGTTAACAGTTACATCCCCGAATGAGGTTTTAATTTTGAACTCATTTTTCAGGACCTTGCCGGACAAAACCTGACCATCTCGCAAGATGAGCAGATCTTTTGCATATATCATGTTGTTCTCCTTGGCTGCCAATGGCTAACCGGGTGCTCCATGCACTCTGCTCCCCGCTGATAATTCACCTGTATTAATCCGCGAATACATTGATATCGGAAACGAAAGAGCAGACAAACAATCGGGATTGCCTATTTTGCACCACTATACACTAACACGGTCGGATTACCGAACATTCAATGGCGTGCGCCTCAGATCGCGGCTATCACCCCTGATAGGTACTGGCCGATACGGCTATGCGCTGGGCCAGACTGCGTACGGCCATGGAGAGGAAATTGGTCAGATCGGAACCCGCCTGATAATTGGCTGAATGCAGATTGGATACGCGCCCGTCGGCGACAAACTGGAAGGCGTTGCCCCACTTCTCCACATGGCGCTGGTCATAGACGGCAATCGGAATACCGCCCTCTTTCTTGATCAGTGAAAAACAGGGAATATCGGTATAGCCATCGCCGACAAAGATCATCTGATTCAGCGGAATACGCAGCTGATCCGACGGTACCTTCATGTTGACAGCAAACGGTTTGGCCCGCGAGCCCGGACCGATCACCCCTTTCTGGATCTGGAAGAGATATCGGGTCTTGTCGGTAAAGCTGATGATCCGCTTCGGTGCCACGGCATGGCCTTCACCATTATAATGGAACTCGGATGCCCATATATCGTTAAACTCGTGCGCAATCGACATCTGCCGCAACACATCCCCGATACCGGAGCTGATCAGGTAGAACTCCAGCGTAACACGCGGGTTGGCATCCTCCACCACATCACGCAGCTGCGCGAATACCTGCTCCACGCCGTCAAACAACGGCAGCGTCTGGCCCCAGGCCATCAGTGCATCGCGTGTCATCGGCCTGATGCGGCCGCTGCCGGAGGCCTGAATCATGTGATGCAGATAGGCCGGCACCGGATCCCACCCCTGTTGCATCATGCCGCCAACCTCTTTCCAGAAACCGTCGATGTCGGTGATGCCTGCATGGGCGAGAAAACCCGACGTGCTGTCCGGTCCCAGCGTATCATCAAAGTCAAAGACTACGGCGATTCGTTCCTGCATAGATCACACTCCATCCAGCTCTTTACGCAGACAAGCCTGCGCTTTTCGGCATCATCGCCGCAAGCATATCGTAACCGGCCCGGATACCATATTGAATCATCCGATCCATGCCGCCAGGCGGTCCGCCGACATGCCGTGCACTGCAGTAGACCGCGGCTGAGTCGCCAGCCATATTTGCCATACCCGGAATTCAGTTGCGGTCTTATACGGAGTGCCCATGTTGGAAAACAGCGTCATTGAGGTATGTAACAGGAGTGTCGTGCGGGTGACACCATCGACCCCGATCGCTGTGGCGATCAGGGCGATGTCCGACATGCACACAACCAGTGTCGTTGTTTGTGAACACGGTACGCCGGCAGGTATCCTGACCGCACGCGACCTGCCCCGCTTGTTTGATAGCCATACAGATCTGTCGATACCGATAGAGCAGGTCATGGCACAGCCTGTTACCACCTGTCACGGGGATATCACGCTGCTCGACGCACTCGATACCATGCTAGATAAGGGGATTCGCCATATTCCTGTCGTGAACCATGAGCTGCAAATCGAAGGTATCGTGTCAGAGAGCGATATCATGGACAGCCTCGGCTCGGCCGACCTGATGCGCTCCCAGAAAGTGGTTGAGATCATGAAGGCAAAAGTGATCACACTAACGTCAGAAGCCACCTTCGCCGAGGTGATGGAGATTTTTCTGAGTAAACGAATAGGCAGTCTGGTTATCACTGCAGCGGATCTGCCGGTCGGCATCATCACCGAGCGCGATCTGCCGCGCCTGATCAGCGAGCATACCGCGCCCGAAACATCGGCGGAGCAGATCATGAACCGGCCTGTCATCGCCATCTCCGTCCATGCCACGGCGCAGGAGGCACTGCTGAAAATGCATCATGCCCATATCCACCACCTGCTGGTGACCGATGCTGCCGGCCAGCTCAAGGGGATCATCACCCGCTCCTGCTTTTTTCACGATCTCGGTCGCTACCTGATTCGCAAACTGGTCAGCGCGGAACGACGGGTAAAGGCGCTGTCACTATTGCAGGAGGAGTACCTGCCCACGATTGAAAACTTTTACCTGGAGGCAACAGAAAATGCCCCCTACGGCATGCTGGTCTGCAAATGGGACACCATTATCTACGCCAACAACTCCGCCCTGCATATGTTCGGCCACCAGCGCAAACGCGATCTGGTCGGCAGCCCGGTTGAAACCCTGTTCGACAGCGATGTTTTCACCGATGAGGTGGATCACATGCTGGCACATGAGCCGGCAATCAGCAGTAAAACCATCAAGCTGTGCAGGCAGGACGGCAGTGCCTTTACTGCCGAAGTATCCACGACGATCATTGCATACGAAGGTGAGGCGGCAACCCTGCTGACGCTGAAAGATATCACCGAGCAAACAGAGCTCGAGGAGCGTTTCAGGCAGGCGCAGAAGATGGAGGCTGTCGGCACACTGGCCGGCGGCATCGCCCACGATTTCAACAATATGCTGGCCGGCATTACCGCCAATATCTTCCTGGCCAAGCGCCAGATCACCGATAACCCGGATGTTCGCCAGAAACTGACCGATGTGGAAACCCTCTCCTTCAAGGCGGCGGAGATCGTCGCCCAATTGCTGACTTTTTCGCGCAAGGGCGAGGTACAGATGAAGCCACTGGCAATGGTACCGTTTGTCAAAGAGGCGCTGAAACTGGCAAGTATAGCCATCCCGGCAAACATCCGGCTCTGCTCCGGGATTACAGACGACCCTCTGACTATCCTCGGTGATGCCACCCAGCTGCACCAGATCATGATCAACCTGCTCAATAACGGACGTGATGCCTTAAGCGCCACGGCCGATCCGGAGATGCATCTGGCTCTTGCCGCGTTTGTCCCGGATGAAGCCTTTCAGCGGCAACATGCACTACCTGCCCCGGCAGCTGCCTATGCCCACCTGAGCATAACGGATAACGGCTCCGGTATCGCACCGGCAGACCGGGAAAAACTGTTCGAACCGTTTTTCACCACCAAGGCCGATGGCGAGGGTACCGGCCTTGGACTGGCCATGGTTTACGGCGCAGTCCGCTCGCACGGCGGCATTATTGATCTGGAGAGCAGCCAGGGACACGGCTCCACCTTCCATATCTACCTGCCGCTGCTGGAGGAAGCGGCACATAAGAATGATCTGCAGACAGGCGCAGAGCTGATTGAAGGCAACGGCGAGATGATTCTGCTGGTAGATGACGATGTCCGCATACTCTCGGCAACCCGGCAAATGCTGGAGAGCATGGGCTATCGCGTGGTGACCGCCGGCAACGGCGAAGAGGCAGTTGCCCTGTTTGAAAGTAATATTGGTCGCATCGCACTGGTCATTGCAGATATTGTCATGCCGCTGATGGGCGGTATTGAGGCGGTGATCAGGATGAAGCATGCAAGGGCTGTGCCTGCACTGTTTACCACCGGTTATGGCATCAACCAGAGTTTTATCAACGATACCCGCATCGACCAGAGCCATGTCATCATGAAGCCGGTTCACCCGAGCGTGCTCAGTCAGCGCATCAGTGAACTGCTGCACAGCTGAGGTCAATGCACACAGCGTGGTTTTAACCGGCCAGCCATCCGGTGATTCACAGGTACAAGGGAATCAGGTATGTCTTACTCGCTCAACCCCTGCAATGAAGATCTGAGGCGGATAACACTGTTGGCCCCGATAACAGGGAATCCGGCCACGCTTTAGCCCGATACACTACTCCTGCCGGGATGAGGGTTTCGCGCTCTGCTCCGACTGCCAGATACTCCAGGTAAAGCCGGCCGCAACAATCAGGTAATTGCGATCGCGTACCAAGGGGCTGGCAGCAACCACGCCCGGAGTGAGGTTGCGATAGCGCAGTGTAGTGAACAGCCGCAGGTTATCGGTTACCCCATAACTCATCGTTGCCCCCGCAGAGATCGAGTGCAGGCCACCGCCAGCCCTGTAGGCCACCCTGATCGGTGTTACAAATTGCGGATCAACCGAATAGTAGACTTCATTAAACCGGCGTGACGCATAAAGTGCTCCCGCATTCAGGCGCAGGTTCAGGTGCTCTGTCGGGCGCCAGCGCCACTGCAGATCCGGCTCAATCAGCCAGCCCAGTGTGGTGCCGGAGACATCGACAATACCGCGCCATGGCAGTCGCAACGTCAGATCAACCCGTTCTGTTTCAATCATATGCCAGTTCAGGCGCGGTCCGAGCTGAAAATTGAACTTCAGATCCGGCATGCCGGCGCGTGCACGGTTGGAGTTACGCACCGGCAGCCCCGCACCGAAGGAGGCATCCAGCGTCAACTGCTTCAGGCCGAATAGCTCGGCCCGTATACCGTTACGATCCACCTTGACCCGCTCACCACGGTAAATCAGGTACGGGATCGGAATCGCCAGCGCATAGTGCTCATCACTGCCCATATACTGGGGCAGTAACACGGCCCCCAGTCCGATACCGGCCTCCCATTTTGGTTTAGAAAGTTCATCGGCATGAGCAGAAGCTGCTGCCGTAACCAGCAGGATCATCAGTGCCGAGTTCCGGATGAGACCGACAAATACACTATTCTTATCAATCATCATATCATCCCGCTACGTATTATCTCTCGTCCTGTCCACTTCAGTGCCGCTTTCTGCATGCCGGGTGGCTTGTTGAACGTGTTCCCTGTTTTAATGTCTGCACTGATGTTGCTGGCTCGCCATGTAAATGATTACCGGCGCTTCCTGTGAAGCACCTGCATAACAACGCGGGGGGCACCATAGTCTTACGAAGTATGTTAAGAAAAACTGAAATCAAACTGAAACCACACGCAACAACACAGGCAGTGTGGCCATGATTTGTATACAGAGACACTGCTGTCCGGTCAAAGAAATGACAGCATGAAAAAGGTCTGAATTCCCAAGGGATGTGGTAGATTTGTAGTTACCAAACAGCAAATCTCAAGCCAGGAGAATTCAGACCATGCAGCACACTAACACGATTTTTCACCAAGTAATCAGAGCTATTCCTCGCCAGCTATTCGACCAGGTCGCAAAGCGTTACAAGGGAGACAATCGAGTGCGCCGCCTCTCCTG
>Ga0210046_1002708_pt1 | contig 12397 bp, 10 predicted proteins | sample CryGeyCG2114_250_FD_185461 | JGI IMG/M metagenome (GOLD analysis project Ga0210046, IMG submission 185461) | Groundwater microbial communities from aquifer - Crystal Geyser CG18_big_fil_WC_8/21/14_2.50 (SPAdes) (version 2) | ecosystem: Environmental > Aquatic > Deep subsurface > Groundwater ... | reverse complement strand
TACCGCCGGAAAACATAATCGCGAAGAAGGAGAAGCCGGGATGGAAATTCACGAATTCACTTTAAATGAAATTGATGAAAAAATCAAGAGCGGAGAGATTTATGATGCAAAAACTCTTTCGGGAATTTATCTTGTTATGGTAAATATTAGGAAATAATACACTGAAAAATCATCAATTAAATATTACTAAGACGAGCTATCTATGAATGGAAATTTATATTCAAACCAATTTAAACTCAAATTTGATGGTCAATTACATCAAATTGACGCAAATATTCTTATTAATTCATTAATACACACAACAAGCGTAATTCAAGAGATAAACAATGAACTCAACTCGGGGAAAAAGATAGAAACAAAAATCAAAGCATTAGAAAGAGGAAGTTTTCTTGTACATCTCGAAATAATAGAGTCCTTTGCGGAGCAATTTTCCAATATATTTACTCGTGAAAATATAGAGACCGCATCTTATATTGTATTGACCTTAGTGGGGCTATTACAAATAAAAAAACTTTTAAAAGGGAAAAAAGAAAAATCTATTCAAAAAGATGGTGATTCAGTTAGTATTGAAAATATGCAAGGGGATGTCATTACAGTTAAGGAATTGACATTTAATATTTACACACACAATACAATAGTTAATGATGCATTATCACAAAACTTTGAAACAATAAATAGCGATCCAAGTATTATCGGATTTGAAATAACAGATTGCGATGAAAACCCTTTAGTTAGGATTGAGAAAGAAGATTTTGAAGATTTATCAATTAAAAGCGAAATAGTAGAAGATAACGTAAGAATTATTACGGAAGGTGCCTCACTAAATATTATTAAACTTTCTTTTGATGACAAGTATAAATGGGAATTTTATTATAAGGGCAACAAAATATCAGCAAAAATTTGTGACAATGAATTTAACGATTTGATAGATCTAGGGAAAAGTTTTGCAAAAGGAGATAGACTAGAGGTTGAATTGCAATTAACACAAATTTTTGAACAAGCCGTGAATACTTATATCAACAAGAGTTATCAAGTTAATAAAGTAACAAGACATATTCCTCGCGGAGAACAACAAACATTAAGATTTGAAGAGTGATATTGAAATTATATGCTCAAAACATTATACATAAAAGATTACGCACTGCTTGAACAAATTTCAATCGAATTTGAAAAGGGTTTGAATATCATCACCGGCGAAACCGGCGCAGGAAAATCTATTTTAATTGATGCGATGAGTTTGCTGCTTGGCGAGCGGGCTTCAAATGAGGTTATCCGCAAAGGAGCGGAAAAAGCAATTGTTGAAGGAATTTTCTCCGCAGAAAACAATGAGAGAATTGATACTCTGCTTGAACAAAATGAAATTGAAAAAAGTAATGAACTGATTGTTCGCCGCGAGCTTTCCGTTAAAGGCTCAAACCGATGTTTTCTGAATGACACTCCGGTTGCGTTGAATGTAATTAAAGAAGTCGGGAATCTGTTAGTTGATTTACACGGGCAGCACGAGCATCAATCTTTACTGCGGACAGAAACGCATATTGAATTTCTTGATGATTTCGGAAGCCTTGAACAGCCGCTTGCAGATTATAAAAAAGAATACGACCAACTTCACCTTCTTCAAAAAAACTTGAACGAACTCCGCGCAAAAGAAAATCTTTTAAAAGAAAAAAAAGATTTGTATGAATTCCAGCGGAAAGAAATTGAAGCGATTTCTCCCCTGGAGAACGAAGACGAAAGCATCTCGTCTGAATTACACATACTTGAAAATTCAGAACAACTACTTGAGTTGACTAACGATATTTCCCAACAGCTCTATGATTCTGAAAAATCAATTTATGATTCGCTCATCAAGGTTCAGCTGAAAATAAATGCGCTTGCAAAAATTGATAAAACATTTGCAGAAACTTCCGGCGAACTGCAATCAGTAGTTGCAGTGGTTAATGACATTACCGATGTCGTCCGCAAATATAATGCGCAGATTGAACTTGAGCCGCAAAAACTTGAAGAACTTCGCTCACGATTCCAATCTATCAATCTCTTAAAGAAAAAATACGGCGGAACATTGCAAGCACTGCTTGATCATTACAAAAAAATTCTCAACGAAATAAAACTTGCCGAATCTTTTGAAGATGAAATAAAAAAAATGGAACAAGCAATTCATCAACAAAAAGAAACGCTTGCGAAACTGGCTTCCGAACTATCTCAAAGACGAAATGAACTTGGTAAAAAGATTTCTAAAGAAGTAAAAGAAGCTTTAAAAGTACTCGGCATTCCCCAATCAATTTTTGAGGTTAAAATTTTACAAACTACTGTTGAACAAAATTTACAAAACGATGGGACACCGTTCCGCTTTAATTCGCGCGGCTACGACGAAGTTGAATTTTTCATTTCAACCAATTTAGGCGAAGACACAAAACCGTTAAGTAAAGTCGCTTCAGGTGGAGAAATTTCGCGGATAATGCTTGCATTAAAAACCATTTTAGCCAGGAATGACAAGCTTCCGCTCCTCATCTTTGATGAAATTGATACGGGCATCAGCGGAAGAATTTCGCAAAAAGTCGGGCAGGCGTTAAAAAATCTTGCCGCTTTTCACCAGATAATTTCCATTACGCATCAGCCGCAAATTGCTGCGCTTGCAGATATCCATTTTGCGGTTGAGAAAAAAATTGTCGAAGACAGGGTTGTCAGTTCGATTAAAAAATTAAAAAACGAAGAACGCATCCGCGAAGTGGCAAAACTGCTAAGTGGAGAAGTCGTTACTGAAACGAGTTTGCAAACAGCAAAGGAACTAATGAGCATTCAATAGGAGAAAGGGAGACTTATGAAAGCTTATGAATATCAAGTCCAGGTTGATCAAAACGGCAAACTAATTTTGCCGGATCAAATAAAAAATGTACTGCCGAAAAATGAAACGGTGCGTGTTTTGTTTTTGGTAGATGAAGCCAAAGACAAAAAAATTAAATCAATGTCGAATGATCCAAACTCGCAGGAATTTTCTTACTCGCTTCTGCAAAATGATGAAGCGGTGTACGACGATTTTTAACCGACAATAGTTTTTTGATTCTTAATCCTTTTCTTAATCATAATCGTTGTTGAGAAAAGATTACGAGTAAGTTTATGATTACGATATACTATGAAAGAATCTTCTCTCTATATTCATATTCCGTTCTGCGACCACAAGTGCATCTACTGTGATTTTTATTCTATCATCACGCATGATGGTATTCAAATTTATCTTGATGCGCTTAAAAAAGAGATCGAATATTTTGCTCGTAACTATTCCGCCGGGAGAAAGTTCACAACCATATTTTTCGGAGGCGGAACGCCCTCGCTTTTAGCGCCGCACGAGATTGAAGAAATTATTTTTCAACTTAAAAATAATTTCACTGTCTCGAAAGATGCCGAAATTACTCTTGAAACAAATCCCGGAACCGTTAACAAAGAAAAATTCAAAGATTTTCTAAAAGCCGGAATCAACCGCATCAGTATTGGCATTCAGACCTTTGATGATGATGAATTAAAATTCCTCACGCGCATTCACAATAAACAAACAGCGATTGAGACCGTGTGGCTTGCAAAGGAAGTCGGTTTCAAAAATATCAGCCTTGATTTAATTTTTAATCTTCCCAAACAAACAAAAGAAAAATGGATGCTCAATTTGCAAACCGCTATTGCCTTGCCGATAACTCACCTCTCTGCGTACAGTTTAATATTAGAGCGCGGAACAATTCTAAATAAACTTGTTCTTGATAAAAAAGTTGTATTGCAAGATGAAGATTATGACGCCGAACTGTATGAAATGACGATCGAGTTTCTAAACAGGAATAATTTTGTTCAATATGAAGTTTCAAATTTTGCGCTGAAAGGATTTGAATGCCGGCATAATCTTGCATATTGGCAATACAAAAACTATCTCGGATTCGGAACGTCGGCGCACTCATTTGTAAATGGAAAACGCTGGTGGAATTATTCACCTCTGAAATTTTATGTTGATTCGGTAACGCAAAAAGAAAACGCGGTAATCGGTGAAGAGATTTTAAGCGAGCAGCAAATGAAAGAGGAATTTATTATGCTTGCTTTGCGCAGCAAAGGATTGAATGTTAATGAATTTAACGAAAAGTTTGGTTTGGATTGGTACAAGAAAAAGAAAAATCAAATTGAAACTTATTTGGAAAACTTATTTCTTGCCGACAGAAATGATATACTGTTTTTAACTCCAAAAGGCTACGTAGTTTGCGATGAAATAATTGCGAACCTTATTTCCTAAACGAGATCGAAACATCTTCAAAAACCCAGCCGGTAAATTTAAAAATGCCGTTATAAGAGATGCCCTTAGTAACTTTACGTTTAAAATATGGCATTTGCCTTATTTACACTTCACTCCAAAACTTATAAGTTTATCCCCACGGATTCAAAAATTACTCTAACAAGAATTTTTTTATTTAATAAGGAGAAGTTATGAAAGTTCTAACAAGAATGTTCTTTCTCTTTTCAATGCTCTTCTGTGTTTCGGCAAGCGGACAGCATGATGTAATGAAAAAACTATCTGATGCAATTATCAACAAAGATAATGCAGCGGTAAAGCAGGCTATTGCAGAGGGTGCCGATGTTGACGGAATGACCGAGCATAATCAACCTCCGCTTGTGGTTGCCATTGTATATATGAATCCGGAGGCTCTGCAAATTCTTCTGGATAATAAAGCGAATCTTGAAAAAGTACAATTGGATCCCATCGCACTCGGCGCTTCAAAAAAACATTTGGAAATAATTAAAATTCTGATCAAAGCCGGGTTGAATATAAAAAACAAACCTGCCGTACTTACTGCTCTTTCTGCCGGGTCGCATCTTGATGTTATAAAAATGTTAGTTGATGCCGGCGCTGATCCGGAAGCAAAAAACGCTTTTGACCAAAACGGAATAACACTGCTTGCAGGAATTATGTCTCCGCAAAAGAGAATGGAAGGGATGCAAACAGCAATCGAAGATTCCAAAACAAAAGGGACAAAAATTCTTCCTTACTATAACAACGCAGAAGTATCTGATTTTTCTAACCCTGTTGAGATTGCTAAATACCTGGAATCAAAAGGTGTTGGTCCGACAGCAACAAGTTTAGCTGGTAACGCACTTAATTTTTGTTCTATTACGGGAACCAGCGAATTTGCACAATATCTCATTTCAAAGGGAATTGATCTTGATCCGTTGGGAATTAGTCCATTGTGGAATGCCATTCACTATAAAAATACAGAAATTGCAAAGGTGATTATAAATGCAAAACCAGATTTGGAGCGGCTTCATTTTTATCCTGCAGGAGAATATGCCTGGAAGTTAAGCTACCTCTGTGAAGCCGTTTTAAACGGTGATATTGAAACTGCGAAAGCGTTGATTGATGCAGGAGTTGATATTAACGAAACATTTGAGAGAACCGAAAACGAAACAACTACAAGTACGGGAACTCAAATTTTAACGACCACGGAATACACAATTCATACTGCATTATCATTAGCGGCAGAAGTTGGTAAAGATGAAATGGTAAAATATTTACAAAGCCGCGGTGCCAAAGGTCCAACTGAACTTTAAACAAAAGTGAAGAAATTTATTTAGGTAGCTAAAACGCTGCTTACTATTCAAAGAAAGCAGCGTTTTAACTCTTAACTCTCTTCCACAAAATCCAACGACTTATCAAACGTTTCATTCAACTTAATAACTGCGTAAAGAGAAATGGCAAAAACAAATACGCCAACCCAAATTGCAGATTGAATAACTCCAACGTACCCTTTACCGAAATTAAATAGCAAAGTTATCGGTACGGTTGCGCCGCGCACAAAATTCGGTACAGTAGTAGCCACCGTTGCGCGCATGTTTGTGCCGAATTGTTCAGCTGCAATCGTTACAAATACAGCCCAATACCCGATTGAAAATCCAAGCGCTGCTGCAACCGAATAAAAAAGCGCCGCCGAACCTCCTTGCAACAAAGTAAAATAAAACGCTATCACCACGCATGAAAGAAGAAGAAAGATGAGAACAATTTTCTTTCTGCTTTTCAATAATTGACTTAACATCCCGCTTGAAAAATCTCCCGCGATTAACCCGATGTAACAAAACATAATTGCTTTCCCGGCGGCAATCGGTTCGGAAAGATTAAGCGCCTTACCAAGTTCCGGTGAAAAAGTAATTAACACCCCGACAACATACCAGGTCGGCATCCCGATGAGAATACATTTCACATATCTTTTAAATAAATCTTTCTTCATAAAAAGCGAAAGAAAATTTCCGCGTGCAACGCTTGTCTTCTTCATTGCTTCAAACATTCCCGATTCATAAACGCTGATACGCAAGATGAGAAGAAGAACGCCCAATCCGCCGCCGATGAAATACGAAGTGCGCCACATAAAATCTTCGGCTATCGCATACGCCGCAACCGCTCCTGATACGCCTATTGTGGCTACCATCATTGTTCCGTACCCGCGTATTTCTTTCGGAAGAATTTCTGCGACAAGCGTAATGCCCGCCCCAAGTTCTCCCGCCAAACCGATTCCGGCTAACAATCTGCATATCGCATATTGGTCAATCGTTGTAACAAATCCATTGGCAAAGTTTGCAAGTGAATAAAGAAAAATAGAACCGAAAAGAATTTGTAGTCTTCCTTTTTTATCGCCGAGAATACCCCAGATAATTCCGCCGACAAGCATCCCGATCATCTGCATATTCAAGAGCAAAACGCCTTTGTCAAGAATTTGTGCATCGAGCAAACCAAGCGACTTTAAACTTGGAACGCGGACGATGCCGAAGAGTACCAAATCATAAATATCAACAAAGTAACCAAGCGAAGCCACAATAACGGGAATGCTAAAAAGATATTTAGCGAGTGATTTTGAGTTTTTCATTTCTTTTAACATTTGTTAGCAAATAATATAAATGAAAAATAACATAAGGAGTTGGAATATTCCAAGATAAATTCAAATCGTTTCTGTAATTTTGAAGAAAAGAAAATGGCGGATTCAGCATGAACATTTCAACAAGCGAAAAACTTTTTAACGAAGCGAAACAAATTATTCCCGGCGGAGTAAATTCTCCAGTACGCGCTTTCAAATCCGTTGGCGGAAATCCCGTCTTTATGCAGCGCGGCGAAGGCTCTAAACTTATTGATGTTGACGGGAATGAATATCTTGACTACATCGGAAGCTGGGGACCGCATCTGTTCGGGCATAACCCCCCATTCATCAAACAAGCATTACTGCAAGCAATAGAAAACGGAACTTCTTTCGGCGCGCCAACCGAACTTGAAGTGCAAATGGCAAAACTTATCACCGAACTTGTTCCTTCAATTGAAATGGTGCGAATGGTAAACAGCGGAACTGAAGCTGCGATGAGCGCTGTCCGTGCCGCACGCGGATACACCGGCAAGGAAAAATTTATAAAGTTTGAAGGCTGCTATCACGGACATGGCGATTTCTTTTTAATCAAAGCCGGTTCCGGCGCATTAACCTTCGGTGTTCCAACTTCTCCCGGCGTAACGAAAGGAAATGCTGCCGATACCTTAATTGCTGATTTTAATAATATTGATTCGGTAAAACAATTAGTAAAGGCGAACAAAGGTGAAATTGCCGCCGTTATTATCGAAGCGGTTGTCGGCAATATGGGAACCGTGCGCGCAGATAATGCATTTATTAAAGAACTCAGAACAATTTGCGATGAAGAAAATATCGTTTTAATTTTTGATGAAGTGATGACCGGCTTTCGATTAGCGCAAGGCGGTGCGCAGGAAGTTCTGGGAGTAAAACCTGATCTTTCAACCTTCGGAAAAATTATCGGCGGCGGTTTACCGGTTGGCGCTTACGGCGGTAAAAAAGCAATTATGGAAATGGTTTCTCCAGCCGGACCGGTTTATCAAGCGGGAACATTGAGCGGAAATCCTCTTGCAATGAGCGCCGGTTTAGCCGCATTAACAGAGATCAAAACGCATCCCGAGGTTTATAAGCTGCTGGAAGAGAAATCAGCATATTTAGAAAACGGCTGGAAAGAAAATATAAAAAGACTTGGGAAAAATTATCAGATCAACCGCATCGGCTCGATGATGACGTTATTTTTTACTGAAAAAAAAGTTACTGATTATTATTCTGCAATAACTTCCGATGCGGCATTATACGGAAAATATTTTCACGGTATGTTGAACCGGGGAATTTATTTACCACCAGCACAGTATGAAGCTTTGTTCGTTTCCGCTTCGCACAGCAAAGAGGATTTGGACAAAACTATTGAAGCCAACTATGACGCATTGAAAGAAATTCTTTAAAGCAATGGGACGCAGATTTGTTAGGATTGATTATGATCGGTGAAGGTCATAATAAATCTGTGTCCCATATACTTCTTGATTAACGTTCATTCAGCCTCATGTTAAGCAAAATTTTTATCCATGAACCCTGCTTATTTGAAGCAGTGATAATTGTAGAGCGAAATTTGTTTCGCTCATAAGCTCTTGATATTATTAGTTGTTCGCGATAATCGAGATGAATCTCGCTCAACATTTGTTATTTTCTACAACCGCTAAATGCCGGGATTGCACGAGAATTTAGTATGCGTTGGTGAATTTGGTATATTTCAATCTCTTGTTACAAACGACTTAGGAAAATTAATCGTTTAATTTTTACTTTATTATCTAATGCCGGATACTTTTTAATTAATGATTTTGAACTAAAAAATGTACGGACATAAGGATTTTGTGTCTTACTGATTTATGTTAATATTACCTTCGAAAGACTAAAAATGAAACTGCTCTTCTCGGCTTTTATTTTAATATTTGCAACCTCCACCATCAATTCGCAAGCAATTGAAATAACGGTTGCAAATATGGGTTTTACCTCGGCAAAACTTCAATCGTTGCAAGGCGAAAAAACCGTGACGGTGGATTCTATCACGGCTAAAGAAAAAGATGTTTTCCGGTTTTCTTTTGAGAATAAAAAATATCATCAAGGATTTTACCGATGCACTTTTGTCAACAACCGCAGTGTGGAATTCCTCTATGACGGGAATGATGTTCAATTAAAAACAGACGCCTCCGCAATTGTGGACAGCATGAAAAGCACTTCTTCCGGGAGCAACAACCTTTATTACACTTTCGTGAAGCTCGATAAAGCATACAAAACCAAAACCGGTTTATTGCAATCACTTCTTTTACGTTATCCAAAAGAGGATAATTTTTACCAAACTGCTCAAAGAAAGCTCAACAAACTTCAAGATGAATATCTGGCGTTTGTAACGGCTGAGTCACAGAAAGAACCGCACTCGTTCATCGCAAGATATATCCGCAGTTCAAGTCTGCCCCCGGCAAATTTCAATTTACCTATCGAACAGCAGTTAATGTTTCTTAAAGCGCACGCGCTTGATAATGTTGATTTCAACGATACCGAACTGATCTATTCCGATGCGTTCACAAACAAAACGATTGAGTATTTGACCTATTATCGCAATCCGCAAGCACCGAAAGAACTTCTTGAAAAAGAATTTATGAAAGCGATAGATTCGATCATAAGCCGCGCGAAAGTAAACACGGTCGTTTATCAACATGTTGTTGAATATCTACTTGACGGTTTTAAGAAATTTGGCTTCGATAAAGTGTTGGATTATATCGTGGATAATTATGTTATCAAAGATGATCTTTGTTTAGACGAGAAGTTAGGAAACACCATTCAGCGGAGAATAGACCAAAATAAAAATCTTCCTATTGGTGCGGTTGTTCCTAATTTTACAATTAGCGATATCTCCGGTAAACCGATTGAACTTTATAATATGAAGGCTGAAAAACTTTTGCTCGTGTTTTATGCAAGCTGGTGTCCCCATTGCAAAACTATCTTACCCCAAATAAATGAATTTCAAAAAACGAAAAAAAATTTCGAGGTTGTTGCAATTTCACTTGATACAAATCGTGAAGAATGGAAGAATTTTATCGAAAAAAACCATCTGAATTTTATTAATGGTTCTGACTTAAAAAGCTGGGATGGAGATGCTGCCCAAAAATATTTCATTTATGCAACGCCGACAATGTTTCTCCTCGACTCGGCGAAGAAAATAATTGCTAAACCAATGACCGTTGAAGAATTAGGAATTTATTGAAGCTGAATTTCCCGGTTTCTTACTACATAATTTATCTTTTCCTTGGAAGCCAATGTCCGTTCGACAGGAAAAACATTAGCATAAAGAAAACAAATCCTGCTGCAGGCCCAATCTTTAAAAAGAGACTGCCATAAAATAATATTGCGGGAAGCGAAAGAAGAACTCCAAGAATAAATCCGTTATTCTCATGGAAGAAAAAATCTTTTACCCTGGCAAAATTATCCCCTCCCTTCGAGAACAAATACCCGGGACTAATTCCCGAAACAATAATGAAAAGAGAAATTATAAAGAAGAGATTTTTATTATAGAGAAAGAGTTGGTTAAGTAAGAATCCGCAATAATATGTTAGTGTGCCGGCAGACAAGAGTAGAATAAACAATCCGTTTTTCTTAATATTAAGACCCATCAAAAAACCTACAAGCCAAAACAGCAGCGCAATGAAAAAAGAAATCGAACGGCTTGTAAGAAAAGCTTCGAGGACGAAGTAGTAAGCAAACTGCAGAAACGCAAAATGAACCCCGGCTATAAAAGCTAACGTCTTATTTAAGTGCAAAGATTTATTCAAAAATTAGATCTCCAACATTCCCAATGGTAATTATCTCAGCTCCGTATACCTGAGTTTCAAGATTTTTTTGGGTTAGCATCTCACAATTTTTGTTTGAAGGGTGGACAATTAATCTGCGCAACACTTTCGAATCGGGTAGTTTAAAATTATCACTACAGCCGTAAAAGAAGACACTATTTTTATATTGTATTGCAAAACAATTTCTAAAGACGTTAAGTAAAGTAGCAATCATTCTTTTGCCGTAATTTGAATTTGAGTTAAGAGGGGTGAGCGATGAAATGGAAAATATCCCCCGGTTTTTCAATTTCGTTTTCACAAGGGCAAAAAATTCTTTAGTATAGGTTAAAGCTGTTTGCCGCGATTTTCCGGGAGGAATATCGTGCAAAATCAAATCAAATTGTCTATCCGTATTAGCAATAAAATGCTTAGCGTCATCTTCCACGAAAGTCCAATTATGTAAATCGCTAAGGTGATTATATTTCTGAAAATATTTCATACTGACATTAAAGACTTCTTTATCAATGTCAACAATTGTAAAACTTTTTGCTTTATTGTTTATTCTTCCAACGGTTGACATGGAGCCGCAGCCAAGCACACATACCCCGGGTTTTTCAAAAAGAGTTGAAGGATATTCAGCGACAAAATAGCTGTAATTAAAATGAGAGCCTTGCGCAAACTGCCGCCGCCCGTTAAGCGCCAGCATTTTTTCACCACCGCCGATATCTGCTACATCAATCCTTTGATAAGGGGTGTCTCTCATGTCTATAATTGATTTAATATAGTTGTTTCCATATTTCGATCTATAAAAATATTCACTGGTTATTCGGTCTATCTTTCCATAACCTAAAACATAAATAAAACTTATTAATACAGCAACAAATAAGTAACTTCTTTTTATTTGAAGGAGACGCATAATGGTTAAATAACAGAGAAGATAGAGAACAATTAACGCTAAAAACGAGAGCTGCATCAGTGGAATAATTAACAATAAGCCAATTATTGAACCGAAGATTTCGATGCTATAAAATTTCTTCAAATCATTCCGGCTGTTTTCAATAAAAGCCGGTAAAAAAACAGCGTATATTGATGTGCCTCCAATAAACAACACAATAAATATTGTTAGGTATGATACTATGTCGCCTGTATCGGCATTAGCAAGCAATGTGAAATAATCATAAATGAATCTTGAGGCAGATTGAACAAACAGGAATAAAAACATTTGGAGATATAAAAATAGAGGAAAGAATTTTCCATGTTTAGTCAGGGAAATTCTATCCGAGAGATAATAGCCAAGGGAAATTCCCGAGAAGTAAGAAAGAGTGAACACAATAACCGCAATTTCAGGCTGGCGTAGTCCCGCACTAATCTGATGCACCATCAAAAAATTTAACAAAAGAAGATTGATACCGGCTAAAAAAATTATTCTTTCATTTTTCCCGCCAAAACATTTAGCAGCAAGCTTTTGTATACTTCACCTATTCAATCATTGTAAAAATTAATGATAAAAGATACAAAATAATTTCATTAGTAATGCCCATACGAGAGAGTCTTAAGAGTAACCTCACCCATGCACCCGGATTAAAAACAAGGTAAGACCTTACGTTTTTCCCAAGACGCTGCTTGGGAAAAAAGCTAAAGGAAAAAACAAATAATGAATATCGAACAAGGAATTTCGAATGATGAAGTTGTAAGACAATCTGCATTCACTTCGATATTTAATTATCG
>Ga0210046_1002704_pt1 | contig 12419 bp, 8 predicted proteins | sample CryGeyCG2114_250_FD_185461 | JGI IMG/M metagenome (GOLD analysis project Ga0210046, IMG submission 185461) | Groundwater microbial communities from aquifer - Crystal Geyser CG18_big_fil_WC_8/21/14_2.50 (SPAdes) (version 2) | ecosystem: Environmental > Aquatic > Deep subsurface > Groundwater ... | reverse complement strand
TTGATTAATGTTTTTGATAGATTTTACTTTGTATCCAACTTTTCCCTCAATAGCTTTTTTAAGTTGCACTTCAGTTACCTTTGATTTATCAAACTCCACTTTCGCAATTCCGGTTTTGTAAGAAGAGCTTTCCTTGATTACTCCGGCTTCCGATTTTAGCACATAGTCAACAGAGTTTTCGCAAGAAGTGCAAGTCATTCCTTCGATTTGTATTTCAGCTTTTACAATGTTATCGGATTGAACAATAACAACATTTTCTTTTCCAGCAGGAAACAGAGCTTTGGAGTAATAAGGAAAAGTTATCAGCAAAGCGCTGACCCCTGTTATAATCCATAAGAACTTTTTTGAGTTGATAAATTTAGGTTTCTCGTCAGTATCGCAAGCGCATTCAATATTAGTTTCTTTTTTAGGCCAATATGCTTTATAGAAGGCATAGCCCAGAACAATAACTGTTAATCCAATTAAATATGGACGCAATGGTTCGAGGAATGTGAAGGTTGTGGCAATTCCTCCCAGCCCTCCAAGCACCGCAAGTACCGGCGTAATGCAGCAAAGCGATGCGAGCAACGCGGTAACAATTCCGCCGCCGGATAATAATTTATCTTTCATTTTATTCTCCTTTTATTTTTATAGGCTGTCATTGCGATCCCGATTTTAATTGGGAAAAGTAATCTGCCAAATTTTTGAGATTGCTTCGGTCGTACTTCCCTCGCAATGACTACTTTCTCTGTCATCACGAGTGACGCGAAGTGATCTCGTTCGTTTTCTTAGATTGCTGCTCCCGATAAATCGGGATCGCAATGGCTGTTTATTTCAATTCAATTGATTCAAGTATCGGACACTCGTTCGAAGAAACTTCTTCATTCACGCATTGGGTTATCAATTTAACAAGTACGTGTCTTATCTTTTTTAAATCGCTAATTCTATTATCAACATCTTTCAGTTTATGTTCTGTCAAATGTTTTACATCTCCGCACCTGGCGTCGGAATCAATTTTTAACCCGAACAACTCTTTAATTTCTTTAAGAGTGAAGCCGAGTTCTTTAGCACGTTTAATGAATGACAATCGCTTCAAATCCGTTTCATCATAAATTCTATAACGCGATTCTCTTCGTTTCGGTTTCGGAAGCAATTTTAATTTTTCATAATAGCGAATAGTTTCAACATTTATTCCAACTTCTTCCGCTATTTGCCCAACAAAATATTCTGACATTTTTAAATTCCTTTTTTACTTCTTACACAAATATAATACACGTAGTATGGTACGGAGTCAAGCGTAAAATAATATTTTAGTTTTCTTGATTTGGTTTTAATACAAGGCTTGGGGAATATTATCGAACCTGCCTATCGGACAAGCAGGCGGGGGATTTTGGATATCGAAAGAAAGGATACGTGTGGAATAAAAATATTTTATGAACTTTTTACTTCCATTATTCGATATTTGTTCTCGGGGACTAAACAATGAAGAAAAGAATTAATACTTATAACCCTTGACTTCTTCTTCAGAAAATTCTACACCGAGTCCAAGTGCAATTCTGTTTACAAAATTGAAATAGCTGACTATTAAATTTATGAGCAGTATGTCCTCATCGTTCCAGCCAAAAGATTTGATTGTGTCTATTTTGGTCTGTGTTATATTGTGTGGAGATGTTGTTAATTCTTCAGCATATACTATTAATGATTTTGTTTTGGGCCCCATTTCTATGCTTCTAAAATCATTTATAAACCTATTTAACTTATCTGTATTTTTCCAATAAAAATTGAGAGCTTCGGCGTGGTGATTAATACAGTAACTGCATTTATTGGCGACAGAAACAACTACGGCAATCATTTCTTTCAATTCACGGGTGAGGTTTGATTTGCCAAACATAATTGATTTGTACAAATCCAGATGCTTCACCATTGCGTCGGGATTTAAACTCTGGATTATCATGATATTGGAAAGCTTTCCGCGCGATTTAATTATGTCGTCGTAGACCGCTTTTAATTTTCCGTCCGCTTCCGATTCTTCAATTGTTTTAATGAAAGACATTTTTACGCTCAATTTATTTTTGAAAGAAGTTTTCCCACATCAATATCGCCGTAAGAAAACAATTGATTATTCACTATCAAAGCAGGTGTTATTAAAATTCTTCCGGCTTTATAAGAATTAATATTGATTATCTCTGTGATGATTTGTGGATTATTCACCTGGATATTTCGCAGAACTTTTGCGGCTCTTTCGCACGCCTTGCAGTTGTCTGAGATTATTAACTTTAACATCATTTCCGTTTTTTTATGGTAAATGTACGATGAACCAAAAAATAGTTTTGTCAAATTTACGACACAATTCTTTTTAGTTCTTCGATTTTATTAATAATCAATTTGCTCCGGTCAAAATCAATAATGCCTTTACTTCGTAAATCTGTAAGAAGGTAATTTACCGTTTGGCGCGAGCATGCGGTAAGTTCGCCAAGGCTCTGATGCTTTAGAAATGGTTTCACAAATATTTGATCGCCGACCTTTTTTCCGTTTTTCTCTGCATATCTTAAAATGAAAGAAGCGATTCGTTGATCGGCGTCTTTAAATATCAAGTCTTCTATGCGTTCGGAAAAACGACGTAGCTTTAAACCTAATATTTTTGTCAGTTTAATATTTAACGCTGGGTTTCTTTCGATGAACGAAGCAAGATCATTTTTGTTGATTGCGCATACCAAAGACGGCTCTACCGTAACGGCGTAATCGGTTCTTTGTCCATCGTCTAAATAAGCCATCTCGCCAAATATTTCGCCTGGGTTAACTATAGCAATAATTTTTTCGCTGCCATCCAATAGATACTTTGTAATTTTCACGCGCCCGGTTTTAAGGAAATAAATAGTTTTTGACGGCTCGTTGGCAAAATAAATCGGTTCATCGCCTTTTATTTCACGATCAGAAATCACCCGATTTAATTCCATCATTTTATCCTTGCCAAGTTCACTAAAAAGGTTAAAGTTTTCTAAGTACCAAAGTTTTGATTTTTCTGTCATGGTTAATATTTCCATCTTCTTGAATTTGTACACTAATAATTAGGACAATTGTGCTAATCATTGATTGTAATTTATAAAATAATTGCTATAAATGCTCCCCCAAGATAATATTGCCGTATAGCGGTATCAGCACAAATGATCCGCCGCGCAAAATATTAATAATATTTAAGCGACGAAAAACCTGACAATCCTTTATCTAATAAAAACGGACTGACTTTGGACTGTGAACCGGGGACTGTGAATCATTTGTTTCCCGCTTGTCCGGTTTATACAATCTGTACCGGTGCATTGCTCTGCGGTTTTTATTCTTTTCCTTAATTTATTGTGTTAAGATTTGATTAAAGATTTTTTATATTTATCCAGTTAAATAAAGTAACTTTTTATGAACTCTCTCCACGTACCGGGTGGATAATTTTAAGTGTGATTTATTCTCTCTCAAAAATTCCAGTTGAGAGTATTAATTAACAAAACTTATTAAGCGAGAAAAAATATATACGATGAGAAAATGGCGCATTGAAGACTCTGCGGAGCTATATAATATTAATGGCTGGGGAATTAACTTTTTTTCAATAAATGAAAATGGGCATGTTTGCGTTACGCCTAAAAAAAACGGCGTTAGTGTTGATTTAAAAGAGGTTATTGATGAACTTATATTGCGCGATGTTTCAACCCCCGTGCTGCTAAGATTTACAGATATACTCGACAGCCGTATTGAAAAGATGGCAAGCAGTTTTAAAGCCGCTGCCGAAGAATATAATTTTAAGGCGCAGAACTTTATCATCTATCCAATTAAAGTAAACCAGATGCGTCCGGTGGTAGAAGAGATAGTTGCACACGGAAAAAAATTTAACATCGGTCTCGAAGCCGGTTCAAAACCGGAGCTGCACGCAGTGATTGCAATTAATCCTGATAACGATTCGCTAATCATCTGCAACGGCTATAAAGATGAAAACTACATCGAGCTTGCTATACTTGCACAAAAGATGGGTCGCAAAATTTTTCTTGTTGTAGAAAAACTAAATGAATTAAAACTCATAACCAAAATTGCAAAGCGGCACAAAGTAAAACCCAACATCGGCATCAGGATCAAACTGGCAAGTTCCGGCAGCGGTAAGTGGGAAGACTCGGGCGGCGATGTTAGCAAGTTTGGTCTAACTTCAAGTGAATTGCTTGACGCACTCGACTTCCTTGAAAAAAACAAAATGAAAGACACGCTGAAACTCGTTCACTTTCACATCGGCAGCCAGATAAATAAAATTAGAAGATTTAAAATTGCGATACGGGAAGCCTCGCAGTTTTATGTGCAATTGCACAGGCTCGGTTTTAAAGTTAAGTTTGTTGATATTGGCGGCGGGCTTGGTATTGATTACGACGGCACCCGTTCTTCGAGCAGCGAGAGTTCTGTTAATTACAGCATTCAGGAATATCTTAATGACGCCGTAGCTACGATGGTTGACGTTAGTGATAAAAACGGATTGCCTCACCCGAATATTATTACCGAGTCGGGGCGCTCATTAACTGCTCATCACTCAGTTTTGGTTTTTGAAGTGCTCGAATCATCAACTCTTCCGGTTTGGAATGAAGATGAAGAAATAAACAAAGACGACCACGAACTTTTAATAGAATTATTTTCTCTCTGGGAAAATTTAAATCAGCCAAAAATGCTTGAGACCTGGCATGATGCACTGCAAATTCGCGAAGAAGCTCTCGACCGATTTAGCCTCGGCTTTCTCGAACTGAAAACAAGAGCGAAGATTGAACGGCTTTTCTGGACCATCGCTAAAGATATTCAACAGATGACAAATGAATTAAAACATGTTCCGGATGAACTTTTATATTTAAGAAAACTTTTATCGGACAAATATTTTTGCAATTTTTCTCTGTTCCAATCTCTTCCGGATTCATGGGCAATAGATCAGATATTTCCAATAATCCCGATTCAGCGGCTTGAAGAAAAACCCGAGCGTTCCGCTACTCTTCAAGATATTACATGCGACAGCGACGGGAAGATTGATAATTTTATCTCAACTAAAAATTTTTCATATTATCTTCCGGTTCATACATTAACGAACAAAGAGCCTTATTACATCGGCGTGTTTTTAGTGGGCGCTTACCAGGAAATTCTCGGCGATCTTCATAATCTTTTTGGTGATACAAACGCCGTACATATTTCCGTGGATGATAATGGTTATAATATCGACCAAATTATTGATGGTGAATCGGTTGCCGAAGTTTTGGATTATGTTCAATACAGTGCAAAAAAACTTGTCCGCACAGTTGAAACATGGGTTACGTCTGCTGTTAAATCAGGAATAATTTCCGCCGAAGAGGGGAAGGAATTTTTGTCCAACTACCGCTCCGGGCTTTATGGATATACTTATTTAGAATAATTTTTATCCTCTATTAATTTGATAACTCGCCTTACGCAAAATGTGATATTCAAATTTTGTTGGGGCTGTCCCAAAAGTTGAAACAGTCATTGTCCGTTAGCTAACGGATCTTCGAGTGAAGCAATCTGATTCATTTGTTGAGATTGCTTTGTGCTGCCGCCCTTGCAATGACTTTTCTCTTGTGTCATTGCGAACGAGTCTTCGAGTGAAGCAATCTTTTGTTTTTAATTCAAAATTGAGATCACTTCATCCTGGCAGCTTTAAAAACAAGAATGTCATTTCATCAAAACAAACTTTTTAACTGCTGTAAAATTACCCGCCTTTATTTTGTAGAAGTACAAACCACTCGATAAATTCGCAGCATTAAATTTTATGTTATGAACACCAGCTTCCCCATTATTATTTACAAGCGTTGCAACTTCATTGCCGAGTATGTCATAAACTTTTAATACGACGTTTTGTACAGACGTACCGCTGTGCGTCTCTGCGAAAGGAATGCTGTAACGAATTTTTGTTGTCGAGTTAAATGGGTTTGGATAATTCTGATAAAGATTAAACTTTTCGGGAATGGCGCTGTCCTCTCTAATCGTTGTTGGATCAAGCGAGAAAATAGAAATGATCCCTAAATGATCAGAGCAAAATAAACCCGGACTATAAGGCTGATTCATAACTAACCAGGATGAGTCTGTTTTAAGTTGTCCGTCTATTCTTTTAAACATAAAATCTATCTTGGAAGCAGGCGCATTTGATGGCATTGTAAAGCCCGGCATTGAAGGATTAACTTCCTGCCATGTGTCTATTAGAGAATTTGCAAGTAAAAAATTTATCGGTTGCGAACCGGGCGTATCATTAAAATCGCCGGTGAGAATTGCTGCCTGTCCGGGAAATAAATTTATCTGCTGATTAATAAATTGAAGTATTTGCTGCGCCTGTTGAATCCTGATACTTGTACTTTGGTAATCGAGATGCGTGTTGAAAAAATTTATTTTTCCTATAGGAGTATTAATATGATTCCATACAACTTTCCGCGGAAAAGCGCCTGCGGCAAGCTGTGCAAAATTTTCCTGCTCAACAGGATATTTAGAAATTATTCCGACAAATTCTTTGTATAGATTGTTCCAGGATAGATGCGTCTGACTATAGTAGTAATGATATGTTATTCCAAAATAACTGCCGAGTGAATCCGCTATTAATTTTGCCTGATTATCTGCTCCTCCGCCGGAAAGTGTTTCGTTAATTTCCTGCAAACCGATTATGTCGGGATCTAAAACTTTAAGCTTTTGAATAATATGATATAGTCTCGTTTGCGGGGCTGTTCCCGGCTTCATTCCCATTATGTTATACGTTACTATTTTTAAATTTGTCTGCGCAAAAAGCGGAAATGCAATTAAGAAAAAAAATAATGTGGTTTTTATTATTGGTTTCATCTGCATCACTTCATCAATACAAGTTTTTTAACCGCCGTAAAATTGCCCGCTTGCAATTTGTAAAAATAAATTCCGCTGGAAAGTTTTCTGCCTCCGGCTTCGGCGGAAAATTCAACCTCATAAACTCCCGGCACTTTTTCTTCGTTTACGAGTGTGGCGATTTCATTGCCGAGAACATCGTACACTTTTAATAATACATTTTGTGGAGACGCACCGCTGTGCGTCTCTACGGAAGAAATTGAATATTTGATTTTTGTTGTTGGATTAAATGGGTTGGGATAGTTTTGTTCGAGTGAAAATTCAAATGAAATATTTTTAATCTCAACTTCGATTGCATTCGATATTTTGACTACGCCGTCATAATCTTGCTGAACTAATCTGTAAGCGTAACTCCCGGCTCCACCCATATCGTCATTAAAAGTATAACTGCTTTTTAATGTCGTCGTTCCTTTGCCTTCAACAAATCCAATCTTCTCCCACCTGCCAACTGAAGACGGCGGACCGAAAACTGCTCTCTCAATTTCAAATCCGCGGTTGTTCGTCTCGCTTGCTGTTTCCCATTTTAATGTTACATTCGTGCCTTCAACCAGGGCAGAAAAAGAAACAAGTTCAACCGGAACGGGATCAAAAAGAGGACCGCGTTTCATGAAAATATCGCACACTACATTGCTGTTGCGCATTGCACTCGGCGCATAAAATAGAGCGATCTCTCCGTTCCCTTTTGCAATAACCGCCGAAGAATTGCGAAGCAAATATTCTGATGTTATTTCATAAACTTTTATAGTATCGGAAAATATTCCTTTGCTTCCATAAACCAAATAAAAGCCTTTACCCGAAGTACTCGCGCTCGATTGATAAACAACATAAACACCAAGGCTGTCATCAACATCAATATTTTGATATGTCGCCGGACGCTGTCCTGTGGGTGTTATAGCAACCGGTGAGCTGAAACTTCCTCCTTGATTGTTTATGTAATACAGTCTTTTATCCGCCTCATCACGGTAAATAATATGCACAACATTATTTTTATCAACTTCAACTTTTGGATTTGTAACACTTGCCGTTACGCCTGTAGGCGTCTCGGTAAGCGTCCCGCTTGTGCTATTATAATATTTTAACGGACCGCCGAATATACTCCCCGACTTAACTACGACATGAACTTTGCCATTCAAATCAACATCAAGCCCTGAATCAAAATCACCGCCGGTTTCTGCCTGCACGAGTGTAACTACCGGCGACAGAGTAGAAGTCCTTAAATCATAAGAACGGTAGTAAGTGAAATCGGGATCATTTGTATATGTGAAATAAACAAAATGCATAACACTATCGGGACCGATCTTGCTGTAAGGCGTGGCTTTATTCAATCCGCCTTGTGTAATTTCAATCGGCGCCGTGAAAGCCCCCGAAAAATTTGTGATATATTTTATCTGAAATAAATTTGCTCCATCTCTGCCGGTATAACCTACATGAACCTTATCATTTGAATCGATGGAAAGCGTAGAGTAATTATCATCAACACTATTATTAGTAATGTTTATTGTAGAAAAACTTCCGTCGCTTTGTTCGCTGGCATAATAAATTTCGCGCGTAGAGCCGTCGGTATCAAGCTGACCGGTGTAAGTTACGTGCACTTTGCCATTAGAGTTGTATGCCGGAAACTCCCGGTTATTAAACAAATCATTTCGTGCAATTGTATCCTGGGGGAATGTAATTTGCTGTGCGGAAAGATTTGAAACTGTTAAGAAAATAATCAATAAAAATGTTTTCATATTTTACTCCGTAATTAGTGATGCACAATGCAATTTCGGAAAATATTATGGGAAATAAAAGAAGCGTTAAATAAAACAGCGGCGAATATATTTTGCTCGGCTACAACATTCTTTAAATATTGTTGGGTTAAATTTATAGAAGCCCACAAACGATATAAATTTAATAATAGGGATATAACATTGGCTTAGCTATTTCATTGCTCTGCCGCCGCGCTTATTGCCCTTGATGCCACGATTCATTTTATTATTTTTGAACCATGCTAAACAGAACTATTTGTATCTACTTTCTATTTTTCCCCCTGCTGCTTGCGCAAAATATGGGGGATTTGAATAACCGTTTTATGCTTGCTCAAAGTTTTGAGCAGGCTGGTGATTTTCAAAAAGCAATGGAAATTTTGGAAGAGCTTATTAAACGGCAGCCGGATAATTATCAATTCTTTGATGCGCTTAACCGGATGTACATTAACTTAAAGAAGTATGATAAATCTGCTGTTTTGATTGAACAACGGCTGAATAAAAATCCCGGGGACTTAAATTTGTGGGGTATGCTCGGCTCTACATATCACGTTATGGGGAGTGAACAAAAAGCATTTGAGATTTGGGATGAAGCTTTACTAAAACTGCCGCGCAATCAAATTAATTATAAAGTTATTGCAAACTTCGCTCTTCAGCGGCGTGCTTTTGAAAAAGCAATAGAGTATCTGCTCGCGGGGAAAAAATTATCGGGCGATCCGAAAATGTTTTCATATGACCTTGGCAACATTTACAGCCTTACAATGCGTTACAAAGATGCTGCGGAAGAATATAGCGGCATCATTTCTTCTGACCCTAATCAACTTCGCACGGTTGAATCAAGAATAATGGCTTATATAAATAAGGTCGGTGCGCTAGAGCCAACATTAAAAGTTTTTGAGAGCCGCGTTGATAATAATAACATCTCTTCCGTTTATATGCTCGCCCGTTTATATATTGACGATAAAGATTATGAAAAAGCTTTTGAACTTTACATCAAAATAGACGCAAAGCAGCAAAACCAGGGAACAGAACTCTTCAACTTTGCACAGATCGCTTTTTCCGAAAAACAATTTAAAACAGCGTCACAGGCTTTTAATAAAATAATTGAACTTTATCCTAAATCGCCCCTTGCATCAAATGCAAAACTCGGATATGCCAAAACACTCGAAGCGTCACTTGATGAAGAATACAAAACCCAAGTTCCTTCGTGGAAAACTTTTTATCCGCCGTTTAAAATATCATCAGGAAAAGTTGATTTGGTAATTGATGCATATAACAACATCATAGGTTTATACCCACATTCCGAACAGGCTTACGAAGCTTATTGGAGGCTTGGTCGGATAAAACTTTTTATGGAGAATGACCTAGACGGCGCTGAAAAATATTTTAATATAATCAATAACGAATCACCCCTTTCCATATTTTATCCCGACGCGCTGCTTGATTTAGCCGGGGTAGAGTTGATAAAAGGCAATGTTGTTGCTGCTGAAAAATATTATTTCAAGGTGGTTGAGACCAAAAGAAGTCCTGTCGAAAAACGAAACAAAGCAAACTATATGCTTGCAAAAATATTTTTTGCTCGCGGAAATTTTAACAAAGCCAAAGAATTGCTTGCCGGCGTAATATCAAACTTAAAAGACAACCAGGCAAACGATGCTATTGAACTTTCTCTTTTAATGAACACACAGATGAACGATTCGTCTAAACTTGTGTTGTTTGGAGAAGCCGAACTTCTGGCAGATGGGAACAGATTTGAGGACGCGCTTGATAAATATAAATTTATCTCCGGCGATAACAAAAGTTTAATGGTTGCCGGGCTTGCCAAACTCAGGGCAGCCGAAATGGAAATTGCCCTTGATAAATATAGTGATGCGTTGCTATCGCTTACGGCAATTGCCGGAGAAGAAAGCAACAACATTTATGCGGATAAAGCATTATATTTGTCGGCAAAAGTTTATGAGTTTGGAACAAAAGATTTAGTAAAAGCCATAGAAACGTATGAAAAACTTCTTGCTAAATTTCCATCGTCTTTATATCTCGACGAAGCAAGAGAATCAATAATTAAATTAAGAAGAACAAGTTGAGCAAGGAATGGGAAAAAGAATTAACCAGAAAATAGTTAAATGTTCATTTTGCGGACGCGACGGAAATGAAGTAGGAAGCATGATTGCCGGTCCGGATGTTTACATTTGCGATATATGCATCGGCAGCAGTGTTGATATTTTAAAAAATAATCTCGCCGCATTTAGTAGTAACCGTTCTAAAAACGTGGAGCTGCATACCCCGGATAAAATTAAAAAACATCTTGACGAGTATGTGATCGGACAGGAAAGAGCGAAAAAGGTTCTCTCCGTTGCTGTTTACAATCATTATAAAAGAATTAATTCGCGCCAAACTTTTTTTGAACTTGACGATGTTGAAATTGAAAAAAGCAATATACTTTTAATAGGTCCCACCGGTGTGGGAAAAACTTTGCTTGCCCAAACTCTCGCCCGAATTCTTAACGTGCCGTTTGCAATTGCAGACGCAACCACATTAACCGAAGCGGGGTATGTTGGCGATGATGTTGAAACCGTGCTTGTTCATTTGCTTCAAGCCTCCGATTATAATTTAGAACGCGCACAAAAAGGTATTGTCTATATTGATGAGATAGATAAAATAGCTCGCAAAAGTGAAAGCACTTCAATAACGCGTGATGTTTCGGGCGAAGGCGTGCAGCAAGCGCTCCTTAAAATACTTGAAGGAACGATCGCCGGAGTTCCCCCAAAGGGTGGAAGAAAACATCCCGAACAAAGCCTCATCAACATCGACACAAAAAATATTCTATTTATTGTTGGAGGCGCATTCGATGGTATTGATAAAATAATAGCGTCGCGCATCAATAAAAACAAAATGGGCTTCACTTCGGAAATGAAAGGGAAACATTCCGAAGAAGAGTTGCTTAAACATATTTTACCGGAAGATCTTTTACGATTCGGTTTAATACCCGAACTGATAGGAAGGATTCCTGTTTTTGCGCCCCTGCATAATTTAAGCGAGGAAGCATTAAAAAGTATATTAACCGAACCCAAGAATGCAATATTGAAACAATATAAAAAGTTATTTATGATGGAAGGCGTTCAGCTTGAGTTCGATCCGTTTGCGGTAGATGCGTTAGTAAGTAAAGCGATGGAAAGAAAAACAGGCGCCCGCGCTTTGCGTTCGATAGTGGAGGATTTTATGATTAATATTATGTACGATCTTCCGAACAAAGAAAATGTTGATAAGTGTATCATTACACGAAATGTTGTTGAGGATGGCGCCGATCCGATATACATTGAGGCAGACAGGAAATCGGCATAAAAATTTTCAGCCCTCTAAGCCTCACTTAATGTGGGGCTTTTTTGTAATAGAGGATTATAGTTAAAGAGTTTAGTTGGTTAAATTTTTATTTCATTTTGAACACTTAATCATCAAACAAAAAGGCAATTGTGTTTAAAAAAATCATCATAGCATTTTTTATTTTTCTAATGACCGCCTCAGCGCAGGATAAAATTTTAATTTATATGGATCTTGAACAAACCGATCATCTGAAAGCTTACGGAATTGCTTTTCACGCCCTAACAGAGGGCTTGATTGCGGATTGGCTTTTAAACTACCGCGGCGGTTCATTCCTTATAGACTATAGCAATAAAATTGCCGCTGAGTGCAGGATCGAAAATGTTTCTTTCGATATTGTTAACACATCTCAATCGGCAGAAATTTATTCCATCTGTCAAAGTGAAGATAACAACATGGATGTTGTTCGTCTAGAAAAAGCGCCAAAGATTG
>Ga0210046_1002700_pt1 | contig 12429 bp, 6 predicted proteins | sample CryGeyCG2114_250_FD_185461 | JGI IMG/M metagenome (GOLD analysis project Ga0210046, IMG submission 185461) | Groundwater microbial communities from aquifer - Crystal Geyser CG18_big_fil_WC_8/21/14_2.50 (SPAdes) (version 2) | ecosystem: Environmental > Aquatic > Deep subsurface > Groundwater ... | reverse complement strand
AGAATGAAGCAAAAGTTTAGTAGTTGCAAAAGGAAGCGGATAATAGCCGCCGTTAAGCTTTGTAGCGTAGAAACCGGACTTTATAAAGAACTTCCGGTTAATGCTTTACAAAAAACTAAGTTAAGCTTACTCAAAAAAGCCGGCAATACTGATTTTTCAGTATTTTTAATGTAAGGTAAAATATACTTTCAGAGAAATGGTTTATTACTACTTATAATCTTGAAGACGATAACGCATATACAGGTTACTTTTTCGAAGTAAAAGCAGATCTGCACCCTTTAATTCTTAACTTTTATTAAACCATATCCGGCTGCGGATGCACCCACGGTTTACGATATGGTCGCTGTAATAAGGCGTTTGCTTCCGGATCGTTGGTAATTTGCCGTTTCTGATGATCGTACACCAAAGGCCGCCCTAACTTCATAGACATATTGGCCAAAATACAGCTGGCCGTGGAAATATGTCCTTGTTCAATATCTGCTACCGGCCGGCCACCTTTTTTAATGGCCGCTAAAAAATCGCGCATGTGTTGCCGGGTAGCCGGTGCGGAATGTATTTCAATGCCGGCTTCGGTTACATCCTCCGGGTATTGCTCTTTTTCTAAAACTACATCCGCATGCAACTTTTCACCTTTACCTTCCGGAATAAAGTCATATTGGTTAACACTGCCCATTAGCGTTCCTTTTTCTCCGTAAATGGTAAATGCCCAGGGATAATCCGGATTAACAGGTGTTCCCCAGGTGCGGTGTTGCCAAACGCAATTAAGATCATCGTACTCAAAGGTTGCCGTTTGGGTATCCGAAATATTAGATTTTGCCTCCTTTTGCACATATATTCCGCCAGTAGAGCTAACCCGCTTGGGCCAGCCCAGGTCTAACATCCAACGCACGGCATCAAACATATGAATACACATATCGCCAACTATACCATTACCGTATTCCATAAAGGCACGCCAGGGAATGCCGTCGTAAGGCCGCATGGGAGCGGGGCCGGTCCACATATCGTAATCTAAGTAATCCGGAACAACTTTATCCGCCACATTAGAATTATTGCGCATATGGTAGTAGCAGTACATTTCTACGTGCGATATCTTCCCTAACAAACCAGCATCCATAATATTCTTTTTGGCTTCCATTAAATGGGGCGTGCTGCGGCGTTGCGTACCTACTTGTACCACCCGGTTATATTTACGGGCAGCGGCCAGCATGGCTTCTCCTTCCATAATATCTACACTAATGGGCTTTTGCACGTAAACGTGCGCCCCGGCTTTAAGGGCCGCAATGGTTTGCAAAGCATGCCAATGATAAGGTGTACCAATCAGAACAATATCTAACTTGTTTTCGGAGAGCAGCTTACGGTAATTGTTATACAAGCGGGGTGTTTTCCGTGATTTCTGGCGCTGGCTAACCAACGTAGCCGCTGCATTTAATTGCTTTTTATCTACATCACACAGTGCTACCACCTCTACTGGTGCCACCTGAATTAAGCGAAATAAATCGCTTTTACCATACCACCCGGTACCAATCAAAGCCACCCGATAAGGTTTATCAGCCCATTTCGATAAATCCATGCCTTGGGCGCCCAGTGCGGTAAGCGCCAATGAAGCAGTTGCTCCTTTCAGGAAAGTTCTACGATTCAGGTTAAAGTTGTGCATGTAATTATGTATAGGAATTCAAACTAAAAAGAAGTAAGTCTATCCGGATACAACTTAAAAGTTCTTAAACTGAATAATCTGACCGGTTTGCAGAGCAATATACAAGTATTCTTTTTTGATTGAAGGAATAAAAACAAAATGTTAACTGCTAAATTATTTTAGGATAGCAGCTGTTTTAAACTTACGTGATACTAAATTTATATAAACCGGTTTGGTTGCTGTTTAAGCTGGTTGCACGAAATCTGTATGATTAATAAAAGGTAGATATTGAATAGCATAGGCGATATTTTATAAATTATTCTTTTAGTACTGCGATATAAAAATAAAAAGCCTGCCAGGAATGGCAGGCTTTTACCGGAAAGCAGGAGACTAAGCTGCTTCCCGAATTAATTGTAGCATCCGGAACTCACCCTTCCGGAAGTACAATTGTCTTTGATTAATAATCAGTGTTTTGCGGATCCCAATTGGTCCAGCTTTCTGCCCAGTTAGTAGTGCTAAAAGCTCCCCGGAAATTGGTATTCTCAAAGCCAGTTACATTGGCACCTCCCGATAATAAAATAGAACCGGTTGTTGGCATAAAGGGAGCAGTCGTGTTTAAACCAAGTTCAGCCTGGGTTGCAATCATGTTATTAAAAGCCGCGGTATTGAACCATGCAGTCGGATCGAAAGCAGTAGTAGAAGAACTGGCCTTTCCGATAGTGCCATTTACTACCGTATTTTGTATTTTAATATTGTTATTCGTAGCGTATTCTTCTACCACATTGCCATCGAAGGTAATAGCTTTATCCCAACCGGTAATAACGCTGTTGTAGATAGACAAGCTAGTACCTTTTTTCAGGTGGGCACCTTGGCCGAATTTCTGACCAGAACCTGGCGTTCCCGGACCAATAATGGTAGCATTAGAGAAAGCTGCGGTAGTAAGGGGCGTGTTGGTAGTACCGTTAGCATCGTTATCCGATTCAAAACCGTTAGAAGCACCGGCTAAGTCAGATAAATTAGGATCGCTCACTCCTAATACGTACTGAACTTTACCGCTGAAACCAAAGTCGGTATCAAACATATCATCCGTAGTTTTGTAGGCTATTAAGTGGTTCGGGTTTACCGTGCCGCCAAACCATTCAAAAGCATCATCGCCACCGTAAGAAACTTGCACATAATCTATCGTGGTGCCGGAACCAACCGACCCCATGGTTAAGCCGTTAATTTCTTTGTCTGGTTCAAGTGCAACCCCGGCAAACTCTATCCGCACATATTTAAATACACCGGAGTTGTCGTCGGCTTCGTCGCCGCCATAGCGAGCATCAGGACCACCTTCCACTATTGGTTCAGTAGCTTGGTTATTAGGCGCTTTACCAGTAATGATAATTCCACCCCAGTCGCCGGGTGCCCGTGAACCTTTAGCCTGTGAAGAGGTAAACACAATCGGGTTTTCTTTGGTGCCTTCGGCCATTATTTTACCACCACGTTTAATGATAAGCGTACCTTTACTGGCTTTAGGGCCACCTTTTATAAGCGTACCTGGCTCAATGGTTAAGGTGGCACCGTCTTCTACATACACAAAGCCATTTAAAGTGTAAACTGTATTAGCGTTTAAAGTAGTGTTGCTGGTAATAGATCCGCTTAGGGCCGCTTCGTCTTTTACTACCGGCTCGTTATCGCTGTCATTTTCATCCTCATCCTTACAGGCGAAGGTAAAGACAGCTAAAAAGCTAAATAAGAATAATTTACCTAATTTTTTCATAATTGATTTTAATAAATTGGTTTTTTTGTTTGGTTTTAAAAGTTGTATGATATGCCAATAGTAGAGTAGGTTCCTCTTTTAGAATAAATGACGGTGTCATCGAAATCAGTCAGTTTACCATTACGATCGGTGTCTTGTATGAAGTGTGAAGCTTGATTTAAGACATCCTGTACCCCGGCTTTAAGCTGCAAGCCATTCTGGAAGTTTTTGGTAAGGCTTAAATCTATTACATTGCGGGGCATTTCGTATACCGTTGGGTTTCCGTTTACCGATCCTACCCGGTAAATTCTTTTGCCCAGTACATTATATAATATGGAGTATTGCCAGCCGCTTTCGTTGTCCTGATAATACAGACCAGTGTTAATAATGTAAGGCGATTGACCTTGTAGTGCCCGTTCTTTGTCCTCCTCCGCTACGGATTGAGAGTTACCAAAATTAACCCGGCTGTGGATTACCGAAGCATTTAGTATAAAAGAATGGTTATGGATGAAATTAGAATTAGAAATATTTACCAGCGACTTTTTAATTTCTGCCTCAACCCCAAAATCAGTGGCTTGGTCGGCATTATCAAATGAATAGGTTGGAGATCCGCCACTGGATAAAATAGTGGTTTCAATAGGATTAAAGAACTTCTTATAAAATACGCCTACCGATACTAACTCGGTCGGAGTAGGATAAAATTCGTGTCTTAAATCCAGGTTATGAATGGTAGCCGTTATTAAATCTGGATTACCAACTATAGAAGCGTTTTCAATAAAGTCGTAGAAGCTAAACCGGGCTTGTTCCCGGAATTCAGGGCGGTTTAAGGTTTTGCCATAAGCAAAGCGCAGCAAAGAACGGTTGTTAAAATTATATGCTATGTTAGCCGAAGGCAGTAAATAAAACTTAGCATTATTCACATTTACGTTGCTGGTATAATCTTCGGCGGTTAGTTTGCGCAGGTTGTATTCGCCGCGTACACCGCCGTAAAAGGTTATTCGGTCAAAGGTTTTGGCTAATGAAACATAACCGGCACCTAAGGTATTGGAGGCAGTATATTTATCGTTAATACGCGTAAGTTCGTCGATAATCATACCGTTTGTAGCATCCAGATTCTGGGGAGCAAAAACCTGATTCAGCGGTAAGTTGGTTATAGATTGGCGGTCGGCAGTGCTGCCAAACGGGAAAATATAACCAAAGTAGCGGCTGTTAAAATCGCGGTCTTTTCTTTCGGCGTAAAAGCCAACTTTCATTTTTAAACTTTTTTCAACATCCGAAGAGTCCGGATTGCCAAAGGTGTGCTCCAACTGGCCACCGGCAATAACTCCTCTTTCAGTTAAATCAGAATAAAAGCGACCGGCGTTATTCAGGGAAGTGGCAGATGGAATAATAACTTCATAATCTGCTTCACTGCCGGTCGGGCGAACTGTACGGATGCGTCTTATATCGGGCTGGTTTCTGGAAATAAAATTAAACCCACTATTCCAGGTAATAACATCTTTTTTATTCGCCAGGGTATGAGTTCCTTGCAACTGGCTCGATAAAATGCTGCGGCTTTCGTAACCTAAAAAGTAGTTTCTTTCTTCCTGGGCACCTAAGTCGCGTTGAAATCCTTCCCGGATAGTGGCTTGTTTAAGGCCAATCTGGTTAAACAGGTTCCGGAATTCTATTTTGTTTCTGCTATTTAAACTTAAGGCAAAGTTTTGTAACAAGCCCACCCGCACTACCGACGAAGAAAACTGGTCGGTAAACTGCATATTAATTTCTTTGGCCTGACCTTCAGTGTAGTCGAAGTAATTATTCCGGTCGATGGTGAGGTTTTGCCGGGCATTGGTATAAGTAACAGCCGAAATGCTGGTAAGCTTTTTATCGCCAATCATGAATAAGCGGTTCAAACCTAAGCTTAAGCGTAAATCCGGTGCTGCGGTGCCATTATTTATCTGCCAAATATTAGGTAAAACCTGGCCATAAGCAGCTTTTTGGGCAGCAGTCAGAGAGTTCTGGAAAGTTGTGGTGCTGGGGAAATCGGCGGGTAATTTCCTGGTTCTATTATCAAAACCTAAGAAATCTGTTTTACTACCTTCGTAAGTATAAAAGTTATTAAAAGTGGTACCGCCGCGGTAAGACGAAGAAAGGCTAAAGGTGGTAGCATTTTCGTTTACCACATTTTTAGTGTATACTTTAATGGCGCCGCCGGCAAAATCACCGGGTAATTCCGGAGCCGGAGATTTATAAATTAAAACCCGATCGATAACGCTGGTCGGCAATACATCAAACGAAAAAGCTCTGACATCCACTTCCGAGCTGGGCGCCAGCGCCTCATTTAGCATAACTGTATTGTACCGCTCGCTTAAACCCCGCACGATAATAAAACGATTGTCCATAATGGTAATGCCCGGAATACGTTTTACTACTTCGGCAGCATCTCTATCCTGCGCGCGGGTAATTTGTTCGGCCGACATACCACTTACAACAATGTTACTGTTTTTAATTTCCTGAATAAGTGCTACATCGGTATTGGTTTGGCGGGCTCCGGTAACAGTTACGGCGCTTAGCTCGGTAGCCGAAGATTCCAGGTTTATGGGAAGGGTAGTGGTCTGGCCGGCCGTTATTTTTATATTTTCCTGCGTTTGGGTTTTATAAGAAACGTAAGAAATATTTACTTTATAAGTGCCAGCGTCCAGGGAAATGGTGTAATCGCCGTTAAAATCAGTAGCAACGCCTTTAGATGTGCCCGCTATGGCAACGGTAGCACCAATAATGGGTTCGCCAGTTAGTTTATCTTTAACTTTTCCGGAAAGCGTGCCCTGCTGGGCATTACTGTAAAAAGTTACGGTGAGAAAGGTGAGTAAAAATAGTAAAGGTTTCATTAAATAAGTATAGTTTAGTCTCGGTGCAAAACTATACTCGCAGGTTTAATCTAAAATTACGGCTATGTTAAGGAATGATTAAGGATGAAGGCCTAATGTTAAGTTATTGTAAAGGCTCAACCAGGATTTTTAAATTACGTAATTCTTGAGCTGTATTACTATCAAATAGCTAGGCCGATAATAAGATTTTAGTTTCGTCCGGGATTTTCTTATTGCTTTGGCTCAAAGTAAACCGATGCAGTTTTCCTTTATTCTGGTAAGTAATCCCAAGTTTATAATACGCACTAATTTCCCGCACAATAGCCAGGCCCAAACCCAACGAGCCCGCCGAAGATTTATCTTTTTTAAACCGGTTAAATAATTCGCCTGGTTCGGTGCTTAATAGTTTACCGGTATTTAGTATTTCCAGGCGGTTTTGGTAAACCGATATCTTGATTAATCCGGCTGGTTGGTTGTGTTTAATGGCGTTGCCTACCAAATTAGAAATTAAAATATCGGCTAAATCGGGATTCATCGAAATATAATATTCCTGTTTTTCTTTTATAATTATTTTTAAATGGCGGTGTTCAATAATATCGTCGTATTCGGCGATTTTACTTTTTACCATATTTCCAAGGTTGATGATTTTGGTTTCGTGAAATTGTTCGTTTTCAATTTTAGATAATAGCAAGAGTGCTTGGTTTAGTTTCGATAACCGGATAGAAGATTTATGAATTTCCTGTATCCAGTAAACTTGCTTCTTAGATAAGTCTTCTTCCTGGATTAGTTCTTCCACGCGGGCGTTTATTAAAGCCAGCGGTGTTTGAATTTCGTGCGATGCGTTTTCGGTAAATTCTTTGAGGTTGCGGTAGTCGCGCCGCATTTTATCGCTCATTTTCAGAAAAACTTCGTTCAGCTCCCGGAACTCAAATATTTCGCTGCGGTTTAAAGCCAAAGTTTCGTCTTTTTTCAGGTCAAAGGTTTTAACGGCGGCCAGCGTTTGGTAAAAAGGTTTCCAGATGGTTTGGGAAATGCTTTTCTGAAACCAGAACAACAGCAATAAAGCCGCCGATAAAAAAACCAGCATAGTTGCCGTTATAAATGTAAGCAGCTCATCCGATTCTATTAACGATTTTCGGATGCGGACTAAATAAAAGGCATTATGGAGCGTGGTATAAAACTTAATTTCGCGGTACCGTACCGGCTCCCCGGTATAGCGGTTTGGTAATTCGGTATCTTCAAACAAGGGCAGTTTTTTGAGCGTGTCCCGCACCTGGGTTAAATCGATTTTATCTTCAATAAAATAACAACTGGTATCCCAACTGCCGGTTTTGGCAACATAGGTCTCAAAATCTTTGCGTTCTACCTGCAGGCGTTTTTCTATGTCGCGGTAAATTACATATTGCACTACCAGGTAAAAGGTGCCGGCAATAATCAGGTACGTTATCACCGAAAAAAAAATATAATAGCGGTTGGTTTTAGCCAGTAATTTCACTTGTTCCCGAATTTATAGCCGATGCCGTAAATAGATATTAAATAATCCTGGCTGCCTTTTTCCAGCAACTTCCGGCGTAGGTTTTTAATGTGCGAATACACCATATCAAACGAATCAAAGTTATCGGCATTATCGCCCCAGAGGTGTTCGGCAATGGCGGCTTTGGTTAAAGCCACGTTAATATTGGAGATAAAATAAAGTAGCAAATCGTATTCTTTTTTGGCCAGCAAGGTTTCCTGATCGTTTACAAAAACCTGCCGGGACTTAAAATTTATTTTTATTTCGTTGAAAATAATTTCGTCGTTGCCGCCAAAATTGCGCCGCCGCAACAGCGATTTTACCCGCGCCATTAACTCCGATAAATGAAAAGGTTTGGTCAGGTAATCGTCGGAGCCAATTTCCAGGCCTTTTATTTTGTCGTCTAAAGCGTTGCGGGCCGAAATAATAATAATGCCGGTAGCGGTACTGATTTTACGCAAGGCTTCTACCACGGAAAAGCCTTCGCCGTCGGGTAAATTCAAATCGATAATGGCGCAGTCGAAAGAATACAGGTTTATTTTTTCTACGGCATCTTCTAAGGTATACACTACTTCGCACAAAAATTTCTCTTTCGATAAATGCGAAACAATGCTCTCGGCTAAGCCTTTTTCATCTTCTACTACTAATATTTTCATGCCGCCATTTATTAAAACCGGAAAGATAAAGGCTAATCCTGTAAAAATTTAGGAATTTCTAAAATCCTGATTCTCTTTTAGCTGTTGCTTATAATTCCTAATTGTTTCCAGAATCTCCGGATAGTTTTGCGCTTGTTATTGATTTCTGATGTACATGAACCAAGTTGCAATGTTATACCGAACAAGTAAAAAACAGTTTTTTCTCTACTTTCTGCTGAACCGGATAAAGCTGCTGTTAGAAAATTGCGGGTGGTTAAGGCTAAAGTTATTGCTACTAATTGTTGTAGTAAATACTTTACTGGTCCAAAATAGCCAGGCCCAATCCTTAAACCTGAACCAGGCACTGGAAGCGGGCGTAACCAACTATCCATTTATCAAAGCCAAGCAGGCCGAAGTAAAAAGTGCGGCGCAAAAAGTAAAAACGGCCCGCACAGAATATTTACCGGCTTTAACCGGCCAGCACCAATACACTTACGCTACTAATAATAGTGTAACCGGTTCTTATTTCCCGAACGAAGGCACGGCGCTTTCACCTTCCGGCGGTATCCGGGCCGATAATATTTACGAACCGGTTTTCGGCAGCTTTACTTCGGCTTTGCTGGACTGGAAAATCATCAATTTTGGTAAAGTGGCCGCCAATGTAAACGTAGCCAAAGCCGGTGCTGCTACCGCTGCTTACGACTACGAAAACAGAGTTTTTCAGCATAAAATTAAAATTATTGATGCTTACCTGGCTTTGCTGGCCACGCAAAAAATACACGAAGTACAGCAATATAATGTGGAGCGGGCGCGAATTTTTGAGCAAACTATTCGGGCTTCAGTAATATCGGGTTTGCGGCCGGGCGTAGATAGTGCTTTAGCGAAAACCGAACTGATAAAAGCTAATTTATTATTACTGGAAAGCGAACGCAACCAAAAAGCGCAATTGTACCGGTTGGCCGAACTGACTGGTAAAATCCAGGAGTTGTCCGTAGATTCCATGCAATTTTTTACGGCTTTGCCGGCGGAGTTGAACTATCAGCCGGAAAGTTTATTGCAAACGCCGGTACTACGCTTGTTTAAATCGCAGGAAGATTTAAGCCGGTTGCGGTCAACGGCTATCCGGCGGTCGTTTTACCCGTCTATTTCCTTTATTGGTTCGGCGTGGGCGCGGGGTTCGGGTGTATCTAATAAAGACGATAGTTATCGCACCGATTTTGCCAGCGGCACGCAGTACCAGGTATATAATTACTTGTTAGGTGCGGCAATCCGGTGGAATTTTACCAATTATTTCCGGGTACGCCACGATTATATAAGCGAAAAGTACCAGGCCGAACGGTTTAACCAGCTTTACCAGGAACAACAATTGCAACAGGAACGGCTGCTGAAAGAATCGGATTTGCAGTTTAAGCTGGCGCTGGAGCAAGCCCGCCTGGCCCCGGTGCAATTACAAACGGCGCAAACCGCCTTCCAACAAGCCCAAGCGCGTTACCAAAGCGGCTTTACCGATTTGCCCACTTTTACCCAGAGTTTAGTGGCCTTGAACCGCGCCGAAGCCGATAAATACGTCGCTTACATTGGCGCTTGGCGAGCCTTGCTGCAAAAAGCCGCCGGCAGCGGTCAGGTAGATGACTTTTTAAATCAACTTAAATAAAGAAGCAACTATAGAAAGGCCCAATTATGGCGCGAAAGTTACTTCCGTGACTAACGGATATTAATCAGAAAGTCACGGAAGTAACTTCCGCGCCATAGAAAACTATAGAAAACAGCTCATTCTTTTTTGTAAGATGAACCCAATTGGAGAGGCTTAAAAAGAATCACTCATTCACTAATTCACTCATTCAAAATTCACTCATTATAATAAAATATGTATCAAATCATCCGCTCAGCTTTACGAAAACCTATTTCGGTGTTGGTTTTGGTGCTGGGAATTACCTTTTTTTCCGTTTTGTCGATATTCCGGATTCCGGTCGATATTTTCCCGAACCTGAATTTGCCCAGCATTTATATTATACAATCGTACGGCGGTATGGCCCCGGAAGAAATGGATGCCTTTATTGCCACCAAGTACCAGGACCACTTTTTGTACGTTTCCGGCATCCGCAATGTCGATATTAAAACCATTCAGGGCTTGTGTTTAATGAAGCTGGAATTTTACCCCGGCACTGATATGGGCCAGGCTGCCGCCGAAGTAGCCAATAACATATCAAGGGCCAAAGCTTATATGCCCGAAGGTACGGTACCGCCGCAGGTTATCCAGTTCGATGCCAGTTCGGTGCCGGTGGGCCAATTGGTTTTCCAGAGTAAAACCAGGCCTTTAAATGAGTTGCAGGATTTGGCTTCGTCGCGCATCCGGCCCATGTTCTCTAAAATAAATGGTGTTTCCAGTCCGCCGCCGTTCGGGGGTAACCAGCGTACCATTGTTATTAAAATCGACCCCAAGCAGGTAAGCAGCTATAAACTCACGCCCGACGAAATTATCAAAGCCATTATTGCCAATAACCAGCCTTCCCCGGCCGGGAATATCCGCATCGGCAATAAAGCGCTCATGACACCCGTGAATTCTTTAATTGATAAACCCGAAGACTTTTTAAATATCCCGCTAAAAGTAGGCGCCGGTACCACCGTGTTTGTGCGCGATGTGGGTACGGTAGAAGATGCATCGGATATTACGGTAAGTTACGCGCTGGTAAATGGCCGCCGGGCGGTGTATATTCCGGTAGTTAAAAAATCGGATGCTTCTACGCTGGATGTGGTAAATAATGTAAAAGCCGCTTTGCCTTCGTTCCAGGATGCTTTACCGGAAGATGTAAAAGTTTCTTATGAGTTCGACCAGTCGGGCTACGTGATTAATTCGCTTAAAAGTTTGGTAACGGAAGGTGCGTTGGGGGCGCTGCTAACGGGTTTAATGGTTTTTCTTTTCCTGCGCGATTTCCGGAGCGTAATAATTGTGGTGCTCACCATTCCAATTTCACTCTTATCGGCGGTTATTTTGCTCAATTTATTCGGCCAGACCATCAATATTATGACCCTGAGTGGTTTGGCTTTAGCCATTGGCGTATTGGTAGACCAGGCCACGGTTTCCATCGAAAATATTCACCAGCACCTGGAAGCAGGCAAGCCCAAAGCCCAAGCCATTTGGGAGGGTTGTAAAGAAATTGCTTTCCCGGAATTCTTGATTTTGGTTTCGATTCTGGCCGTTTTTGCGCCTTCTTTTATTATGTCAGGTATTCCGAAAGATATGTTTTTGCCTTTGTCGCTGGCCGTTGGTTTTGCCATGATTGCTTCGTTTCTGCTTTCCCAAACTTTTGTACCGGTTATGGCCAACTGGCTGCTCAAAGAACATCCGGCCGGTGCGCATCAGCACAGCAATAAAAAATCAGCCTTTGATAAATTCAAAGATAAATACCTGGTGGTGCTGCAAAAAATAATGCACGGCGGGCGGTTGTCCGCTACCATCTATTTTGCGGTTTGCGCGGTTATTATTGGGCTGTGTTTTGCTTTTATCGGTACCGATATTTTGCCCCGCGCCAACAGCAGCCAGTTCCAGATGCGCATCCGGGCCGCCGACGGCACGCGGGTAGAACGCGCCGAAAAATTAACCTTGCGCGTGCTGGACGCCATTGCCGCCGAAGTAGGTGCCGGTAACGTCGAAATATCGTCGGCTTATGTGGGAACGGTACCTTCCAGCTACGGAACATCCAATATTTTCGTGTTTAACAGCGGCCCGCACGAAGCTGTTTTGCAGGTATCGTTGCACGAAGGTTACGATGTGAATATGGCCGAACTGAAAGAAAAGCTGCGCCAACGCATTGCTAAATCTATTCCGGGTTTGCAGGTTTCGTTTGAGCCGATTGAACTGGTAGATAAAATTATGAGCCAGGGTTCGCCGACGCCCGTGGAAGTAAGCGTAGCCGCCAAGGATATTGAAGAAGCAAATAAATTCGGGCAGAAAATACTAGCGCAAATGCAGCAGATTCCGTTTCTGCGCGATGTGCAGATTGCCCAGCCCATGGCGTATCCGCTGTTAAAAGTAAACGTAGACCGCGAACGCGCCG
>Ga0210046_1002693_pt1 | contig 12458 bp, 14 predicted proteins | sample CryGeyCG2114_250_FD_185461 | JGI IMG/M metagenome (GOLD analysis project Ga0210046, IMG submission 185461) | Groundwater microbial communities from aquifer - Crystal Geyser CG18_big_fil_WC_8/21/14_2.50 (SPAdes) (version 2) | ecosystem: Environmental > Aquatic > Deep subsurface > Groundwater ... | reverse complement strand
GTATATCATGAATCAGAAAGAACATCATAAAAAGAAAACATTTAAAGAAGAATATATTGAATTGTTAAACAAATTCAATGTAGAATATAAAAATGAATATTTATTTGAATGGATAGAATAACAATACATCAAAAATCGGCAATAAACATTGGAACCCGCAGGGTTCCTTTTAATGTATTCTTCCTTTGCTATAAACATTGGAACCCGCTGGGTTCCTTTTAAAATATTCTCCTTTTGCTATAAACATTGGAACCCGCTGGGTTCCTTTTCAATGTATCCATCTTTTCTATACACATTGGAACCTGCTGGGTTCCTTTTCAATCTATTCTTATTTTGCTATAAACATTGGAACCTGCTGGGTTCCTTTTCAATCTATTCTTATTTTGCTATAAACATTGGAACCCGCTGGGTTCCTTTTAATGTATCCATCTTTTGCTATAAACATTTGAACCTGCTGGGTTCTTTTAATGTATCCTTCTTTTGCTATAAACATTGGAACCCGCTGGGTTCCTTTCAATGTATTCTTCCTTTGCTATAAACATTGGATCCCACTGGGTTCCTTTTCAATCTATTCTTCTTTTCTATACACATTGGAACCTGCTGGGTTCTTTTAATGTATCCTTCTTTTGCTATAAACATTGGAACCCGCTGGGTTCCTTTTAATGTATCCTTCTTTTGTTATAAACATAGCGTAATATTGATAGAAAAAACGGAATTTTATCCAATTAAAGACCTATAAATCGTAACAACTTCCGGCAAAACTGCATCTTCTGTATAGGTTGCATTTATGTGTTTGTGAAAAGCTGCTGCATCGGCTTGTCGTTGCACTTCATGGGTAATATAATACTGCATTGCTTCTACCAAAGCTTCTACTTGTTCTGATGGCACCACTTTACCATAGCCATGTACCACTTCTTTACAATACCCTACATCGGTGGTGACTACAGCCAATCCGGCCATGCCATATTCCAAAAGCGCTAAGGGCAAGCCTTCTGAAGTAGAAGTCAATACACCTACTTCACATTGTGGCAAAATACCAGAAATCCTTTGTTGGGATCCATAATAAAATACCTGTTGCTCCAATTGATTTTTCTTTATAAAACTGATTACTTTTTCAAAATAGGCATCTTGCCAATTCGCACCCAATAAGTGCAAACTCCAATCCGAATGTTTTATAGCAAGCTTTGAAAACGCTTCTAACAAAAGGATGTGGCTTTTTTGTGCTCGTAGATTTGCTAAACAAACCATGCGTTTCCCATCTTCTCCATTTAGTTGCAAGGTAGAAGGTGTATTTTTACCACTTTGCCCAATAAAATTTTTAATGTAATACACGCTCTTGCAATATAAATGTGCTGTTGCCCAAATTTGTAATTGCTTATTGACTACAAAAATGGCGTCAAAATATTTTGAACAAACCTTAAGGACCGTCTTGCTTCTATGTTCTAACAATTCGCTATTGCCATAATGGTCATGCCATACCAATTTTACTTTCGGACATAGTGTTTTTAATAGGGTTGCAAAAAAGAAGGAGGTACTGTGTGCATGGATAAGTTGGATGCCTTCCTTTTTTATATACTTTTTTGCTTCCCACAGAGCCTTCCATCCTACCCGACCTTTACGACGCAAAAAACGATAGGCTACTTTATTAGAAAGTGATGCTTTTAAAATGCCTTCTTCTCTGGTACTCCATAAATGCACTTCTTCCCCGTGTTGTGCAAGTGCATTGGCGTAAGTAATCGCCATACGCTCAGCCCCGCCGGCGTGTAATGAATCGATAATGTGCAGTAGTTTCATGTATGGTAAAAGTAAAAAAATCAATGCAATATGTAACCAAGTTAGCGTAATATCCTAAAGACAATCCTTGTTATTTGGTAAAAATGAAAACAAGACCCCAAAGGGGTCGAATGTTTATAGCCTAATGATTATTTAAAATTAAAACAAATTCAAAATGAAATACAAAAACAAAAATTTATTTGAATGGACAGAATATCAATTCATTAAACATTGGCAATAAACATTGGAACCCGCTGGGTTCCTACCTATATATTCTTCTTTTGTTATAAACATTCGAACCCGCTGGGTTCCTTTCAATTTATTCTTCTTTTGCTATAAACATTGGCTATAAACATTGGAACCCGCTGGGTTCCTACCTATATATTCTTCTTTTGCTATAAACATTGGCTATAAACATTGGAACCCGCTGGGTTCCTACCTATATATTTTTTTTTTTGCTATAAACATTGGAACCCGCTGGGTTCCTGCCTATATATTCTTCTTTTGCTATAAACATTGGCTATAAACATTGGAACCCGATGGGTTCCTACCTATATATTCTTCTTTTGCAATAAACATAGGAACCCGCTGGGTTCCTACCTATATATTCTTCTATTGCTATAAACATTGGAACCCGCTGGGTTCCTACCTAAATATTCTTCTTTTGCAATAAACATTGGAACCCGCTGGGTTCCTACCTATATATTCTTCTTTTGCAATAAACATAGGAACCCGCTGGGTTCTTATCTATATATTCCTCTTTTGTCATCATCAAATTATTACCCCAATACTTTTTTTATTTCCTGTTCAAAAAACTCCAGCGTATAGCGTTGGGCACTTTGTTGCGCCGCTAGCGACATCTCAAGCATCTTGGTTTCTTTTTTTAGCAAATTCTTAAAAGTAACCACATCCTCAACGAAATCCATTGTCAATAAAATACCATGTTTCCCATGACCCAGCATTTCAGACACACAAGATACCGCCGTAGCCAGTGGAATACATCCAAAAAACATCGCCTCAGCCACCACCTTCGGCCAACCTTCTGATTGGGAGGCTAAAACTAAAAAATGACTTTCTTTATATGCCTGTTCTACCACTTCAGCATCTTGGTTGCCGTGTAAAACAACGGTTGCCTGCAAATTGTTTTCTGCTACATACTTTTGTAAAACTTCCCGTTGTTCTCCCTCTCCATAAATAGCTAAAGAAATGGCAACACCTTGCTGCTGCAAACGATGGATAAGCTGCAATGCATACAAAGGATGCTTCCCTTGGGTTAAACCGCCAACAAACAACGCTTTATATGGAGCTGCAAAAATTTTATTTACCTTTTGTATTTTTGCTTCGGTATAACTAGCAGTAAAAAAAGAAACGATATTTTTTGTTTGGTGTGGCCAGTCGCCATAGACCAACACTTTCATGTTTTTGGTCAAAAAGGTATTACTTAACAACCATTTTTGCATACGATAGCTCCACGGTTGTTTTGCATTAGGATCCCAGTTTCCTGCATATTTGGCAGTTTTTTTCTTCTTCGGAAAAAATATCTGTACTATACAACCCAATAAACCGATGTTTCCGGGACATCGTAAATGTATATGGTCGGCTTGACGCATTTCGGTAAACAATAGAAAAATCGTTTTAGGAACTACTAACAAAGTCTTAACCACGTCTTTAAACCCCAAAAGTGAAATGGCAGGAACTTCTTTAACCTGCAATTTTTTATGACGATATGCTAAGGAAATAGCAGTAGGAACCTTCTTTTCCACCGGAGCCACGATAGTGATAGCATCGACATATTTTTCCCATAACTGCATTTCCTTAATATAAGGAGCATAAGCATACCAACTATTTTGGTGCTTACTATGAGGTGCATGGGTGATAATCAAAAATTTCAAAATGGTGATGGTTTTAAGTTTTGTGTAGGCAAATTTTTTATTAATACGTTTTGCAAAGATACCCAACAGGTTTATTTTTTTTGCATAAGCATGGTAACATGCATGCATCGAAACAACTGCGCATCAGAGGTGGTGGACTCGTTCCAATCTTTTTCATGCCATTTTTTTCCTAAAGCTAACTTTTTCTTTGCCGATAGTGGCAAAAAGTACAAAGCAAACACCCATTTTGCACTTCCCAAAAGACCGTGACGCTCTTCTATGGTAAATGCTTTTGCTAAGGCATAATAGGTTTTTTTAGTAAAAGGCCATTCCCACTCGGCATCGCTTTGAAACGGACGATACAGGACGCGCATTATTTTTAATGGAATACTGGTTTCTAAAGGGTCATTGCTAACCACGATGCCACCGGGTTTGAGCTTTTCTTGCAATCGGGAAATCAATACATCCACATTTTCAAAATGATGCAGGACGCCATAGGCATAGATAATATCAAAGTTGGTTTCTTGAAACGCATCCGATAGAAAATCCATCGCGAGGGCTTTGGCGGTTGGAATGTGCGCCAAGCGTTTGTTGAGCTGTGCAATGGCAACATCACTCAAATCCAAACCCACATATTCTTTGGCGTTTTCTGCCAAATACAAGGATAAATTATTCCCGGCAAAACAACCCAAATCCAACACCTTTTTATTCCTCAGGTCGCCAAACCATATTTTGTGCAAATCGTAGGACTGCTGTAACATACCGGTTTCTCTGCGGATGTTTTTCAAAGTCTTTTCACGCAAACTCGACCAAATTCGGGTGGCAAAATTTTTCTTTTTGGTGTTATAAAACTCCTTTTGCTTTTTGTTGGTTTCTAAAATATCTTGTGTTGTTTTCATAACGTTTTATTTTGGTGCATTAAAAAACAAGCTTAACCAACCCATTTTTCTGCCCAAGGCTTCGGTAAAGGCTTCTTTTCGTTTGTTGGTGGTGAAGGTGTTCGTAAATCTGATGGCCATTAACAATAGGGTTATGGCGTGCCATTTAAATTTGGCTTGAAATGTTGGATTTGGATTTTTCACCCGCCACACATAATAGCCGTTGCGTACCACCATGTTGCCGTATTGGTATAGGTTGGGGCGGCCGGAAGGATTGTGATAGTGGCTTAGTTTTGCGGCGGTATTGACATACAATTTGCCGGTTTTGGCAACACGCAAGGAAAAATCGGCATCTTCATACAAGCCATAGCCCTCAAAATAAGTGGAGAATTTAATGTTTTCAAATACAATTCTCCTAAAAGAAAAAGACATACCTATTAACAAATCCACTTCATAGATTTTGTTATTTAAAGGAAAACCGCAAGTTCGCCCATGAGAATACTCCGGCATTTTTCCCGGCCCTAAATTGGATTGTAAGCCCAAATAATTTCGGAGCACATTTCGAATTCCTTCGGGATATACATACTCTTCAAAAAAATAAAACCTATATTTATTATAATTGCTCTTTGGATTTTTAACCATCCACCTATTTTCATTAATGGCAACACCTCCAACTCCAGCAATCCCTTCATTTTCTCTAAAAGTTTTAAGTATTTGTTCAAAATAATCGTATTCCAGCACCACATCGTCATCTAAAAAACAAACGATGTCCATTTCTTTTCCTACTCTTTCGATGCCATAATTGCGTTGTCTGGTTAATCCCCTGTCTTGTTCAGCAACCAAAAAGTAGTGCAGATTTTCAAAGGAATGTTGTTCCAGCATTTCTTTGGTTTCTTGGTTCACTGAAGCATCCACAATGAGTATTTCATTGGGATATAGCGTTTGCGTTTTCACCGACTGCAATAAGTTCAGCAGGGGTTTTGGACGCATATAGGTGCAGAGGATTAGGGTGAATTTCATAAAAATTTTGGTTTCAAACAACTAAATATGCTTGCTTTTAGGAACAAAACAATGGATAAAAAAATGGAATTATCACAAATTTAATGGGTCAATGCCAGATTGTTTAAGAATCGCTAAAAAAGTCTTTTTTTCATATCTTTATTGCCATGAACAGGAACGATGACGGTCTTGTTTGTCGTGGATTTGTAATACAGTTGGTGTGATCCTTTTACCCGTTTAAATAAAAATCCATTTTGTTCCGAAATTTTTATAAGATGCTTTGGTGACAAATTCATTATTAAACAATTAATGAATATTCTAAAACATTGTTGTCATCAGGAATAACTTCTCCTCTTTGCTTTAATTCTTCCAAATAGAGTTCAATGGCTTCTTTCGCCATAGAAATTGCTTCTTCCACATTTTCGCCATAAGTAATACAGCCAGGCAATGATGGAACAGAAACGGTGAACCCACCTTGTTCTTCTTTATGTAAATGTATTTTATAGGTGTGCATTGTTATTAATTTTTTTAAAACCTTAATTTGGAAACTTTTTTTTAAAACTACTTGCTAAAGTACAAAATAATGTGCACTTTTAATTTTTAACTTTATTTTCTTTGAAGCGCTGAACATCCAATTCGAGAGACTTCAAAAAGAGGCATATTGTAGATGAAAAGGATGGTGAATTTCCTATCACGAAGTTCTTTTACCTAAGTCCTTCAGTTTTTTGGCATAAAACAAAGACTTGTTAAATTGGAGTTGCTTATAGGGAATTTTTAACAACCGATATAAAAAAGAAATTTTTGGTCCCTTGAATAAAAACAAAAAGAAATATTTATACCGATATTCATTTACTTGTTTCGGGGTAAAATGTTTTACCATTCCATATAGTATCGTTGGACTGGGAACAGGTTTTATGAATGTTACGGGCGTATCCAATTCCCAAGGTTGCGCCTTTCTCTTTTTACCGATAACTTTTGCTTCAGTTCCCCAAAAACGATAGCCTCCCGCAGGCGGTTTTAAATGCAGATTTACTGAAAACGGATTGTGCATCACAACTACTCCTATTTTGGACAAAGACAAGCCAAAATCACTATCCTCCCCATAACCGCCATCAAAATTGATATCGTTCCCCTTTACCTGATTTACCAATGCTCTTTTAACACAAGAATTCGCATTGCTAAACATTTGTGTGCTTCCGCAAACCCATCTCTTGCTGCCAAGTTTCGTTAATTTGCTCTCTAAATCATTCAAATCCTGTTTTTGATGATCGGCACGAATGTCCAGTCCGTTACAGGCTCCCGTATTGTAAGTTTGCAGAAAACGAATGTGATTTTCTATGAAATCTGCCGGAATACGGATATCATCATCCCCAAAAACAATATAATCCCCAGTACACAAGTCAATGGCCTCATTTCTTGCCCTGCAGCTGCCTTTGGTTTGTTGCCACTTAAGCACCAATTCAAATGGATATTCTTTCGCAGCATACAAACTTGCATCTCGTTGATTTTCAGGTGTGGCATCGACCAAAACCACCTGGGTTGGCGGAAAGGATTGATTGGCCAAATCTTGCAACAATTGTAAGGTATAATCCTGCCGCATCATCGTGGGAATGATGTAACTCACCGTCGGATTTCCCTGAATTGGGTTCAGTATTCTTGGCTTTATTATTGGTTTTGAATCTGTTTTCCTAAAATGCTTCTTTGCATCAAAAAAAGCCTGTCCTTCTTTCCTTTTCCAAAATCCTTTACGATACCACATAAAAATGGCATGTTCTAATTTGAAATTTTTTATAAAAAAGGTATACCGGTCTTTCGCTGTAATATTGATTTCATCTTTTTTAGCTTCTTCAAAAAGTCCTCTTACATACAACAGGACTGCACCCGAGTTTCTCAAAGCATTGTAACCAAAATCCAATGCCTGTATTTGTGGATTTTTATAGTCCTTGTCAAAACCGTTTAAAGTTTCCCAAACCGATTTTCTAACGGCAAACGCATTGGGATTGACCCGCCAGCTAACACATTCATCTAAATTGTCAAAATCGTTCAAATACCAAAAAAAAGTGGCGGTCTGATACACCAATTCCGGGAAAGCATTTTTATACCCCTGCTCAAAAGAACTGTGCCAACTATCGCCTGCCCCTAATGACAACTGCTCCAACTTATCAAAATTGGGTTTGCCGGCATAGAGAATAAGCTCTCCGCTATTTGTTTTAAATTCTTTTAATTGCTGCATCTCATTTTATTTGTTTATCCTCTTTTCATAAAACACCAAACTCTGCTGCGCCACTATTTCCATACTGAATTTCTGTTCCACTTTTTTTCTTGCTGCTTTACCAAATTGTTTTTGCAATTCGGGATCTTCCAGCAAGGTAACTATTTTATTAGCGTAGGTTATATGGTCAGTAGGGTTAACTAAATATCCTTCCACGCCATCTTCAATCATTTCATTTGCCCAGCCGATATTGGATGCCACGATGGGTTTTTGCAGGGCCATCGCTTCCAGCCAGGACACCGGCAAGGCTTCCGCAAAGGTAGGGAATACGCACAAGGTTGCCTGTTCAATGTGTTTTATGATTTCCTCATAAGGCACGCCACCCAGGTAAGTGACATTTGCCAAAGCTTCAGGACTAAACAATTCTTGCATCATCGCCCAGGTGGAGGCATTTCCTGAAATAATGTCAGGAGCATCACGTCCCACCAACATGAGTTGGACGGTAGGATGCTGTTCAATGACTTTATTGAAGATGAAGGGGAGCTCGAGGAGGCCTTTTTTTCTTATTAAAGTACCGAAATAGAATATTCTATTGGGATTTAGATTCTTTTCGAAAGGTTGCTTCGTGCCCCCCAATGACGCCTTTTCTATTGAGCCTCTGCTAAACAAACGCAAATCAACGGCATTGGGGATGATGGTGAAATTTTTGTTTAAGCCGAAGAGCTGGTTGGTGAGGTTGGCGGTAAACCGGCTGACGGAAATGTGTCCGTTGGCGTTTTGCAAGGCTCTTTTTTCGTGAAATTTATTGACCCATTTTACCGACCGCCGGTCCAAATGACAAAAATAGGTGTCGGAGCCGTTCAATCGGATGACTACCGGACATTTTTCTGGTTTGATAAAAGAGGTGATGCCTGTCCAGTCGGGCGCTTCCACCAAATCGATTTCCTGATTGGCATACAATGCATTGATAATGCGCTCCAGCTTTTTACGGGTCAGCCACCAGGACAATCCTTTTAATTTCACATTTTTAATTTGCTGTACCACAATCCCGTTGTCTTCAAAAATCGCATCTCCTTTTTGTCCGTACACCAAAACCCTGACGGCACATCCCTGCGCCAACAAGCCGACCGCCAAATTTTTGATGCTGCTGCCTATACCGCCTGTGTTGCCGGTTTTGGCATGGGGGTATTCGGGGGTTAAAAAAGCTATTTTCATAATTGTATTTGAATATGTTCCTCTACCATTTTAGCTAAACTAAAATCATTTTTAATTTGCGGACTAAAGTCTTTATCGATTTTAAATTTCCTTGCTCCGCAATCCCGATAACCATCGGGACTCCCGACTTTGAGGATGTGATAAAAGGTCTCTGACCTTTGCTTTACCAATGATAAATATTAGTAATCGCAGCTTTTTTTAAAACATCAATTACTGGATTACCAACTTTTGTAATTTCTATTATTCCTATATCATTTACAAAATTCAAAATATATAGGTAAACGAAGCAAACAGTCGGCATAGCTATCGCATTATAATTTCGAAATGCTTTGTATATTTTTTTTGATAAAAAGCATCGACTCTTTTGTAACAGCAGCATTATTAGCGTGATGTATCCAGTTAGCAACGGCATTCTGAACTTCTTCTATCACTTCATTTGCCTTTTTAAATTTAAAATGATTTGCTAAGGCCATTAAATCTGATTTTGTTGGATTTTTACTTTCTCCAGAAATCATCATACTATGAAAACCGTGAGATGAGTTAGAAAATACGATATCATAAGCAGGTGCTAATTGCCATTTTCCTTGAGCATCCATCAAATAAGAAATGTTTTTGCTGTGATCGTCTCTATTATGGGCAAAGACATTGAAAGCAGCCAATCTAAGGATTTTTTCGTGGGCAATTACATCTTTCTCTAATTGAAAACTTGCTTCCATTAAATGACCATAGTCCATCGTGCTCCATCTAAAATCATCATTTAATAAACCGGCAGCTGAATGTAAATGCAATCGGGTATTTAAAGTTCTGTCGAATCTTTTGGTTCCAAAAAATAATTTTCCCGAAATACTTTTAAACAACCTACAAGGATTCATAACAATTCCGGCTTCTAAAGCCATTGTATGATAAGCATATTCTATTTGAGCAATATCTGTTCTGTCATTTGAAGAAGGAAACTTTATAAGCCAATGTTCATATCCTTTGGGAAGAATTTCAAAGCCATAGATCATATGTTCTGTTTCGGGATTATAGCCAACTACTATTTTTGGTCGCGCACCACCGGAAGAACCTCCCATTTCATAAAGCTCTTCTAATATCAAAGAACTATCTCCGTTTAAAACTACCTTCATTTCTTTGAAAATAGCATCTAATTCTAATTGTAATTTTTCTTGAATTACCGATTCAATTTCAGGTCGATAACTTAATGCGCCCATACCTTTTGAGCCCACATAAGATAAGCGGTGCAGTGGAGTTACTGTTTGAATTAACACGCCTTTTTTAGCCAACGCTCTATCTAACAGCATACGACCCCAACCATCGGGCAAGGAATCTGAGAAAACACCAAACAAACCGTCGAAAGGATTGGGAAGAGCCGTATAAATAGTGTTTTTTAAAGGCAAATGAAAAGGTGAAATTTCGAGTCCTAAAGCAATAAAATCAAGATCATATTTAAAATAGATTGTTTTATTGTCTTGCACCAACTCACCGACTTTAATTTCCCTATCTCCAAAATTAATAGAAACAATTATTTTTTGAATGGATTGCCTCACTTTCGAGTTGTTTTGCTAAATAATTTTTCTATTTTCCCTAAATCAGCGTCTATTAAAAAAACGGAATTAAAATCGGCTAATCGATTAAAAAAGTACGCTAACTTCAATAAGGATTCTAACGAAATTTGCCCTGTGGTTTCAAAACGTTTGATACTTCCAAATGACACACCCGATTTTTTTGCCAACTCCAGTTGCGAAATACCGTGTTTTTTTCGAAGTAATTGGTGTTTACTTACCAACTCATTCATAACCGATGTGGGCGTTTTTATGATACTAAATTGTGACATAAATAGCTACTATACTATACAAATATAGGTAAAAATAAGAATTATAGATAATATATTATACATAATTATTGTATTGTGCTTTGTGCTTGTTAAGCTGGGCATTAGTACCTTTAGCCAACAATCCGACCGCTAAATTTTTGATGCTGCTGCCTATACCGCCTGTGTTGCCGGTTTTGGCATGGGGGTATTCGGGAGTTAGGAAGGCTACTTTCATTGGGTCTTCATAAAAAATAAGCTATACATGATTATACCGCTTATAAAACTAAGGTTATATACCAAATAACGCACCTTTAAAGGAAAGCTTGACAAGTAATTTAAAGCAAAAAAAACATATAGTATCATAGTTGGAATGACCCATCTAAATTCAAATAATTTTACAGCCAAAAATGAAAAAATCACGATGCTTATTAAATGAAAAATTATTATAAATTTATTTTGAAACAAGCTTTTTTCACAAGTACTATTAACTTCATTAATCATCCTAAATTTTTTATTGACTATAAATGACAAGAATAAAAATGGAAACAACAAATACATAAATCGATAACTTGAATACATTGCCTTTATAAACATCCGTGTCATTTGCCTAAAATATAACCCGGGCTCTTTGACAAGCAAATCAATTTGATTCTTGGGAAAAACAAAATTTGAATTTGCTTTTTTATAATCAATTACATCCTGTGTTGATAACCATTGGGTATTGGGTATTTTATTTGCATCCCAGTATTTTGCCATCAAATAATTTCTTTGAAACCAATTAACCCCAGTTGCTTCTGGCACTTCTTTAACATCCAAAATAATTTTATGCTGTTCTATAATTGGCAGAAAATTTATTATAAATAAAACAACAACGCTTGCAATAAATGCTCTTAAATTTTCTTTACTAAATAATGGTTTGAAGCCAGCCAATATAAAAAAAGTAATATAAAAAGCTAATATTAATACAAGAGTGGTTGGCCTGGTTGCTACTGAAAGTGCAAAAAACACTCCAACAAAAACACTTTGTCTTAAATTTAAATTAATCTTTCCAAATTCAAAATTTTCAATAATTAATAAAAAGGCAGGAATTATAAAAACAACTGACAAAAAATCGGAAGTGCCTATAAACATCTGATTGGTTATAAAAATGGCACAAATAAATAGCGTTGACTTATATATTTTTTCAATAGTATCATTCTTTTCTAAAATTAGTCTTCTAATGAAAGTTATAATTAGAAAAAAGCACGCAATTAAAGATACGACTCTTGTAGACATCATGGGATTTTTCAAAACATAATCGACCGTTGAACATAAAAAAATATAAATTTGTGAAGGTGTGTAAAATATTTTTTCAATTGTTAGATTTGAGATTGAATACAAATTGTATTGATAATATTCATCCCCATTGCCACCAACATTTAGGAAGGTATTAGAAAAATTATTTGTAAAAAAATACAAATTAACGATTATAAACCCCATAAAAAGGAAAATACTTGCATACCAATTATATGTAAATTTAAACTTACCCTTCGTCTTCAAAGTAATTCTATTATCAAGCATACTGAGTAAGTTTATCTACAACTTGAGAAACATCCAATTCATAATACATAGGCAAACGCACCAATCTGGCGGTAAACTTATCGCTGTTTATTAATGCTCTTCCATCATGTTTTTTCATATAATATGGACTTGAATGC
>Ga0210046_1002691_pt1 | contig 12460 bp, 4 predicted proteins | sample CryGeyCG2114_250_FD_185461 | JGI IMG/M metagenome (GOLD analysis project Ga0210046, IMG submission 185461) | Groundwater microbial communities from aquifer - Crystal Geyser CG18_big_fil_WC_8/21/14_2.50 (SPAdes) (version 2) | ecosystem: Environmental > Aquatic > Deep subsurface > Groundwater ... | reverse complement strand
AAATCCCACCTGAACGTTTAAATCGTACTATGTAGTATGGAAACAAAGTCCACAGGCAATTATCCAGACAACTGATTTTGAAGTTTAAATCGTACTATGTAGTATGGAAACTTATACATCCTTTATTATATACTTTTCATTATTTTTGTTTAAATCGTACTATGTAGTATGGAAACTAATAATAAGGTGTATATGTTGATGAAAACACCCGTCCGTTTAAATCGTACTATGTAGTATGGAAACGAAAAAAGCAGACGACAAGAAAAAAACAGACGATGTAGTTTAAATCGTACTATGTAGTATGGAAACGTAATCTAATTTATATATATCTTTATATTAAATATAAGTTTAAATCGTACTATGTAGTATGGAAACTCGATAATATCACTGCATATTTCAAGCACAGCTTTTGTTTAAATCGTACTATGTAGTATGGAAACCTTTATCTACTAATAATCTTTGTTTCCAAATATTATAAGTTTAAATCGTACTATGTAGTATGGAAACCAAAATCCGATAGAGATTTTTGTAGAGGACATTTTTGTTTAAATCGTACTATGTAGTATGGAAACGTCCCCGTATTTGTTACTTCGATTCTAATGGTAAATTGTTTAAATCGTACTATGTAGTATGGAAACTCATTCGTGATGCGTCTCGTGATATTTTTTTTTCTTTGTTTAAATCGTACTATGTAGTATGGAAACTTATTTTTGGATTTTTTTTAAAGATATCTTGTATACTGTTTAAATCGTACTATGTAGTATGGAAACTTTAAAACAAGCGGTTTTTCAAGCATAATTGCTTTGGTTTAAATCGTACTATGTAGTATGGAAACAAGAAAAGTGGGATACGTTGACCGTCCGTATTACTTGTTTAAATCGTACTATGTAGTATGGAAACCATCGGACGCAGTGTATAGCAGAGGGATAAACTTTCGTTTAAATCGTACTATGTAGTATGGAAACCATTTATGAGGTTATTTATTACTGCGTCGTATGTGTCTCGTTTAAATCGTACTATGTAGTATGGAAACGAAAAGGATGAGGAAAAACCGCACAAAATTAACAAAGTTTAAATCGTACTATGTAGTATGGAAACAAAAAAGATGTAAATGATATTTGTGGTTTAATCTTGGTTTAAATCGTACTATGTAGTATGGAAACGAAATGGCACCTAAAGGAAGCCATAACTTTGAAAAAGTTTAAATCGTACTATGTAGTATGGAAACAACTATGCTGTGAGCGTGTTTTAATAACGCAAATAAGTTTAAATCGTACTATGTAGTATGGAAACTCGATTGAGGGTGAAGAAGAAAAAAAATAAAAAAATAAGTTTAAATCGTACTATGTAGTATGGAAACCCTGAACGAGGCACCCGAGTATCAAATATCTGCGGGTTTAAATCGTACTATGTAGTATGGAAACCAAGATGTATTAACCAAACACCCCGACTTAATAAAAAGTTTAAATCGTACTATGTAGTATGGAAACGTGAATACACTCTTCGAACCTTTTGTTTCGCTTTTCGGTTTAAATCGTACTATGTAGTATGGAAACTTATGTTTTTTTCATACTTCAACTCTTTTTTCTACAGTTTAAATCGTACTATGTAGTATGGAAACTATAGGTGCGGTTTAGGGTATTTTCGTGACGGTCTTCGGTTTAAATCGTACTATGTAGTATGGAAACTTTCGATTATCTCTTTTTCGTCGACGGTATTTTTATGAGTTTAAATCGTACTATGTAGTATGGAAACTTGTTTTCTTTTTCTCGTGCGTTTTCTCTATTTATTGTTTAAATCGTACTATGTAGTATGGAAACTTATATCGATCTATGTACATGATATCCACTTCTATTGTTTAAATCGTACTATGTAGTATGGAAACATACTCCAGGATAATATCCTTGCGAACTTTTCGCCTAGTTTAAATCGTACTATGTAGTATGGAAACCATATTCCACAGTAGTATATACTGCTACCATTGTATTGTGTTTAAATCGTACTATGTAGTATGGAAACCCGAGAGTTTCCCAGTCGTCTGCCCATCGGTCGTCAAAGTTTAAATCGTACTATGTAGTATGGAAACTTACGAACGCAAATAATTCTTTCGCATAATAACGCAAAGTTTAAATCGTACTATGTAGTATGGAAACTAGGAACAGACAAGTTGCGAAAAATGGCATTTGATAGGTTTAAATCGTACTATGTAGTATGGAAACTTCACTTTTCGTTAATTTTAAATATTTTATTATTATTGTTTAAATCGTACTATGTAGTATGGAAACTACGGGAATACTTTTTCATATACAGCCACACAATATTTGTTTAAATCGTACTATGTAGTATGGAAACATATACATCCTCGCAGGTTATTTTCTCAAAAACAAAGTTTAAATCGTACTATGTAGTATGGAAACCATATCTACATCATCCTCTTTTTTCTTTTGTCGAGCGTTTAAATCGTACTATGTAGTATGGAAACATAAAATATAAAATAAAATATATAAAATATAAAAATAGTTTAAATCGTACTATGTAGTATGGAAACTCAGAAGATGAAAAAACGAAACTTCTTTCTGAAGGCGGTTTAAATCGTACTATGTAGTATGGAAACTGTCAACACATTGAAGACCTTCAGAACCTTGAACAAGTTTAAATCGTACTATGTAGTATGGAAACAAAAGCATATAATATAATAATATAATATAATATAATGTTTAAATCGTACTATGTAGTATGGAAACCTGGTGCCGTCAAAAACGCACTTTCAGGAAAAAAAAGTTTAAATCGTACTATGTAGTATGGAAACTTGCGTAAATGATGACGGAGAATATGAAGGTATGGACGTTTAAATCGTACTATGTAGTATGGAAACTCTTCGGATTTTTCGAGATAAACCTGAAAAGTGCAGTGTTTAAATCGTACTATGTAGTATGGAAACTTTCTTGTCCTCTGCTTTTTTTGTTTCCGATTTCGAGGTTTAAATCGTACTATGTAGTATGGAAACTATTATAAGCTTTCTAATATTTTTTTTATTATTTTCGGTTTAAATCGTACTATGTAGTATGGAAACTTGATATGTCAGGTCAGAAGCTTCAGGAAACTGGCCGAGGTTTAAATCGTACTATGTAGTATGGAAACCACACAATGAAAACGATATCGGGCGAAGTATCGAGTGTGTTTAAATCGTACTATGTAGTATGGAAACCAAAAAATACCGTAGATGAGAAAGAGATAATCGAAAGTTTAAATCGTACTATGTAGTATGGAAACTACCTGTCAAGGAGCCGTTGATATTGGATCTTCAAAATGTTTAAATCGTACTATGTAGTATGGAAACTATATAATTATAAAATATATAAATAAGAAGAATGATAGTTTAAATCGTACTATGTAGTATGGAAACTTTTCGACATCTGAATGTATTGCTCAGCTATTTCAAAGTTTAAATCGTACTATGTAGTATGGAAACTCAATGAGCGGGTGGAAGTTTCGGTGCGTCGGTGCGAATGTTTAAATCGTACTATGTAGTATGGAAACGCACTTCCGTCGGGCTCCGTAACATACACATTGCCTGGTTTAAATCGTACTATGTAGTATGGAAACTCTTGTTATTATTATATTATTATTATAAGTTATATTTTGTTTAAATCGTACTATGTAGTATGGAAACTATGAGGATGTTGTGCTTCCTTTAGCCCCACCCGAGGTTTAAATCGTACTATGTAGTATGGAAACTTTTTATTATGTTTTTTTTTTATACGCATACTTTTTGTTTAAATCGTACTATGTAGTATGGAAACTACTAATATTTCTGTCGCTGTATACAATAAATTTGAGGTTTAAATCGTACTATGTAGTATGGAAACCAATATATTAGAACAAACAGACAGAAAGGTGAGAGATAGTTTAAATCGTACTATGTAGTATGGAAACTATTTAATTAAATGAAATATAAAAAAAACAATAAAACGGGTTTAAATCGTACTATGTAGTATGGAAACCCATCTGTGAAAACTTTCTGTTGACTTCTCCGTTAGGGTTTAAATCGTACTATGTAGTATGGAAACTATAATATATACCCTTGGGAAAAATTTACCTTCAACCCCGTTTAAATCGTACTATGTAGTATGGAAACCAATTCATCGGATGCAGACTTGTTTCATACGGCGACAGAGTTTAAATCGTACTATGTAGTATGGAAACCTTCATACGGCGACAGAAATATTGATATAATAATGGTTTAAATCGTACTATGTAGTATGGAAACTAATTTCAAAGCAATTGAATAGGTTCGACGAAGCATAGTTTAAATCGTACTATGTAGTATGGAAACCGCTCACTGTTTCTCACGCAGAAAACTCAGATTACATCGTTTAAATCGTACTATGTAGTATGGAAACGAAAAATCACGCCACACAGAAATTGTGGGAACAGACAAGTTTAAATCGTACTATGTAGTATGGAAACCTTTGTGTTTCCGTCAAACCCCACAATTTCTGTCCTTGTTTAAATCGTACTATGTAGTATGGAAACGAAAAATCACGCCACACAGAAATTGTGGGAACAGACAAGTTTAAATCGTACTATGTAGTATGGAAACGAAAAATCACGCCACACAGAAATTGTGGGAACAGACAACGTTTAAATCGTACTATGTAGTATGGAAACCCAAATGGCGGTGGGAGGAGAATGGCACGGAAATGCTCGTTTAAATCGTACTATGTAGTATGGAAACTAAAAATCCTGCGCAAAACTTGCGGTTTTTCAAAGATGTTTAAATCGTACTATGTAGTATGGAAACTTCTTTTCCATAAGAAAATAGGCTAATACTGCACCAGTTTAAATCGTACTATGTAGTATGGAAACTCAGGAATATCAGTAAGTTGTTCTTGAAGGAAGTATTGTTTAAATCGTACTATGTAGTATGGAAACGTTTCAGGGCGCGAACACAAAAATTTCTTTCACTGGAGTTTAAATCGTACTATGTAGTATGGAAACACAATATTTTCATCTGAAATATTCTCTAAATCTATGAAGTTTAAATCGTACTATGTAGTATGGAAACTCATGATCGAAATATATACAATCCTTAGTTTGGTGTGTTTAAATCGTACTATGTAGTATGGAAACGGTTGTAGTCTTCATCCTTTGTGTATATGAGTACGTTGTTTAAATCGTACTATGTAGTATGGAAACTTTATGGCGTTTGTATATACTTTTTCTCCCCGTGCGTGTTTAAATCGTACTATGTAGTATGGAAACTCGATTTCAAAGCAGTTCAACTCTGGAAAAACACTCAGTTTAAATCGTACTATGTAGTATGGAAACCTTCTTCACAGTTGAGGCTTTCACGCCATTAAAAAAGTTTAAATCGTACTATGTAGTATGGAAACTCGGCACACTTTTAATCGGGGAATCAGCACAGTTGTGTTTAAATCGTACTATGTAGTATGGAAACATATGTCGTGAATTACAATATCGTTTATTTGTTCTTGTTTAAATCGTACTATGTAGTATGGAAACAAACACATATAATAATATTAACCAATAAGTTTATAGGTTTAAATCGTACTATGTAGTATGGAAACCATAAAAATAAACAATGTTATCGGTGTCAGGCAGTTGTTTAAATCGTACTATGTAGTATGGAAACTTGATTTTGCATGTATGCTTGAAAGCTGTGGACGCATGTTTAAATCGTACTATGTAGTATGGAAACGTGAAAGATGTCATAGTCATTCCTGGGGCAGATGGGTTTAAATCGTACTATGTAGTATGGAAACTTAAGTAGAACGGACAATGTATTGAGTAAAAAGAAAAGTTTAAATCGTACTATGTAGTATGGAAACAATGATATTTTGGATCAATATGAAAAAGAAAATAAAGGTTTAAATCGTACTATGTAGTATGGAAACGCATTTACTGCGTCTTGAAATGTTACCGCTATTTCAGGTTTAAATCGTACTATGTAGTATGGAAACTGAAAATGCCATAAACAGAGAAAACGCAAAAACAGGTTTAAATCGTACTATGTAGTATGGAAACTCGGTTTTTTGACACACAAACAAAAAAAATCATAATCGTTTAAATCGTACTATGTAGTATGGAAACTTCGGACAAGTCCTTGTCCTTATCAGCGACGGAAATCGTTTAAATCGTACTATGTAGTATGGAAACCGGAATTTTATGCTTAGTATAATATTAATAACTTAGTTTAAATCGTACTATGTAGTATGGAAACTGCTCTCCTTCTCGTATTATTTTTTCCGTGTTAGTAGTTTAAATCGTACTATGTAGTATGGAAACTACGAAAACATAAAGTTTCCCACAATTCCCTTTCTTTGTTTAAATCGTACTATGTAGTATGGAAACCATACGAATTCGGAAAAGGTGATGACAAAATAAAAGAGTTTAAATCGTACTATGTAGTATGGAAACATTTGCATACAATGTCAATTATTTTTTTATCTTCTTCGTTTAAATCGTACTATGTAGTATGGAAACGTGGTATCCCTGAGTTTCTCCTTACAGGTGATACAAAGTTTAAATCGTACTATGTAGTATGGAAACTATCGTCTTCTTTTTTCTTCGCACGGGCGTCGGCCGTTTAAATCGTACTATGTAGTATGGAAACCTCTGCGGATGATGTAGTGGGCTCAAATGCGGTTCTTGTTTAAATCGTACTATGTAGTATGGAAACGAAATCTGTGTCCGAGACATTACCTACCCAAACATTTGTTTAAATCGTACTATGTAGTATGGAAACTTTTTGATGCCCTCAATATCAATTATTTTTTTCCCCGGTTTAAATCGTACTATGTAGTATGGAAACTCGTATTTATTTGGCCTATGAGCGAAGCACCTATATGGTTTAAATCGTACTATGTAGTATGGAAACTACATTCCCGTCCAGCGGAGGTACCGGAGAAAAAGAGTTTAAATCGTACTATGTAGTATGGAAACGACACGACCTTATGCACATTACACTCACGATTTCTCAGTTTAAATCGTACTATGTAGTATGGAAACCAATAAGTATATTTTTATTCACTTTCAGTTTGGTTGTTTAAATCGTACTATGTAGTATGGAAACTGTTCCGACAGCTTGTCAAATGCATTTGCAAATTTGGTTTAAATCGTACTATGTAGTATGGAAACAAAATGAGCAAGAGCAAATCAGACATCTTTGTGCTCTGGTTTAAATCGTACTATGTAGTATGGAAACTTCTTTTTCTTTTTGCATTTTCAATCACGGCTCTATGTGTTTAAATCGTACTATGTAGTATGGAAACTATTTTTCAATATAATCGGTGTTTTCTGAGTGAGAAAGTTTAAATCGTACTATGTAGTATGGAAACTGAGATGAACCGGTGTGGTGTGTATTGGTGGATTTCGGGTTTAAATCGTACTATGTAGTATGGAAACTTCTTTTTCTTTTTGCATTTTCAATCACGGCTCTATGTGTTTAAATCGTACTATGTAGTATGGAAACTAATTTCTGATATTATCTTTTGTATGTCAATATCGTGTTTAAATCGTACTATGTAGTATGGAAACCATCTTATGTTTTATATTGAAATTTTATTGATATTTTGTTTAAATCGTACTATGTAGTATGGAAACTTAGTATAATAAATATGATAAAAATAAAATAAAATAAGGTTTAAATCGTACTATGTAGTATGGAAACTTCTTTTTACACCTTGAACGGGCCAGAAAAATATTTTGTTTAAATCGTACTATGTAGTATGGAAACCACATCACTTTGACGATTTCGCACACGGCAAACTCGTTTAAATCGTACTATGTAGTATGGAAACTAGTAACTTAATAAAATGTTTAATTTTCTCAAAAATGTTTAAATCGTACTATGTAGTATGGAAACCCTGAATGACGCACCAGAATATCAAATATCGGCCATAGGGTTTAAATCGTACTATGTAGTATGGAAACTTCAATCGTATGTTACCACAGAAAAAGAAAAAATTGTTTAAATCGTACTATGTAGTATGGAAACCACAAACCGGGAGCATCGTAGTATCGTTGATGGGGCTGTTTAAATCGTACTATGTAGTATGGAAACCTGTATTTTACGCATAATAATATTAATAACTTAATGTCGTTTAAATCGTACTATGTAGTATGGAAACTCGCTCTCAGGGCCTTCAGTTTCTCCGACATCATTTTGTTTAAATCGTACTATGTAGTATGGAAACGCAGGAAAAAAAATAATTGATATTGAGAATATAAAAAAGTTTAAATCGTACTATGTAGTATGGAAACTATCAACGAAGGTGAAGATAGAGTTTATTTATTTATAGTTTAAATCGTACTATGTAGTATGGAAACATAATAATACCTTAATAATATCTTAATAACATTGTAAGTTTAAATCGTACTATGTAGTATGGAAACTTGGGGCGGGTAAAAAATATGCCGTAGCGGTGGTGCCGTTTAAATCGTACTATGTAGTATGGAAACAATCAATACCTGCTGGGTACAAAACGATTTTGATCGTTTAAATCGTACTATGTAGTATGGAAACAACATAGCATAAAATGAAATACAGAGCAAGATATTCGTTTAAATCGTACTATGTAGTATGGAAACTCATTTTACCCCCTATGTTTTCACGCCATACTCCGAGTTTAAATCGTACTATGTAGTATGGAAACCAAAGGCGAAGCAATGGCCGACGCCAGGGCAACCAAGTTTAAATCGTACTATGTAGTATGGAAACCGTATGAAGTTACCACTGCGAGCGATGGGCGGTATCAGTTTAAATCGTACTATGTAGTATGGAAACCGCATACACAGTGTTTCCCATATTTCCTCGTGATATTGTTTAAATCGTACTATGTAGTATGGAAACTTTCTTCCCACTCGTCCACCCATCTTGTGTCAAAACAGTTTAAATCGTACTATGTAGTATGGAAACCCTTTATGTGGCCCTCTGGGAAGCTGAGAAACCGATAGGGTTTAAATCGTACTATGTAGTATGGAAACATCGAAGTGCCTTCGTTAAAAAACAACTTAATAGTTGTTTAAATCGTACTATGTAGTATGGAAACTCTTCGGGAGAACCCAAACTGTCAGGTGCAGGCAGTCGGTTTAAATCGTACTATGTAGTATGGAAACATGAAAGGACGTAACGTTCTCTTCGATAGTATGCGGTTTAAATCGTACTATGTAGTATGGAAACCAAAAGAACCAATAATAATGGTAGAGGAAAGAAAATAGTTTAAATCGTACTATGTAGTATGGAAACATAATCACACACAAAGCACAAAGATATCCGATTTGCTGTTTAAATCGTACTATGTAGTATGGAAACGGCACCGCCAAAGTCATATTCACTACTATTCTTTTTGTTTAAATCGTACTATGTAGTATGGAAACTTTTTTTCATCGAACGGACTAAAATATATTTTTTTAGTTTAAATCGTACTATGTAGTATGGAAACTAACACTTCCGAGGATATCACGCAAAGGTTTAATATTGTTTAAATCGTACTATGTAGTATGGAAACAAATAATAAAATGGCTCTTCCATTACTTTTCCTTTTGTTTAAATCGTACTATGTAGTATGGAAACAAATACTAGGCGGCACTATATCTGTTCAGGCTATATCGTTTAAATCGTACTATGTAGTATGGAAACTGCTTTTCACCTTGCTTGTTTTTATTTTATTTTTATTGTTTAAATCGTACTATGTAGTATGGAAACCTGACAGCAATTGGTCTGTTTGGAGTCGTTGACCCAGTTTAAATCGTACTATGTAGTATGGAAACCTCGGACAAGGACATGCACATCTCAGCGACGGAAATAGTTTAAATCGTACTATGTAGTATGGAAACAGAGATACGAAGTAGATTGTATGGTGCACCTTATGTAGTTTAAATCGTACTATGTAGTATGGAAACCTCGGACAAGGACATGCACATCTCAGCGACGGAAATGTTTAAATCGTACTATGTAGTATGGAAACAAAAAAGGAACATAGTAATAACTTCATAATAGTATCGGTTTAAATCGTACTATGTAGTATGGAAACCATACGAGGTAACCTCTGCGAACGACGGGCGATTTCGTTTAAATCGTACTATGTAGTATGGAAACTAATAATTATTAAATACTTACAAATATCCGAGAGTGAAGTTTAAATCGTACTATGTAGTATGGAAACCTCACTTTTTGAAAATACGCTTTCACCGACCAATATCGTTTAAATCGTACTATGTAGTATGGAAACAAATCAACAGAGCTCGGATATTCGAAGAAGAAAACAAGTTTAAATCGTACTATGTAGTATGGAAACATACTTTGTCGTCAAAAACAAATATATTATTGGGGAAGTTTAAATCGTACTATGTAGTATGGAAACCTTCTTCCATTTGTTTTTTTTCCTGGGTGAGAACTTGTTTAAATCGTACTATGTAGTATGGAAACTTAGTATGTTTTTATTCATTTTCACTTTGATTTATTATAGTTTAAATCGTACTATGTAGTATGGAAACTATACTCATATTTTTTTTCAGCAACATCTACTATTTTGTTTAAATCGTACTATGTAGTATGGAAACTCTGGGAGTTTTGAAGGGCTTTTTGTGCTTCAGACTGTTTAAATCGTACTATGTAGTATGGAAACTTATATTTTATGTCTGTGCGAATGTGGCGGAAATATAGTTTAAATCGTACTATGTAGTATGGAAACCTTTTTTTTTCGCTACCGCTTTTTTGATTTTCGGTTGTTTAAATCGTACTATGTAGTATGGAAACCCTAATATTTTCGGATTTTTGGCTACGAACCTGAAAGTTTAAATCGTACTATGTAGTATGGAAACTGGGTATCATTTCTTTCGTCGTTGTTTCTACCATTGTGTTTAAATCGTACTATGTAGTATGGAAACTTTCATTCATATTATGTGATTGATGGGCCGGCGAGAGTTTAAATCGTACTATGTAGTATGGAAACTACACCGCAAGTGATGTTGTGGGAGATGATGTGAAACGTTTAAATCGTACTATGTAGTATGGAAACTTCGTAATAAGGATAACTACTCACTTCTCGAAAACGTTTAAATCGTACTATGTAGTATGGAAACCTCTTTTCTCGTCGCATATGTTCCCTTCTATATTTCCGGTTTAAATCGTACTATGTAGTATGGAAACTTTCCTGCATAGCAAGCCTCTGATGGCGATCGGAGCGTTTAAATCGTACTATGTAGTATGGAAACAAAAATAAAAATACCGTAGACGAGAAAGAAATAATTGGTTTAAATCGTACTATGTAGTATGGAAACTACGACGGTTCGCTCGAAAACGATGACTGGAAAAATGGTTTAAATCGTACTATGTAGTATGGAAACCTGCTTTTTGTTCTGGCGTAGGAACTGCACCCACGCTGTTTAAATCGTACTATGTAGTATGGAAACCGAGATGAACAGGAGTTGTGTGTATTGGTGGATTTCCGTTTAAATCGTACTATGTAGTATGGAAACTGTTTTTCATCTTGCTTGTTTATTTGTGTTTTTTTCTGTTTAAATCGTACTATGTAGTATGGAAACTTAAAATATTTATACACTCGTTCGAAAAGTTCGCAAGGTTTAAATCGTACTATGTAGTATGGAAACAGACACATACGACACAGTAATAAATGACCTCATAAATAGTTTAAATCGTACTATGTAGTATGGAAACCACTGGGAATATTTTCAATACGCACAGATAATTCTGTTTAAATCGTACTATGTAGTATGGAAACTGATTTTTTCCAAAATCAGTCGGGAGAGGCGCTGAGTTTAAATCGTACTATGTAGTATGGAAACCCCGCATGAAAAATGAGGAGGAGTGGAAGAGTCATTTGTTTAAATCGTACTATGTAGTATGGAAACTCCATCTTTTCTTCTGCTTGTCTCGACATCACTACTTGTTTAAATCGTACTATGTAGTATGGAAACCACCCGCTTCTTCGTTTTTAAAGAGCCCGACTCTTTGTTTAAATCGTACTATGTAGTATGGAAACTTAAGATACTATTATGTTTATATTTGTTACTATTAAGGTTTAAATCGTACTATGTAGTATGGAAACCATTTTTTGTTTGGTATGTTGGATTTATAGTTATTATGTTTAAATCGTACTATGTAGTATGGAAACTCTTCGGGAGGCCCCAGAATGCCAGATATCAGCGGTAGGTTTAAATCGTACTATGTAGTATGGAAACTATTATTCTCCGAAAATGAAAATAACGCTTCGTGAACAGTTTAAATCGTACTATGTAGTATGGAAACTTCAAAAATATGTTTTATTCTGACACAAATATTGTGTGTTTAAATCGTACTATGTAGTATGGAAACTCTTCGGGATGACCCAGACTGCCAGATATCAGCGGTGTTTAAATCGTACTATGTAGTATGGAAACAGAGGGCTTCAAAGGATAGGGTCTGGGCACGACA
>Ga0210046_1002688_pt1 | contig 12480 bp, 14 predicted proteins | sample CryGeyCG2114_250_FD_185461 | JGI IMG/M metagenome (GOLD analysis project Ga0210046, IMG submission 185461) | Groundwater microbial communities from aquifer - Crystal Geyser CG18_big_fil_WC_8/21/14_2.50 (SPAdes) (version 2) | ecosystem: Environmental > Aquatic > Deep subsurface > Groundwater ... | reverse complement strand
CGTTCTGCTTTCCGACCGCCTATCTCTTTACTGGCTGAACTGGTGGAGATGGTGGGAATCGAACCCACGTCTAGTAAGCATGATGCGAAGAGCCACTACATCTTATAGCCTGCCGTAGGTGCGTACGCTGTCGGCGGCAGACAACCTTGGCGGCGTACGAGTGCCTCTTATAAGTTTCGGATATTGCCTAAGAAGCCGAAGACCGTATCCTACATCGGGAATATGACACTCTGTTTCTCAACCCCGATAGTTAGAGGAGAGCGGCTCAAGCGATATTACGCGAAAGCTGGCGCAAAGTTCGGCATTGCAAAGCTATGCGCAAATGCAGTCCGTACTCTGCTGGCAAATGATTTTGCACTTATGAAGATGAAGCATGAGATTGACAAGCGTTGCTTCACGCTTGAAGATGCGCTTTTCGCAAAAAAACTTCCTATCAAATCCGATCATCCCCATAATAAGGTTATGTTAAGTTGGATGTTTCGCCCATACCCAACCCTACTATTTTCTCAAGGAAGCGGGTTTTTTAACGTGTTTGCAATGTGCCGTTTAACCTCTCTTTCCCGAATGGTGCGGCGCTTGTCGTACTTCTTTTTTCCCCGCGCTAAACCAAACGAAAGTTTCACAAGAGCGTGATGAGTATACACCTTTAAGGGTATCATTGTCAACCCCTTTTGGGAGAGCTTGCCGGTCAAGGATGTTATTTCTTTCTTTTGGAGCAAGAGTTTGCGCGATCGTGTCGGATTATAGGAGAGGTCTGTGCCGGCCGGTTTGTACCGTGCAATATGGGCATTAAGTAAATAAGGTTCCCATACGGTTTGCATCATGTGCTGCGAGCTATGCGGCGCGACTTTCTTTTTTCGCTTCATCCCCTTGGACGTGTGTTTGAAGATAACGTACGCTTCGGCGATCTTCATGCCGCCGTTCTTTGTGGATTTTACCTCGTGTCCCTCCAATACCAATCCCGCCTCGAAGGTTTCCAGGATCTCATACTCATATGATGCGCGTTTATTGAGTGCGAGTGTAGGCATAAAAAAGAGTACGAAATAAGAAATAAGGGAATGACTTCTGCATTTCTTGCTTTTTATAGTCTCTTGTCGTATACTAGACACACCATATCATATAAGGTTTTTTACGCAATATCCGCTATTTATGTTTGGAAAAAATACGCCGTCAGTGAATATCCAAATTTCCAATGTTACGCTCATGAAAGTGCTGCTCTTTGTGGCTGGTTTGGGCATGCTCTACATTATTGCAGATATTGTCGCATTGCTTTTTATAGCCATTGTGTTGGCCTCGGCAATTGAGCCAATGGTCTCATGGCTCTACAAGCGGGCAATTCCGCGTGTAGCGGGTGCGCTGATCATTTATATCGGTTTACTGGGCGTTGTGGCACTAATGTTCTCATTACTCATTCCTGCGGTGGCGAAAGAAGTAAGCCAGTTATCGCAAGAACTGCCTGCCATTCTTGACCGCTTTGACCAGGTTACTACGCAGCTCGTTGGTGTAGGCCAGCGGGGAGATATGGTTGTTTCATTTCAAGAATGGAGCAAGGCGCTTGGATCGGTTGGTGGTATGGCGATTACGAATGTCTTCCATGTGTTTATTAGCATATTCGGCGGCATCGCTTCGGCTATGCTCATCCTGGTGTTGAGTTTTTATATGGTCATAGATAAAGGCGCGATGCGTACTAGCTTGATCCAAATTATGCCGGATCGGTACCAGAAATACATTACCGACGTAACCAGTTGCATGCAGGACAAAATAGGGCAATGGCTCAAAGGGCAGGTGCTACTCATGTTGACGGTAGGGCTGCTCACGCTGGTAGCGTTGCTCACCTTGCATATTAAATATGCGCTCTTGCTCGCGCTTTTGGCAGGTATGTTTGAGATTGTGCCGGTTTTAGGGCCTATTTTTGCGGCTATTCCCGCTCTCTTTTTTGCGTCAACACAATCTCTTTTTGCGCTCGTTTCCGTACTGATTATCTATATCGTGGTGCAGCAAATAGAAAATCATCTGCTTGCACCAAAAATCATGCAAAAAGCCGTTGGATTCTCGCCGATTGTAACCATTGTCGTCTTACTCATAGGCGCAAAACTTGGCGGACAATCCGGCCATCATGTATTCGGGGCGTTGATTGCCATTCCGGTCGCAACAGCGGTGAATGTGCTCATTCAGGATTTCTTCGGTGGCAACAAAGAACTCAAAAGAATAGAAGAGAGTTCCACATAATATGCAAATGCCTCATGTGCAAGATCGCATGCAAAAACTGGTGTCGCTTGCCAAGCGGCGCGGTTTTATATTTCCCTCATCAGAGATCTACGGCGGCATCGCCAATACCTGGGACTACGGCCCTTTGGGGGTGGCATTGAAAAATAACGTTAAACAGCTCTGGTGGAATCGGTTTGTGCATGGGCGCAATGATATGGTGGGAATGGACGCGGCGATTTTTATGAATCCGCGGGTGTGGGAGGCGTCCGGACACGTTGCGAATTTTGCGGACGCGCGGGTGGACTGCAAAAAATGTAAATCGCGCTTTCGCGCGGATCATCTGGTGGAAGAGGCGACTGGCAAGAGCGTAGAGGGAAAAACTGCTGAAGATCTGACGCAGATAATCGGTGTTGAGCGTATTGTCTGCCCGTCGTGTGGGGCGCATGAGTTTACGGAGGCGCGCAATTTCAATCTCCTGTTTGAGACAAGTATCGGCAAAGTGGAAAAGGACAAGTCTATTGTGTATCTGCGCGGGGAGACCGCACAGGGCATGTTCGTGAATTTTAAGAATGTGCAACAGGCAATGCGCTTGCGTTTGCCTTTCGGCATGGGACAGATCGGCAAAGCGTTCCGCAATGAAATTACCCCGGGAAATTTTACCTTCCGCACGCTGGAGTTTGAGCAGATGGAGATTGAGTATTTTATCAGCCCGCGGGACGATTGGGGAAAAATATTTGCTCTATGGGAAAAAGAAATGGCAGCATGGCTTGCGGATTTAGGTATCAGTAAAAAAAATATCCGCGTTCGTGAACATGCGCAGGAGGAGCTTTCCCACTACTCCAAAAAAACCATTGATTTTGAATATGCGTTTCCGTTCGGATGGAAAGAACTTTACGGTTTGGCATATCGTACGGATTTTGATTTGCAGAACCACATGCGGGAGAGCGGCGAGGATTTGCGCTACACGGATCCCGATACGCAGGAGAAGTATGTACCGCACGTAGTTGAGCCGACCTTTGGTGTTGATCGCACGATACTCATGCTGCTACTGGAAGCGTATGTGGAAATTGAAGGTGGGCGGACAACGACGACGGAGAGCGTGAAAGAAGAGGAGGTGGTGTTACGGCTAGACAAGCGTGTGGCACCCGTGAAAGTAGCTGTCTTGCCGTTGTCCAAAAAAGAGCCGCTTGCGCAAAAAGCTCGGGAGCTGGCACAAATGCTGCGCGGATATTTGGCGGTGCAGTACGACGAGACGGGATCTATCGGCAAGCGCTATCGCCGACAGGACGAGATTGGCACACCCTACTGCGTTACCGTGGATTTTGATTCACTGGAGGATGATAAAGTCACGGTACGTGATCGGGATACGATGGCGCAGGAACGAGTAGCAATTGAAGATACAAAAAATTATTTTAAGGAAAATTTTGGGATGTTCCACTAAATTTGGTTGATGGCAAGTAAAGAAAAGTTGCTCTTTTTCAAACCAAATTAGTGTTTTCGTGTCATAGTTCGCGTGTATGGCTACACAACACGCGAAATCTCCCTGTTGCCGAGGGAGTATAAATCGTTTCGGCAAGCGGCGGTACCGGATACGAAGTAGCAATCTTCGCGACAAGATACTTGAAGCAACGAGAGTAATCCTGGGTTCTCGAAATGATCGTGTTCTCCAGCAGGATAGAAGAAACATCCTAACACTCATTAACCGTCCTGTCTGTCCACCGTATATTCGCAAACAAGCCTTGGAATTTCTGGAGCTTGAGCAAGACTTTCAAACATATCTGCGCTATCCGAGTCTGCGCTTGCCGACAACCACGAGCGCCATTGAATCAACTGGAGAATGGTACGCCGGACAACAAGAACGGCGCGCACACTGCAATCTGCAGCGCTTAGAGCCACTGTTTTTCTCCGCTTAAAAAGATACGTAATTTGCAATGGAAACATCAACTGAATTAAATAGATGATCCCAAACATTTCTTTAGACACCTCGCACTATGTACAAAAAACTCATTCTCAAAAACGGCACGCGGGTGCTGCTTGTGCCGCGGGAAGACACGGCAGCACTAACCGTACTCGCACTCTACAAAGTTGGCTCTCGCTACGAATCAAAATCCTTAAATGGTGTTTCGCACTTTTTGGAGCATCTCATGTTCAAGGGTACCGAACGTCGTCCGAATACGCTTGCCATATCCAAAGAGCTGGACAGCGTGGGTGCGGAGTACAACGCATTTACCGGAAAGGACCACACGGGCTACTACATCAAGATAGCGGCGGAAAAAGCGGACTTGGCTATGGACATGCTGTCGGATATGTTGCACCATTCCAAGTTTGATGCAAAGGAACTTAACCGCGAACGGGGTGTCATTAAGGAGGAAATTCGCATGTACGAAGACAATCCGCTCATGTACATTGATGATATCTTTGAGAGTGCGTTGTATCGGGGGTCAACACTTGGCTGGAACATTGCGGGATCGGAAAAGACCGTGGATACCATGCCACGCGAAAGAATGCTTGCCTATAAGAACGAATTTTACCGACCGGAAAATGCGGTTGTGGCATTGGGTGGTAAGATACCTGATGATATTGGAGAACGTATGGAAATATATTTTGGTATCGCAAAAAAGTCCGGCAAGCGTCATCGTTCGCCGTTCTATAGAAACTTTAGGGTTACACAAAAATCACCTCACGTAGTTCTCTTGTATCGCGATGTCAATCAAACGCAAATTATGCTCGGCTGGCCTGCGTTCAAAAATACCGATCCCAAGTATCCGGCATTGCAATTATTGAGTACGGTGGTTGGCGGTAATATGAGTTCACGGTTGTTTATCCGCGTGCGCGAACGTAAAGGGTTGTGCTACATGATTCGTGCGACTGCCGGCGCCTACGAAGACACGGGAAGTTTTGAAGTACAGGCGGGACTGGACAGTGCGCGGGTATTTCCCGCACTAGAGCTTATTTTGAAGGAACTCTACGCAATTGCGGATAAAGGCATTACTGCGGCGGAGCTTAAAAAGGCACAACAATACTACGCGGGGAAAACCGTATTGGCTCTGGAAGATTCTTCAGCTTTGGCGCAATGGTTTGCTAATCAGGAACTCCTTACGGGGAAAGTACTCACGCCAGAGCAAAAAATGAAGCAGTTGGAAAAAGTGACCCTTGCGGATGTACAAGCGGTTGCGAAAAAAGTTATGCATCCATCCCGTTTAACTCTTGCCGCAATTGGACCATTCAAAGATAAAAAACCGTTTGAGGAATTGGTTGCTACCGCATAATGATGTTTTTTTCTTCTCACAACAAAAAATCCTTAGAAATATTCCTAAGGATTTTTTGGTTGCGGGGGAGGGATTTGAACCCTCGACCTTCTGGTTATGAGCCAGACGAGCTGCCAGACTGCTCTACCCCGCGTCGTTGACAAATTGATATTTCACCCGTATGCTGTAGCGGTAACTAGTCTAACATACGACATAAGATTTAGCAAGAGTAAGCGCGTGAAATTACAAGCAACAATATTTACTGCCAGATTTTCACTCCCGCTCTTAGTTTTTTGGCAGGGTAGCTCAGTTGGTAGAGCAGAGGACTCATAAGCCTTTGGTCGCGGGTTCAAGTCCCGCCCCTGCCACCAGAACAGAACTTAACGATTTTTTCGGTGGATACAAGCGGAGCGCGTGGTGGTTTGAAACTGCCTCGTACGCTCGTATCGTTCCGCCACCGCCTCGCTTCACTCGGCAACCCCAAAAAGAAAAAATGTTCCTTGCTCTTTTGATTTTCGCGGGGGTAAATTTTTCTAAAATGGAAAGGACATTTTTCTTTTTGGGGTTCTGCCCTCCAAGTATTCGGGCAGTGTGGCGGAACAATGCGGACGAAGTTTTGGCAAAACTATTTTTTGGGGAAAGGATTTGCCAAAACTTCGGCTCATTTGTTTTTGAATTCGGATGTCGCAAATGGAAAATTCCTCCCCAAACCCCTCCTTTTCCATTTGCTCCTCTTTTTGTTTTTGAAAAATTGGGGGCGGACATATATGCATTATACTGCACTCTTGCAAAACAATGCAAGTTTTTTTATTATGTATCTATGACATCAGGCAAAAAACTTGGGGAAAACCTAAGAAATGGCGTTTGAAGAAGAATATGTCGCAAGGAGACCTTGCGACTGCTTTGAGTGTTGATCGAGCGTATATCAGCAACATTGAAAATGGTCGTATGAACCCTACTCTTTCCACTTTGGAAAAAATCGCTGGGGCTTTGGGAATTTCCAGTAGCGAACTTTTGAAATAAATTTATGAAATTTTTTAGAAACAAAATTGTCAAAAAGTTTTTGCCCACTATTGGTTGTCTTTTGTTAATTTTTATCGTATGGCAAGGATTAAAGAGGGTGCCCATGGAGGGAGATTGGCAGGAACAGTTAGAAGTCATTTCTAGCGCGGAATTCAATGGCGATTCAGTTATGGTAAAAAATGTACGGAACTTCCGGTATTTTCCAACGGAGAAAGACATGCATCCGGCCTATTACGATAAGACATACGATCTCAATCAAATAAAAAAGGTGTGGTATGTGACAGAGCCGTTTAATGAAAATCAATCGGCCGCTCACACATTTGTTTCTTTTGAGTTTAACAATGGAGACTTTTTAGCTATAAGCATTGAAGCACGTAAAACTAAGGATCAGATTTACAGTATTTGGAAGGGCATGCTACGAACTTATCCACTTGTTTATATTGCTGCAGACGAGAGAGACGTTTTGCTTTTGCGTGCAAACATACGAAAAGACCGAGTTTATGTTTATCCGGTAAAATTAGAAAAGCCAGAAAATGGGAGATTAATCTTGGTAGATATGCTCACAAGAATGAATGAGTTAGTGTCTACTAAACCAGCTTGGTATAACACTCTTTTTGCAAATTGCACCTCAAGCATTGCCAAGCATGTAAATAAAATCACCCCGGGTCGCATTTCTATATTTTCTTGGCAGTTATGGTTGACTGCTTCAGCCGATGAACTGGCTCTAGAGCATAGACTTATAGACACTGATCTTCCCATTGAACAAGCTAGAGAAAAATACTCTGTAAACGAGGATTCCGAACGAGTGGGAGATATCCCTAATTATTCAACGCAGATTAGAAATTTTAAAGATTAATATATGGATTACTCTCGTGTTATAACTGAAATTTTTAGTCAATTCACCGGGCCAAAATTTTTAATCAAGCTTTGGAATGGTAAAATCTATGAATACGGCAGTGGTGAAACTGCATCATTCACTCTAGTTATAAATGATGAAAACACAGCTCGACGACTACTTGCCCAAGGTTCACTGGGATTTGGAGAGTCTTACATGGAGGGAAAATTAGATATTGAGGGGGACATAGAAGCGTATTTAAAGATGAGACATCAGTTCAAACATGTGCGGAAATCGATCCGGCTAGCTTTTGCAACTTTTCTTGCAAAAAGGAGTATGCCAAAAGATAGAAAAGATCAAATTGCGTATCACTATGACATTGGGAACGATTTTTTCCAGATGTTATTGGACCCACAAACGATGTCGTATTCATCTGGACTTTACGGAACAGCTTCTGAAGATTTGGGTGTAGCACAGGAAAGGAAGATAAAATTTCTAGCGTCTTGGCTTGATCTCAAGGAGAATTCATCCGTTCTCGATCTTGGTTGTGGCTGGGGTGGTTTTGCTGCCTATGCTGCAGAAATTTGCAAATGGAATATAACAGGCTATTCATTAAGCAATGAGCAACTTGATTATTACCACAATCTTATTAGCGAAAAAGGGTTAGATAAAAAAGTGAGACTTGAATATAGGGATATGCTCAATAAATTACCGTCTATTACATACGATGGAATTATTATGCTCGAATCGATTGAACATGTTGGGCGAGATAGATTAAAGCCATTTTTTGCTGAACTCTCTAAAGTCTTAAAACCTAACGGCCATCTCGTTTTGCAGCTTACTGGACGTTATGTTTCAAAAAGAGTAGACAAATGGACACTTAAATATGTATTTCCGGGTGGCTATTTACCGGCAAAAGACGAATTAATGCAAGCGACTGAAGAAGCCGGGCTTGTTTGGGAAGATTTTAGAGACGATACTCCTGATTATATAAAAACAATGTCGGTGTGGATTCAAAATCTTGAGGCAAATAAGGAAAAAATAGAAAAGAAATTTGGATCATCATTTTATAGACTATGGTACTTATGGATGCATGGAGCAAAAGTAAATTTTGAGACTAAATCTATGAGTCTGTTTAGGGTGAAAATAAAAAAACCAAACAGATCCTAGTCTATTCATTTTAAAATAATAATGGTATTATCTAATATAATATTATGGTAAATAAACAACTTTTTGATTACATTAGCCAACAAATGAAATTAGGAGCTAGTAAAGAGATTATTAGGTCATCTCTTATGTCTCAGAATTGGTCAGAGCAAGATGTAAATGAAGGATTTACGGTCGTTGAAAAATCTAACGTAGCACCTACACCCTCAATGCCAATTACACCTCAAGTCGTACCAAATATGTCTACACCCCACTCAGGAAATTTTACCAGTCTTTGGGCCAAAGGCATACCAAGAACCAATAAGGTCTTCATGATTATTTCTCTATTGAAATGGCGTAATCTTTCAGCCCGCCTGTCATTGGGTAAGCTCCCATTAATCTAAAAAAAGTTCCTCCATATATCCACGCCTTCCAACCCATCTCTTGATAGAAATTTTTTTCTCGAGATCCGAATATAAAAGGAATATGTCGAGAAAAGAATGGAAAACAGGCTGATAAAAGTACTGGGTCCAAATGATTTATATGATTACTCGCAAGTATCATGTTCCCACCATTAAGTTCTGTATTTTCGAGACCCTTAATCTCCATTTTGGCAAATAAAAACATAACTAGTCTTACGGGAGCCCATGAGAGGTGTTGAAAAAAGGTCGGCATGAGCATAAGTGTTTGCGTTTTCATATATATAAATATAGCATGTAAGTACTGCTATAGAATAATATTAATCTGTGTAGTATAATTAAAATGGTCGAATAAGTTTAATAAAATTAAAAATCCTTAATTAATAATTATGAACACTCAAGTCGCGTTGTATTTTGTCAGTAATGTGTTGGCAACTTTGATCGTTGGCGGCAAATTTGCCACAAAAAGCGAAAAAGGTTTTAAGACCTTTGGCATAGCACTAATCATAGATGCTTTGGCTTTTGCTCTATGGACCGTTGGTTATCTTAATCAGACAATTCTGCTTGTAATGGTTACCGCGGGTGCGATTGCATTATTGGTATCGTTTCTTTTCTTTTTCAGGGCTTCGCTACATGAAGTATCGTCACAAACAAGGATGGGGCTTACTATCCTAGGCACAGTTGCTCTTCTTGCGATTTTTATTGTTGGCAGATATTCTCCAAATTATGCCTTCATTTCACCAGAAGGGTTTCTCTTCTTCAACTTAACCCCGTTTGTTCAGATGTTGTATATCTTTGCACTGATTATCGCAGCTGTTCCAGCTATGAATTTCGTGGCATCAAAATTTAACGGGGGATACTCTGCCCTTGTTCGCTATGGATTTCTGGTGCAAGTGGCTGGAGGTATAATGCTTATCACTAGCACAGATGTCAACACTCTTTATGCTGCCGGTTGGATCATAGGCATTGTAAATCTTATCTTGTGGGTAACTCTCTTGTTTAGCAAAAAAGCCTGGCAGGGTATAAATTAAGTGAGATTTACACATGGTCAATGTGATTGCCGGTGTTTTGCACATCGGATTGTTTTGTTATGAAAATACTACTTACAGGAATAAATGGGAACCTTGGGCAAGAACTCTCAGATTGGTTTGTTCATCATAACGTTGAGGTAATTCCCTGTGTGAGGTCGGGGCGCAAAGAAGAAATACTCAGACATTTCCCAAAAGTTATAATAGCGGATCTCACCTCAGAGGATATTTCGTTTTCTGAAAATATTGATTGCATTGTTCATTGTGCAGGTGTTGTGCATTTTCAAAAAGCGGGTAATCAAAATGAATCTATGATGCGTAAGATTGTTGGTTTTGCTAAATCAAAAAAAATTCCCGTATATCATGTTAGTACAGCGTTCGTTTATAGACCGGACGGGAGTACGAATTTTCATAATTCATATGAGGCCGATAAATATAATGCGGAGCGTGTTCTTCTTGAATCCGGCATACCCAATGCCATATTTCGTCCATCTGTCCTTGTGGGGAGCAGTAAAGATGGTTCAATCAGAAATCTAAGTGGCTACTATTCGATTGCAGAAGCATTTTTGGGTGCAATTGTGATGGCACAAGCAAACAAAAGAATTATACGATTTCCAAAAATGACTGGGGAGTCAAATATCGTACCTATCGATATTGCTGCCGCTGTGATTGGTTGTAAAATTCTCGAAGGGCAACGAGGAACCGTGTATGTAACGAATCCGAATCCACCATCTTCGATGTGGACACTCGATGAAACCCTTGATTTCTTTCGCGTTAGCGGAGATATTCAGATTGTCGACATTACGTTTGAAGAATTTGGTACTCTTGATCTTACCCCTGAAGAAGATCGCTTGTATAAATTTTCCAAGCATTTCAATCCATATTGGTCCACGAAGTTCACTTTTCCAGAGACTGCGTGTCCAAATTTTGAAATTAATCATGCGTATATGGTCAAGATCCTAAATTATTTTCAGAAAATAAAAAATACTCATGCATGAAGATGTTATTTATTACAGTCAGTGTTGGGAGGATCCTTTAGTCGTTCTAAGGGCGCTTTCAATAAACTCAAATGATGAAGTCTTATCTATTACTTCCGGAGGTGATAACAGTCTTGCGATACTCAGTGCGGGGGCTTCTCGAGTTACATCGATTGATATAAACCCCGCACAGAATTACCTCCTAGAGCTGAAGTATAAGGCGACCCAAACACTTTCTTATGATGAATATCTGGAATTTCTAGGGATTAGAGATTCGGGGAGAAGGATATATTTTCTTGAAAAGATAAGACCAGAACTTTCAAAACAAGCTCGAGATTGGTGGTTAGACCATAAGGAATTGATTCCGGTGGGAATTATACATTGCGGACGATTTGATAAATATGTGCGATTCTTCGCACGATATGTCATACCACTTATCCATAGGAGACAGACTATCCAAAATTTCTTGGCGACAGTGAGCATGGAAGATCAGTGGAGATTTTATAATGAGGCATGGAATTCTCGCTTGTGGAAATTTATGTTTGGATTCGCCACAAAAAAACAATCATTGACGAGAGCCCGACATGGTGGAATGTTCGCACAGGCAGATAATACGCCAACATCTGGGGAATATGTAAGACGCATGGAGAAAAACATCGCCTCTGTACCGATCCGTGACAATTATTTTATGCATTATAGTTTGAATGGAAACTATTTATCGTACCTACCTTTTTCTATGCAGGAGGAAAATTATAAAAAATTGAGAGAGATATGTATTAAAGATAATTCCAGACTTGTGTGTGTATCTGAAAATATTCTCACATATTTACGAACAGTTTCAGACAATACCCTTACAAAATTCAATCTGTCTGACATTTTTGAAGCGCTTTCTTTGGAAAAGAATAACAAGATATGGGACGAGATTGTGCGCACGGCAAAATCAGGAGCAAGGGTCGTATATTGGAATAACTTAGTCAAAAGAACTTATCCTGAATACTTATCAAAATACATAAAATCTGACGAGATATTACAGGATGAGCTAAGAAAACAAGATAGAGTATATTTCTATGATAAGGTCTATACACACACAATAATTAAATGATTAGATCGATTACACACATTTCAAGGCGATTTTATGCTTATCAAAATGAGCGATTTCCACTTGTCTTATTGTCTCTGAGTCTATTTCCAGTAACACTTAGCTCAGCCGCTGTTGTTTCGAAATTTACGATTATGGGTATCGTCCTAGGCTTCATTGCCTCACTTGCATATATTTTTCATATTCGAGTAAACGATGAAGAGCGAGACTTCGAGCATGATACGGCTCATCATTCGACGCGACCTTTGCAACGAGGCATCATCACATTAAATGAGCTCAAGATCATAAATGCTACTGCAATCTTTCTAGTGGCCTTAATTGCTATTTTGTCCGGACTAGAAGCCACTTTCATAGCCCTGATCATGATTATTTATTCATACTTTGCTAGGCATGACTTTTTCTATAGAGAAAAGATTCGCAGACATTTTTTTATATACAACTTAGTCCATATCATACAGATTCTTTTATTGCAGATATTCGTTTATGCGGTAATTGCC
>Ga0210046_1002683_pt1 | contig 12506 bp, 19 predicted proteins | sample CryGeyCG2114_250_FD_185461 | JGI IMG/M metagenome (GOLD analysis project Ga0210046, IMG submission 185461) | Groundwater microbial communities from aquifer - Crystal Geyser CG18_big_fil_WC_8/21/14_2.50 (SPAdes) (version 2) | ecosystem: Environmental > Aquatic > Deep subsurface > Groundwater ... | reverse complement strand
GCGTCGGTGCCCCCCCACCCCAACCCTCCCCCACGAGGGGGGAGGGGGCTGCGTCGCGCTTGGTCGCCGTGCTGGCGCGCCCCTCCCCTTGTGGGAGGGGATGGGGGAGGGGGCAGGCCGGATCATGTTCGAGATCGACGGCTGCTGCGCAATTGTCACCGGTGTTTTGCGACCAACCACCACCTTCGGGAATCTTTCCCTTGCCCTCGCTCCCCCCTTCCGCTACACGACGCCATCCACGGTTCCGGGGCGACTCGGAAACGTGGTTCATCATTGATCCACCAGGTTCAAGGTAACCCTGACCGCTGTTGCGGGGCCTTCTGGTGATGAAAAAAGGAAACGGCGCATGAACGCCACGGAACTGAAGACCAGGACGCCCGATCAACTGCGCGAGCAGTTGGTTGCGCTGAAGAAAGAGGCGTTCAACCTGCGCTTCCAGCAAGCCACCGGTCAGCTTGAGAACACCGCCCGCATGCGCAATGTCCGCCGCGACGCTGCCCGCATCAAGACGGTCCTGAACCAGAAAGCCGCCGCTGCGGCGGCAAACTGAGGAGCACGAGATGCCCAAACGTATCCTGCAAGGTGTCGTGACCTCGGACAAGAACGAACAGACCATCACGGTTCTGGTCGAGCGCCGCTTCAAGCACCCGCTGCTGCAAAAGACCGTCCGCAAGTCCAAGAAATACCGGGCTCACGACGCCGAAAACAAATTCAAGACCGGTGACACCGTCCGCATCGAGGAATGTGCGCCGATTTCAAAAACCAAACGCTGGACGGTGGTCGCTGAAGCCTCGGCTTGAGTCCCCCTTCCGGTTTGATCGAAACCCTGGGGCTGGGCCCCAAAGGTCGGGAGAAACCAAATGATCCAGATGCAGACCAATCTGGATGTAGCTGACAACTCCGGCGCTCGCCGGGTGCAGTGCATCAAGGTTCTGGGCGGCTCGCATCGCCGCTATGCTTCTGTGGGCGACATCATCGTGGTGTCGGTCAAGGAGGCGATTCCGCGCGGTCGCGTCAAGAAAGGCGATGTCCGCAAGGCCGTTGTCGTGCGCACCGCCAAGGAAGTGCGCCGTGAAGACGGCACCGCCATTCGTTTTGACACCAACGCGGCCGTCATTCTGACCAACCAGAATGAACCGCTGGGCACCCGGATTTTCGGGCCGGTGGTGCGCGAGCTGCGGGCCAAGAACTTCATGAAAATCATTTCGCTTGCGCCGGAGGTGCTGTGATGGCCGCCAAGCTGAAAAAGGGCGACAAGGTCGTGGTCTTGACCGGCAAGGACAAGACCCGGCAGGGCGAGATCCAGTCGGTCGATCCCAAGGCCAACAAGGCCGTGGTTGAAGGCGTGAACATCGCCATTCGTCACACCAAGCAAAGCCAGTCCCAGCAGGGCGGCCGGATCGCCAAGGCGATGCCGATCAATCTGTCAAATCTTGCGCTGGTGGACAAGAACGGCAAGGCCACCCGCGTCGGCTTTCGTATTGAGGGCGACAAGAAGGTGCGCTTTGCCAAAACCACCGGGGAGGCAATCTGATGCTTGACCAGGCAACCTATACCCCGCGCCTCAAGGCCGATTTCAACAGCCGCATCCGCGCCGCGTTGAAAGAGGAATTCAATTACACCAACGACATGCAGATCCCGCGTCTGACCAAGATCTGCCTGAACATGGGTGTCGGCGAGGCCGTGAAAGACACCAAGAAGGTGAAAACCGCAGCCGACGAGCTGACCCTGATCGCGGGCCAGAAGGCGGTCATCACCCACGCCAAGAACTCGATCGCCGGGTTCCGGGTGCGCGAGGACATGCCGCTGGGCTGCAAGGTCACGCTGCGCGGCGACCGCATGTATGAATTCCTTGACCGCCTGATCACGGTGGCCTTGCCGCGGGTGCGCGACTTTCGCGGCGTCAAGGGTTCCTCGTTCGACGGCCGTGGCAACTACGCCATGGGCCTGAAGGAACAGATCGTGTTCCCCGAGATCGAATTCGACAAGGTCGATGAAGTGCTTGGCATGGACATCATCATCTGCACCACCGCGAAGACTGACGCGGAAGCGAAGGCACTGTTGAAGCAATTCAACATGCCCTTCACCAGCTGATCGCGGGAGGAAAGAAGATATGGCGAAGAAATCGATGATCGAGCGCGAAACCAAGCGTCAGCACCTTGTCAAGGTTCATGCCGCCAAGCGTGCCGCGCTGAAGACGGTCGCGCGCAACCAGGAGCTGCCGATGGAGCAACGCTTTGCCGCGCAGCTCAAACTGGCCGCTCTGCCGCGCAACTCGGCTGCGTCACGGCTGCACAACCGCTGCCAACTGACCGGCCGCCCGCATGCGTATTATCGCAAGCTCAAACTCTCGCGCATCATGCTGCGTGACCTGGCCCAGTTCGGCCAGATCCCGGGCATGGTCAAGTCAAGCTGGTAAGGAGGTCGCACGATGTCGATGAACGATCCCCTCGGCGATATGCTGACCCGCATCCGCAATGCGCAGATGCGTGGCAAATCGACCGTCAAGACCCCGGCGTCAAAGCTGCGGGCATGGGTGCTGGATGTGCTGGCCGCCGAAGGCTACATCCGGGGCTATGAAAGTGCCAAGACCGATAACGGTCAGGGCGAACTGACGATCAGCCTGAAATACTTTGAAGGCGCTTCGGTGATCCGTGACCTGAAGCGGGTCTCGAAGCCAGGCCGCCGGGTCTATATGGGCGTGAAGGATATTCCGATCGTCCGCAACGGCCTGGGTGTCTCGATTGTCTCGACGCCGAAAGGTGTCATGTCAGATGCAGCAGCACGGTCCGCCAACGTTGGCGGCGAAGTGCTCTGCACCGTGTTCTGAGGAGGGGATAATGTCTCGTATCGGCAAGAAACCCGTCCCGCTGCCGCAAGGCGTGTCGGCCCAGATCACCGGTCAGTCGGTCGAAGTGAAGGGGCCGAAAGGCACCCGCAGCTTTCACGCGACCGACGATGTGACGCTGAGCCTCGAAGATGGCGCGGTGAAAGTCACCCCGCGCGGCACGTCCAAGCGGGCGCGCCAGCAATGGGGCATGGTGCGCAGTCAGGTCGAAAACCTGGTCACCGGCGTGACCACGGGCTTTCGCAAGGAGATGGAAATTCAGGGCGTTGGCTATCGCGCCGCGATGACCGGCACGACCCTGAAGCTGTCGCTTGGCTTCAGCCACGACGTCATTTTTGAAGTGCCGGCGGGGGTTACCGTCACCACTCCGAAGCAAACCGAAATCACGGTGGAAGGCATCGACCAACAGCTTGTTGGCCAGGTTGCCGCGAACATCCGCGAGTGGAAGAAACCCGAGCCCTACAAGGGCAAGGGCATCCGCTACAAGGGTGAGTTCGTATTCCGCAAGGAAGGCAAGAAGAAGTAAGGGGCGAGAGAGATGGCGAACACGAAAAGAGAGCTGTTCCTTCGGCGCCGCCTGCGCGTGCGGAACAAGATCAAGGCGATGGCCAATGGGCGCATGCGCCTGTCGGTGCATCGGTCGAACAAGAACATCAGCGTGCAACTGATCGACGATGTGCGTGGCGTCACGCTGGCGGCGGCCTCGACCCTGGAAAAGGATCTGGGCCACTTCGGCAAGTGCAACGTCGAAGCCGCGACCAAGGTCGGGGCGACGATTGCCGAGCGCGCGAAGGCGGCGGGGGTCGAGACCTGCTATTTCGACCGCGGTGGTTTCCTCTTTCACGGCAAGATCAAGGCTTTGGCCGAGGCTGCCCGTGAAGGCGGCCTGAAGTTCTAAGGAGACGATGATGGCAAGAGAAGAAACCCGCCGCGACCATCGCGCGCCGCGCGACGAAAACCCGGAATTCGCCGATCGTCTGGTGGCGATCAACCGCGTGTCGAAGACCGTGAAGGGCGGCAAGCGCTTCGGCTTTGCCGCGCTGGTGGTGGTCGGCGATCAACGCGGTCGCGTGGGCTACGGCAAGGGCAAGGCCAAGGAAGTGCCCGAGGCGATCCGCAAGGCCACCGAACAGGCCAAGCGCCAGTTGATCCGGGTGGCGCTGCGCGATGGCCGCACCCTGCACCACGACATGGAAGGCCGTCATGGCGCGGGCAAGGTGGTGATGCGCACCGCCGTGGCCGGGACCGGCATTATCGCCGGTGGTCCGATGCGCGCGGTGTTCGAGATGCTGGGGTTGCAGGACGTGGTGGCGAAATCCATCGGTTCCTCGAACCCCTACAACATGATCCGCGCCACCATCGACGGTTTGCGTCACGAAGCCAGCCCCCGCCAGATCGCGCAGCGTCGCGGCAAGAAGGTGGCCGACATCCTGCACAAGCCAGACGCCGAAACCGTGGAGGCCTGAGCATGACTGGCAAGAAAACGATTGTGGTGCAGCAGGTGGCCTCGGCCGCCCGCCGCCCCGCCATTCAGACCGCGATCCTCAAGGGCCTTGGCCTGAACAAGCTGCGCCGCACCCGCGAGCTGGAAGACACGCCTTCCGTGCGCGGCATGGTCAACAAGATCTCGCACCTGGTGCGGATCGTCGAAGAGCGCGGGTAACACCCGTAGGGGCGCGGGCATCGCGCGCCTTCAACATGAACCGTGTTTGCCCCGGAAGTCGCTTTCCGGGGCAATTCCGGGCAAAGGAGAAGCGACATGAAACTGCATGAACTTCACGACAACGCCGGTGCCACCAAAAGCCACAAGCGCGTGGCGCGCGGGCCGGGCTCGGGCTCGGGCAAGACCGCCGGCCGCGGCATCAAGGGGCAGAAGTCTCGCTCGGGTGTGGCGATCGGTGGCTACGAGGGCGGCCAGATGCCGCTTTACCGGCGCCTGCCGAAGCGTGGCTTCACCAAGCCGAACGCCAAACACTATGCCGTGATCAATCTGGGCCTGATCCAGAAATTCATCACCGCCGGCAAGCTCGACGTGACCGCCGCCATCAGCGAAGACGCGCTGATCGCCGCCGGTCTGACCAAAAGCAAGCTCGACGGTATCCGGGTGCTGGCCAAGGGCGAAATCACTGCGGCGGTCACCCTGAACGTCACCGGGGCCTCGGCTTCGGCGGTTGAGGCGGTCGCGAAAGCAGGCGGCACGCTGACGGTGACCCCGGCGCTTGCGCCGCACGGCAAGTCGGTGCGCAAATCAGTTTAACGGTTGTGAGCGGTCGCAAGACCGCTTACATGAGCCTGATGTTTTCCCGCGCCGCCGACCGGAAAACGGTTCGGCGGTGCCGTCATGAAAGAGCACGGCATGGCATCTGCAGCAGAGCAAATGGCGGCGAACCTGAGTTGGGGCGCCTTGGGCAAGGCGACCGACCTGCGCCAACGCATCCTCTTCACCGTCGGGCTGCTGATGGTTTACCGTCTGGGCACCTACATTCCGGTCCCCGGCATCGACGGCACCGCCCTGCGCGAGTTCATGGCGACGGTCAGCACCGGCATCGGCGGCATCCTGAACATGTTCACCGGCGGCGCGATCAGCCGGATGGGGGTGTTCGCGCTTGGCATCATGCCCTACATCTCGGCCTCGATCATCATCCAGTTGCTGTCCTCGATGGTGCCGCGGCTGGAGCAGTTGAAGAAGGAAGGCGAGCAGGGCCGCAAGAAGATCAACCAGTATACCCGCTACGGCACCGTGCTGCTGGCCACATTCCAAGGCTGGGGCATCGCGCTGTCGCTGGAAGCGGGCGATCTGGCGCAGGATCCGGGGATGTTCTTCCGGCTGTCCTGTGTGGTGACCCTGGTCGGCGGCACCATGTTCCTGATGTGGCTGGGCGAGCAGATCACCGCGCGCGGCATCGGTAACGGCATTTCGCTGATCATCTTTGTCGGCATCGTGGCCGAGGTGCCGGCCGCGCTGGCGCAATTCTTTAGCCAAGGCCGCTCGGGGGCGCTGTCGCCCGCAGTGATCATCGGCGTGCTGGTGATGGTGGTGGTGGTGATCGGCTTCATTGTCTTCATGGAGCGGGCGCAGCGCAAGATCCACATCCAGTATCCAAGGCGTCAGGTCGGGATGAAGGTTTACGACGGCGGTTCGTCGCACCTGCCGATCAAGGTCAACCCGGCGGGGGTGATTCCGGCGATCTTTGCCTCCTCGCTGCTGTTGTTGCCGATCACGATTTCCGCGTTTTCGGGCCAGCAGACCGGGCCGATCATGTCAACCGTGCTGGCCTATTTCGGCCCCGGCCAGCCGCTTTATCTGCTGTTCTACACCGCGATGATCGTTTTCTTCACCTATTTCTATACCGCCAACGTGTCGTTCAAGACCGATGACGTGGCCGAGAACCTGAAGAACCAGAACGGTTTCATTCCCGGTATCCGCCCCGGCAAGGCGACGCAGGCGCATCTCGATTACGTGGTGATGCGGGTGCTGGTGCTGGGGTCGGGCTATCTGGCGGCGGTCTGCCTGCTGCCCGAGATTCTGCGCAGCGAGCTGGCTGTGCCGTTCTACTTCGGCGGCACTTCGGTGCTGATCGTGGTGTCGGTGACGATGGATACGATCAACCAGATTCAGTCGCATCTGCTGGCCCACCAATACGAGGGGCTGATCGAGAAATCGCAACTGCGCGGCAAGAAGCGCACCGGCGCACGCACGCCCCCCACCCGGCGCTGAGGGCGGCTGATGATCAACCTCATCCTGCTGGGGCCGCCCGGCGCGGGCAAGGGCACCCAGGCCAAGCATCTGGTCGAGACCCGCGGCATGGTGCAGCTTTCCACCGGCGACATGTTGCGCGAGGCCAAGACCTCGGGCTCGGCGATGGGGCGACGGGTGGCCGAGGTCATGGCGCGGGGCGATCTGGTGACCGACGAGATCGTGATCGGGCTGATCGAGGAAAAGATTACGGGCACGGCGGGCGGCGGATTCATCTTCGACGGTTTCCCCCGCACCCTGGCGCAGGCCGATGCGCTAGGGCAGCTTCTGGACAAGGCCGGGCAACGGCTCGATGCGGTGATCGCGATGCAGGTCGATGACGCGGCACTGGTGGCGCGCGTCACCGGGCGTTTTACCTGTGCCGCGTGCGGGGCGGTCTATCACGACACGCTGCACCCGCCGCGGGTGGCCGGGGTCTGCGATGCCTGCGGCTCGACCCGTTTCAGCCGTCGCGCCGACGATACCGAAGCGGCGCTGAAGCAGCGGTTGATGGAATACTACAAGAAGACCTCGCCGCTGATCGGTTATTACTACGCCAAGGGCAAGCTGGCGGTGGTGGATGGGCTGGCCGAAATGGGCGCGGTTTCGGCTATGATCGAAAAAGTTCTTGACAGCCCCAACTAAAGCCGGGCCGCGCCTTGACGGGCAGCGCTAAACCCCATAGATCACGGCGTCCCGCATGGGAATCGTCGGTGCGGCCGGGTCTGGCCCGACACCAGTTGTGAAAAAAGGTTCTGGCACTACGGAACCGCAACCAGAAGGAAGAAACGTTTGGCACGTATTGCTGGCGTCAACATTCCGACGGGGAAACGCGTCCCCATCGCATTGACCTACATCACCGGAATCGGCAACCATGTTGCGCAACAGATCTGCGCCTCGGTTGGCATTGACCTTTCGCGCCGCGTCAACGACCTGACGGACGCCGAAGTTCTGCAAATCCGTGAATACATCGACGCCAATCTGACGGTCGAAGGCGATCTGCGCCGCGAGACCTCGATGAACATCAAGCGCCTGATGGACCTTGGCTGCTACCGTGGCCTGCGGCACCGCCGCAATCTGCCGGTTCGCGGTCAGCGCACCCACACCAACGCGCGCACGCGCAAAGGTCCGGCGAAGGCTATCGCCGGCAAGAAGAAATAAGGGGCGCTGAGCATGGCACGTGACAAGACCCGTCTGAAGCGCAAGGAACGCAAGAACATCGCCGCCGGCGTTGTGCATGTGAACTCGTCGTTCAACAACACCAAGATCCTGATCTCGGATGTGCAGGGCAATGCGATCTCGTGGTCGTCCTCGGGCACCATGGGCTTCAAGGGCTCGCGCAAATCGACCCCCTATGCCGCGCAACTGGCGGCCGAAGACGCGGCGCGCAAGGCGCAGGAACATGGCATGAAAACCGTCGAGGTCGAAGTGCAGGGCCCCGGTTCGGGCCGTGAGTCGGCGCTGCGGGCCCTGGCGGCTGCCGGGCTGAACGTGACCTCGATCCGCGACGTGACGCCGATGGCGCACAACGGCTGCCGTCCGCCCAAACGCCGTCGCGTCTGAGGCAATTATTCAGGGTCGGGCCGTGCGGTTTCGCGCGGCCCGGTTTCGTCATTTCTGATCCTCGGGCGTCATCTGCTTAGGGACATGGGCAGAAGACAGGTATGGAGGCGTGAGCATGATCCACAAGAACTGGGCCGAATTGATAAAGCCGTCGCAACTGGTGGTAAAGCCGGGGCCAGACGCCACACGCACCGCAACGGTGATCGCCGAGCCGCTGGAGCGCGGCTTCGGCCTGACCCTGGGCAACGCGCTGCGCCGCGTGCTGATGTCTTCGCTGCAAGGTGCGGCCATCACCAGCGTGCAGATCGACAACGTGCTGCATGAATTCTCAAGCGTGGCCGGGGTGCGTGAAGACGTGACCGACATCGTGCTGAACCTCAAGGGCGTGGCCCTGCGGATGAGCATCGAAGGCCCGAAGCGGCTGTCGATTTCGGCCAAGGGTCCGGGCGTGGTGACGGCGGGCGATATTTCGGAAATCGGCGGGATCGAGGTTCTGAACAAGGATCACGTGATTTGCCACCTCGATGATGGTGCCGATGTGTTCATGGAACTGACCGTGAACAACGGCAAAGGTTACGTTTCCGCCGACAAGAACAAGCCGGAAGATGCGCCGATCGGGCTGATTGCCATCGACGCGATCTTTTCGCCGATCAAGAAGGTCTCTTACGAAGTGCAGCCCACCCGCGAGGGTATGGTGCTGGATTACGACAAGCTGACGATCAAGATCGAAACTGACGGCAGCCTGACCCCGGATGATGCCCTGGCCTACGCCGCCCGCATCCTGAAGGACCAGCTTTCGATCTTCGTCAACTTCGAAGAACCCGAGTCGGCGATGCGCCACGATGCCGACGACGGGCTGGAATTCAACCCGCTGCTGCTGAAGAAGGTGGACGAGCTGGAGCTTTCGGTGCGTTCGGCCAACTGCCTGAAGAACGACAACATCGTCTACATCGGCGATCTGATCCAGAAAACCGAAGCCGAGATGCTGCGCACCCCCAACTTTGGCCGCAAATCCCTGAATGAAATCAAGGAAGTGCTGTCGGGGATGCAACTGCATCTGGGGATGGAAGTGGAAGACTGGCCACCGGAGAACATCGAAGACCTGGCCAAGCGGTTTGAAGACCAGTTCTGAGAAATGGGGGGCGGCAACGCCGCCCGCCAAATGCCCGGAATGCCGGGGAAAACATGGGCATGATGCCCCAAGGTGAGCCGCCCATGCGAGGGTGGCCGGACAAAGCAAAACTTACGTAGGAGAGTAAGATGAACCACGGAGCCGGCTACCGCCGCCTGAACCGCACCCACGAACACCGCAAGGCGCTGTTTGCCAACATGGCCGGGTCGTTGATCGAGCACGAGCAGATCAAGACCACGCTGCCGAAAGCCAAGGAACTGCGCCCGATCATCGAAAAGCTGATCACCCTGGCCAAGCGCGGCGATCTGCACGCCCGCCGCCAGGCCGCCAGCCAATTGAAGCAGGACCAGTATGTCGAACGCCTGTTCGCCATTCTCGGGCCGCGCTACGCCAGCCGTCAAGGCGGCTATGTGCGGGTGATGAAGGCCGGTTTCCGCTATGGCGACATGGCCCCGATGGCGATCATCGAATTCGTCGACCGTGATCCGAATGCCAAAGGTGCCGCCGACAAGGCGCGCGTGGCTGCCGCCGAGGCCTGATCGACGGGTGACTTTCTGCACCGGGCCCGCCCTGGGGCGGGCCTTTTGCTTTGGGTCTGCGGCTAGATACGAACATTTTATTGTGCTGAAAACTTGCTTGTGGCGGGATTGGCTTTATCACCTTAAGGTTGTCATGGAATCACACCCGGTCGAAAAAGATATGCCCAGTCACAAAGGTATCGAGTTGGAACTTCACGAGCTCTCGCTGTTAGCCCCGTCCGGCTACTTCGTTGGTCTTCATATCCGTTTCACCTCGCCGCTGATGACGTTTCAGACTTACGATCAGGCCTGGACCGATCGCTATACAGAGCAGGGTTATGCGATGCGCGATCCGATGGTTGCCTGGGGATTTTCGACCGTCGGCTCCACCCGCTGGAGCAAGATGGGTGTGCCGGACACTTTCGGTATCCTCAAGCAAGCCGCAAGCTACGGGTTGGTCTACGGGGTCGCGGTTGCCTGTGGCCCGGTGTCGTCGCGCACCATCGCCGGTGCCGCCCGCGCCGACCGTGAGTTCACCGATCCCGAGATCACCAAAGTCGACGCGATCATCAACCGGCTGCACACCACCACGACGCCGCCGGACAGCTTGACCACGGCGCAAATCGAAGCCCTGCGGCTGATTGCGGCAGGAGACCGTCACACGGCTGCGGCCGCCAAGCTTGGCATCTCGGAAAGCGCGCTGAAGGCGCGGCTCAATTCCGGGCGCCTGCGGCTCATGGCGCGCACCACAGCCGAGGCCATTCAGCGCGCCAAGGATTACCGGCTGATTTGACAGGTCTCCACGCGTCGTCCGGGGCTTGGCATTACCTTAACCAAGCAGGAGGCCACGACCATGCAGACCACGACGCTTTCCTTTGCCAACATCCACAACCACGGCGAGCTTTTTGCGAACCTCTTTCGCGCCAGAAGGCAATCCTTCATCGTGCAGAACCACTGGGATCTGCCCGAAGCCATGGGGATGGAGTTCGACCAGTATGACACCCCGGCCAGTCGCTGGGTTGCGGTGCACGAAGGCGAGCAGATTCTGGCGGGTATCCGCCTGACCCCGACCACCGCGCGCTGCGGCATCTACAGCTACATGATCCGCGACGCACAGCGCGGTCTGCTGGACGCAATCCCCGCTGACCTGCTGGATTTCGAGGCCCCGGTCGATCAGAATATCTGGGAATCGAGCCGGGTTTTCGTGTCACACGATACGCCGATGAAAATCCGCCGACTGGTGCACGCTCATCTGATCACCGAAATGATAAAGGCCGCGCACTCGGTCGGGGCAATTCGGGTGCTGGGGATCATCCCGGCCAACTGGCCGCGCTGGGCACCGCGTTGCGGCCTGACCATGGCGGCCGCAGGCCGGGTGCTGGATTTCGACGGCTACGAATCGCAGTGCGTCTCGATTCCGGTGACCGGAACCCTGCACTGACCTTGCCGCACCGGGCTTCCTGTGCCGCCGTGCGGTGGTGGCACAGGAGTCCTTTTCCCCGGCTGTCCAAGCGCGTAGTCTGCGGCCATGGCCGATCTTTTTGACACCGCTGCCCGCCCGGATTCCGAGACCCCGCGCCCGCTGGCCGACCGGCTGCGGCCGCAGTCGCTGGCGCAGGTGATCGGGCAGGGCAAGGTGCTGTCACCCGAGGGGCCGCTTGGCGCGATGCTGGCGGCGCACAGCCTGTCGTCGCTGATCCTGTGGGGGCCGCCGGGGGTGGGCAAGACCACCATCGCGCGGCTGCTGGCCGCCGAATCCGATCTGGCTTTCGTGCAGATCAGCGCGATTTTTACCGGCGTGGCGGACCTGCGCAAGGTGTTCGAGCAGGCCAGGATCCGCCGCGCCAACGGTCAGGGCACCTTGCTGTTCGTTGATGAAATTCACCGCTTCAACAAGGCGCAGCAGGACGGCTTTCTGCCCTGGATGGAGGATGGCACGGTCGTGCTGGTGGGCGCCACCACCGAGAACCCCAGTTTCGAGATGAACGCGGCGCTGATGTCGCGGGCGCAAGTGGTCGTGCTGGAACGGCTGACCCTGACCGATCTCGAACTGCTGGCGCAGCGCGCCGAGCAGGATATCGGGCGCGCCCTGCCGCTGACCGGGGCGGCGCGCGAGGCGCTGCTGGAAATGGCCGACGGCGACGGGCGCGCGGCGCTGAACCTGATCGAGCAGGTGATGGCGTGGAAGCTGAAGGCCCCGCTTGACCGTGACGCGCTGGCCACCCGGCTGATGCGCCGCGCGGCCAAGTATGACAAATCCGGCGAGGAACATTACAACCTGATCTCGGCGCTGCACAAATCGGTGCGCGGGTCAGACCCGGATGCCGCGCTTTACTGGCTGGCGCGGATGCTGGAAGGCGGCGAAGACCCGCGCTTTCTGGCCCGCCGCATCACCCGCATGGCGGTCGAGGACATCGGTTTGGCCGACCCGCAGGCGGTTGAGGTTTGCCTGCAAGGCTGGCAGACCTATGAACGCCTTGGCAGCCCCGAGGGCGAGCTGGCGCTGGCGCAGGCGGTGGTCTACCTTGCCCTGGCGCCCAAATCGAACGCGGTCTATACCGCCTACAACGCCGCCCGTGCCGCCGCCCGCGCCACCGGATCCGAGCCGCCGCCGAAGCACATCCTGAACGCCCCAACCCGGCTGATGAAGGATATCGGCTATGGCGCGGGCTATGCCTACGATCACGATGCCGAGGATGGTTTTTCCGG
>Ga0210046_1002670_pt1 | contig 12556 bp, 10 predicted proteins | sample CryGeyCG2114_250_FD_185461 | JGI IMG/M metagenome (GOLD analysis project Ga0210046, IMG submission 185461) | Groundwater microbial communities from aquifer - Crystal Geyser CG18_big_fil_WC_8/21/14_2.50 (SPAdes) (version 2) | ecosystem: Environmental > Aquatic > Deep subsurface > Groundwater ... | reverse complement strand
TTCCGGCGGGCGGGTGCGCGATTCCATCTGGGCGTTATCGACCTTGGTCATCACCGCATCGACCCCCAGCGCGCGCAGGTTTTCAACGAACGGGTTGATCACCCGGTCAAACGCCTGGTTGTCGTTCAGGAACTCGACCCGCAGCACCTTGCCCGCCGCGTTGCGGCGCAGGCCGTCGCTGCCTACTGCCCAACCGGCCTCGTCGAGCAGCGCACTGGCGCGGCGCAGATTGGCGCGGTCAAGCTGGCGCGCGCCCGAGGTGGGGGCCAGCACCGCCGGATCGCTGAGGATGCTGGCGGGCAGCAGCCCTTCGTCCACCAGCGGTTGCAGGATCGCCGCTTCCTCGGGGGAAGGCGCGCCCTCGGCGGCCAGCCAACTGTTTTCCCAGACCGAATTGATCCGCGCGTAAAGCCCGTAGAACAGGGTGGCGTTCGACCATTCGTAGTTGAACATCAGCCCGATCGCCTCGCGCACCCGCGCATCCTTGAAGGTCTCGCGCCGCAGGTTGAACAGGAACGCCTGACCCGGGGCCTTGTCGCCCGAGGGCAGTTCGGCCTTGACCACCTGCCCCGCCGTCAGCGCCGGAAAGTCATAAGATGTGGCCCAGCTTTTCGACGAGTTTTCATTGCGGAAGGTGTAGGTGCCGCTTTTGAAGGCCTCGAACGCGGCGCTGCTGTCGGCAAAATACTCGAACCGGATGGTGTCGAAATTGGCGGTGCCGCGGGCAATCGGCAGATCGCGACCCCAGTAGTCGGGGTTGCGGCGGTAAACCACAGTCTGCCCGACCTCCATCCGGTCAAGCACATAGGGGCCCGAACCGAGGAAGGGGGTCAGGCTGCTTTCCTCCATGTCAAGATGGTTGGCCAGATACTGCGCTTTCGAGAGGATCGGCAGCCCGCCCACATCCTGCGGCAGATCGCGGGTCGGGATGCCGGGCTTGAAGGTGAACTTCACCCGATACGGGCCCTCGACGCTGACCGATTCCACCTTGGTGGCAAAGATCGTGCGGAAATCGGTCAGACCCTTGGCGAGGAAGGTTTCATAGCTGAACACCACATCTTCCGCCGTCAGGGGCGAGCCATCGGAAAACCGCGCCTCGGGGCGCAGGTTGAAGATCACCCAACTGCGGTCCTCGGGGTATTCAAGGCTCTGGCACAGCAGGCAGTAGCTGGCCCCGATCTCGTCGGCGGTGCCGACCAGGATCGATTCATACATTGCTGACGAAAGTGCTGCGGCGCGGCCCTTGATCGAATAGGGGTTCATCGAATCAAACCCGCCGAACGCCCACTCGGCAATCTCGCCGCCCTTCGGGGCTGCGGGGTTGACGTAGTCGAGATGCTGGAAATCGGCGGGGTATTTGAGATCGCCGAAGGTCGAGATGCCATGCGCCGTGATCACGGTCTCGGCCCGCGCCGCCAGCGCACCGGCGGCCAGTGCCAGCACCAGCGCACCCGCGCCCAGCCAGCCGCGCGTTGGTGCCGCGATGGCGGTGACCTGCGCCCTTGCCCCGATCCGACGATTGGTCATACGTCCCACTCCCTGCCGCGCGCTGCCGCCAACTGCATCCTAAAGCGGAACCGAGGCGTGGCTCAAGGCGCGATTGCGTGACCGCGGGTGATTGACACGCAAAAGGCCACCCCCGGCGGGGTGGCCCTGGTTCGCGTTTGCCGCAGGCGGCAGATCAGTTCAGCGTTGAAAGATAGGCGATCACGTTGACCCGGTCGGCCGGTTTCGACAGGCCCGGGAAGGTCATCTTGGTGCCCGGCGCATAGTCCTTGGGTTTGGTGATGAAGGCGTCGATGTTTTCGGGCGTCCAGTTTTCGCCCGCCAGCGCCTTCAGCGCATCGGAATAGGTGAAGCCTTCGACCGAGGCGCGGGGCCGGTTGACCACCCCGTTGAGGTGCGGGCCGACCGCATCCTTGCCGTCGATCTTGTGGCAGGCCGCGCATTTCTTGAAAATCTTCTTGCCCGCCTTGAGGTCAGCCGCCGCCAACAGCGCCGCAAGGCCCGATTCACCGGCTGCCGGTTCCGCCGCTTCATCTGCCTCGGGTGCCTCGGGTGCCTCGGCCGCCGGCGCCGGTGCTGCCGCTTCGGCTGCCGGTGCCGGTTCTGCCGCAGGTTCTGCCGCAGGCGCTGCTGCCGGTTCTTCCGCAGGCGCTGCTGCCGGTTCTTCCGCAGGCGCTGCTGCCGGTTCTTCCGCAGGCGCTGCTGCAGGTTCTGCGGCAGGCGCTGCTGCCGGTTCTTCCGCAGGCGCTGCTGCAGGTTCTGCGGCAGGCGCTGCTGCCGGTGCCGCTGCGGGTTCTGCTGCGGGTTCTTCCGCAGGCTCTGCTGCCGGTTCCGCGGCAGGCTCTGCTGCCGGTTCTTCCGCCCCGGTATCCACCACATAGGCCGGCTCGGCGTTCTGGCCTGACAGGCGGTAAAGCCCGCTCGCGGCCCAGCCCAGCAACACGAACACGACCAGCGCGCCCACAACCGCGCCCAGAATCTTGGTGATTGTCATCTTGTGTCCGCCCCCAGCATTTGCGATTTCATGCTGTGTAGCCGCTTCCACCCTGTGAATTCAAGGTGTAGTAGCGCGACCGGATGCCGCTGCGGTGGCTTTTTCAGGCTGGAGCACGGCAAGATGGCGGCACGGATCGCATTTCAGGGGGAACTCGGCGCCTATTCGCATCAGGCCTGCCGCGAGGCTCGCCCGGCGCTCGAGGCGGTGCCCTGCCGCACCTTCGAGGATGCGATCGAGCTGTGCCGGTCGGGCGACGTCGATCAGGCGATGCTGCCGGTGGAAAACTCGACCTATGGCCGGGTGGCCGACATCCACACCCTGCTGCCGGGATCAGGCTTGCGCATCGTGGACGAGGCTTTCGTGCGGGTGCATATCAACCTGTTGGCGGTGCCGGGCACGGCGCTTGCGCAGATCACGTCGGTGATGAGCCACACCGTGCTGCTGGGCCAGTGCCGCGACTTTCTGCGCACCCATGCCCTGCGCGCGGTGACCGGGGCCGATACCGCCGGTTCGGCCAGACTGGTGGCGCAGAAGGGCGATCCGACGCTGGGGGCGCTGGCATCCGAACTGGCGGGCGAGATCTACGGGCTGGACGTGGTGGCGCGCCAGATCGAGGATCAGGCCAACAACACCACCCGGTTTCTGGTGATGGCGCGCGACATCGACCTTGCCCGGCGCGGCACCGGGCCGATGATGACCACCTTCACCTTCCGGGTGCGCAACATTCCGGCGGCGCTTTACAAGGCGCTGGGCGGGTTTGCCACCAACGGCGTCAACATGACCAAGCTGGAAAGCTACATGGTGGGCGGCAGTTTCACCGCGACCGAGTTCTACGCCGATATCGAGGGCCACCCCGATGATGCGGGCGTGGCGCGGGCGCTGGAAGAGCTGCGCTATTTCACCAACGTGGTCGATATTCTCGGGGTTTACCCCTCGGACCGGGCGCGGCTGGGCTAGCTTAGCGCTTTGGTGCGGCGCGGTGGCGATCCTCGATATCGGCGCAAAGCTTGGTGACGCGCGCCTCGAAGCGGGTCTTGATCCTGGTCTTGGCCAGCTTCAGCGATTGCAGCAACAGCCGCGCCGACAGGGTGCGCGGCTTGATTTCCGTGCTGATCTTCACCCGGGTCCGCCGCGCCCCGAGTTCGAGAAACTCGACGGTCAGGGTGCCATCAACCGACTTCGAGGTGCCGTCGAAGGCCAGACGGTTCGGGGCCTCGATTGCGCTCACGGTCACGGTCAGGTCGCGCGGCTTGCCGCGATAATCAAACCGGGCCTGCCATGCCATCCCCACCCCGGGCGCGGGCAGGCTGGCGGTGCGCGTGACCTCGGCACCGCGCCGCAGCGCCGCGCGTTCCCAAGCCTCGACATTGGCAAAATCCTCGAACACCTGCGCCAGAGGCACCTCGATGTCTGCCCGTGTGCTGAGTTTCATGCCACCTGCCCCTGGTTCTGTCGGGTCGTCAACCCACCCGATCTGCCTGCCCCCTTGCTTTCGCGTCAAATCAGCCGGTCTGCAAGCCAGTTTTCCATCAGGAAATGGGCAATCGAGCCTTTTCGCGCCGGTTTGAGCTGCGGGTGCGTGCCGGCCAGCACCGAGGCCAGGTCTTCGCGGCTTAACCACTGCGCATCGGCCAGCTCGATCGGGTCCAGCGTGATGGCGTCGCTGGTGGCCTGCGCGAGACAGCCGATCATCAGCGAGGCCGGAAACGGCCAGGGCTGGCTGGCCAGATAGCGCACTGCACCGACCTGCACCCCGGTTTCCTCGGCGACCTCGCGGCGCACCGCCGCCTCGACCGTCTCGCCCGGCTCGACAAAGCCCGCAAGGCACGAATACATGCCTTCCGGCCAGCCCGTTGATCGCCCCAGCAGCAGCCGGTTGCCGCGGACGACCAGCATGATCACCACCGGATCGGTGCGCGGGTAATGCTGCGCGCCGCAAGCCGGACAGTCGCGCTGCCAGCCCGCCATCGCAATCCCGGTGGGGGTGCCGCAGGCGGCGCAGAAACCGTGACTGCGGTGCCAGTTGAGCAAGGCGCGGGCGGTGGCCGCCAGCTCGGCGTCGCGCGGCGACAGCGCCGCCATCACGCCGCGCAATTCCCGGAAGCCATGGCTGTCGGGCAAGGCCGGGTGGTGCTGCACCGAAGGGTCGAAAAACCCGGCCTCGACCGCCGCGGCCCCGGCTTCGGGCGACCAGTCGGAAATATCGCTGGCAAAGCGCGGGGTGTCGCCGTCAAGCCCGAGAAACACCAGCGTTGCGCCATGCGCCAGCACCGGGCTGCCCGCCTGCACCCAACCCAGCGCCGCGTCGCCTGCCGTCAGCGGTTTGCCGCGCCACAGCGGCAGCACCTGCCCGGCCTGCAACAGCGCGGCGATCCGCTGGGGCTGGCGGCGCAACTCGGCCGCGCGATCCAGACCTGATCCGCCAAACGTCACCGTCTCGGCTATCCGCATCTCGCCCCCCTGCCCCACAGCGCAGTCCTGCACCACCGCCCGCACGCTGGCAAGCCATTCTGCACCCGAAGAAAACTGTCACAAATTCATCTCATGGTTGTAATATTTGCACTTTATACACCCATTGGTTTCTGGCATTCTGCGGCAACCGGGGCTATGGTCCGTCGTTCCGACTTCGCGGTGCATGGCTCTTTTTCGATGTCCTGAAACAGGGGAACAGCCATGACCAGATTGCACGCGTCCGGCCTTACGCGCCGGGATTTTCTTGCCCAGACTGCCGCAGGTGCCTCGTTGATCATGCTTCACCCCTACTCTGCCCACGCCGCCGCCGATCAGGCGCATCTGCGAATTCTGGAAACCACCGACCTGCACGTGCATATCTTTCCCTACGATTACTACGCCGACAAGCCGGTCGATACCGTGGGACTGGCGCGCACCGCCGCACTCATCGCCGCGATAAGGGCCGAGGCCACCAACGCCCTGCTGATCGACAATGGCGATTTTCTGCAAGGCAACCCGATGGGCGATTACATCGCCTATGCTCGCGGCATGAAATCAGGCGACATGCACCCGATCATTGCCGCGATGAACACCCTGGGGTTCGAGGCCTCGACCTTGGGCAATCACGAATTCAACTACGGCCTCGACTTCCTGATGAACACCCTGGCCGGGGCGAATTTCCCGATCGTGTCGGCCAACCTGGCGAAGCGTCAGGGGGCCACCCCGCGCGAGGATGAGACCCTGATCCCGCCCTATGTGATCCTGGACCGCGAAGTCACCGACGGCAGCGGTATGAAACTGGCGCTGCGGGTCGGGCTGATCGGGTTTGTGCCGCCGCAGATCATGCAGTGGGACCGCAAGAACCTGGAAGGCCGCGTCAGCACCCGCGACATCCTGGCCACCGCAGCCGCCTGGGTGCCGCAGATGAAGGAAGAAGGCGCCGACATCATCATCGCGCTGTCGCATTCCGGCATCGGTGCGGCCGAGGCCAGCGACGGGATGGAGAACGCCTCGACCCCGCTGGCGCGGACCCCCGGCATCGACGCCATCGTCACCGGCCACAGCCACCTGGTGTTCCCCTCGCCCACCTTCGACGGCTTTGCCGAGGTTGATGTCGCCAAGGGCACGGTCGGCGGAAAACCGGCCGTGATGGGCGGCTTCTGGGGCTCGCATCTGGGGCTGATTGATCTGCTGCTGGAACGCAGCGGCAACACCTGGAAGGTGGTCGCGGCGACGTCCGAGGCGCGCCCGATCGCGAAGCGCAACGAGGACCGCTCGATCACCGCGCTGGTCGACTCGGTGCCCGCAGTGCTGGCGGCGGTGCAGGTGGAACATGACGCCACGCTGGATTACGTGCGCCGCGCCGTGGGCAAGACCGCAGCCCCGCTGCACAGCTATTTCGCGCTGGTGGCCGATGACCCCTCGGTGCAGATCGTGTCGATCGCGCAAAGCTGGTATATCGCGCGGATGATGCAGGGCACGCCCTACGAGGGCCTGCCGATCCTGTCGGCGGCGGCCCCGTTCAAGGCGGGCGGGCGCGGCGGGGCGGAATACTACACCGATGTGCCGACCGGCGACGTGGCGATCCGCAATGTGGCCGACCTCTACCTTTATCCCAACACCATCCGCGCCGTGAAGGTGACCGGGGCGCAGGTCAAGGACTGGCTGGAACGCTCGGCCGGGATGTTCAACCAGATCACCCCCGGCGCTTCGGATCAGGTGCTGCTGAACCCCGATTTCCCCAGTTACAATTTCGACGTGATCGACGGCGTCAGCTACCAGATCGACCTCAGCCAGCCGTCGCGCTATGGCCCCAAGGGCGAGCCGCTGAACCCCGATGCCAGCCGCATCGTGAACCTGACCTTCGACGGCGCGCCGATCGACCCGGCGGCAGAATTCATCGTGGCCACCAACAACTATCGCGCCTCGGGGGGCGGCGATTTTCCCGGCGCCAAGGGCGACACCATCATCTTCGAGGGTCCCGATACCAACCGCGACATCATCGTGCGCTACATCGTCGAGCAGGGCACCATCAACCCCGCCGCCGATGGCAACTGGCGCTTCGCGCCGCTGCCGGGCACCTCGGTGCTGTTCGATACCGGGCCAAAGGCGGCGGGCTATCTGGACGGCGTGACCTCGGTCGCGATCGAGCCGGCCGGCGATGGCCCCGACGGCTTCGCGCGCTTTCGCATCGCGCTGTGATCTGCTAGGGCCGGGGCGCACCAGACCGGTGCGCCCCCGGAGCCTGCCGATGCCCGTGCTTGCCCGCCACGATGCCGCCTTTGATGCCGTGATCTTTGATCTCGACGGCACCCTGATTGATACCGAAAGCCTTTCGCTGGCGGCGGGCCTTGATGCCTTTGCCAGCCTTGGTGCCGCGGTCGAGGTCGAATTCCTGCATTGCCTGATCGGCAAGGACCGGCCCGCCTGCGCCCGGCTGATCGGCGCGCATCGCCCCGACCTTGACCTGGTGGCCCTGAATACCCATTGGCGCGCCGGGTTCGATCAGCGCATTGCCAGCGGTCTGGCTGCAAAACCCGGCGCGCTGGCCCTGGTGGCAGCGCTGCGCCTGCCGCTGGCGGTGGTGACCTCGTCGGATCGCGACGGGGCAATCTGGAAGCTCGAGCGGGCGGGGCTGGCCACGGCCTTTGGCCATGTCATCACGCTCGACGACGTGACCTGCGCCAAGCCCGCGCCCGAGCCTTATCTGCTGGCCGCCACAAGGATGGCGGTCACCCCGGCGCGTTGCGTGGCGTTTGAAGACAGCGAGGCCGGGGCCGAGGCGGCGCAGGCGGCCGGCATGGTGGTGGTGCAGGTGCCCGATCTGCTGCCGACCACGGGCCGTTTCGCGCATCATGTGGTGCCTGACCTGCTGTCGGGCGCGCGGCTGGTGGGGCTGATCGACTGAGCGCATCAGGGCAATCGGGTGAAAGAAAACCCCGCCGGGCCATGCAACGCATGGTCACGACGGGGAAGAAAGAAGAGAAGAATGGGGCACGATGAGGCTTGGTGGCAACGCCCATCGTCACCTTCGTGGTGGTCGGGGCAATCTTTTGGGCCGCAAGAAAACGCTCCGGGGAAGCGTTTTCCGGTCCATTGTTCATAAGGCTGAAAGCCGTTGAACAAGGGCGGTTGGGTAAGGGCTGGCGGTTGGAAATCGGGCCGCGCCTGCCTGGCTGGCGCGTTTTCGCGCCTGCCGGGGGCAGGCAGGCGCGGCCCGATTTGACGCGTGTCAAATCGGACAAGAAAGGTTTGCGGTTCCACTTGACGTCAGCTTGCTCTGGCAGCGCGCACAGGGAATAAATCGAGGACAAGGGGTGTTCACCCGATTGCCCTGCCTGACCGCATCAGCCGCTTGATTATCCCGCGCCCCGGCCCTATATGGGCGGCGAGAGGTTGGCGCGGGCAGGCACCTCGCCAACCCGGTCAGGTCCGGAAGGAAGCAGCCGTAACGAGCCCCGCTTGGGTCGTTGTCCAGCCTCTCACCCCCCCAAATGATGTCACATGAAAATTGCCTGCGCGAATTATGATGTTGCATCATCAGCTTGGAGTGTGTAAACCAAATATACCGGGCGTCAGCGGAGGCCCCGGCATCGAGACACCCGGAATGAATGAGGCGTCCGATTGAGGCAACGATCCGCACCGGGCAGGTATGGGACAAAATCTGGACATCAGCCAGAGTGGCACATACGTGGTGTCCAGTGGCATGAAGGTGGAACTGGAAGCGAACGCGCCGGTGGTCGTGACGCTGGTCGGTGACGGCGCGCCGGTCACAAAACTGAAACTCGATTTCGACAAGGCCACCCAGGCCGATACCATCATTCTGGATGTCAGCACGTTCGGCCCTGGCCCGCTGCAGATCACGCTCAAGGGCTATAACGCGGTCGATGCCATCCAACTGACCGGGGGAACCCTGACCGGGGTGGACCCGACCAACCCGGGCATCATGGGCTTTAGCTACACCGATGCGGCGGGAATCGTGCAGACCGGCACCATGGTCCTGAAGGGGGCGGTCACGAACTGGGCGGCCAACCCGATCGTGATCTGTTTCGCAGCCGGCACGATGATCGCCACGCCGGACGGCGAGGTGCCGGTCGAGCAGCTTTGCGTTGGCGACGAGTTGTGCACCTGGGACGGCGACATCGTGCCCATCCGATGGATCGGCCGTCGGCACCTGTCGTGGTGGGATTTGGCGGTGAACCCGCAATTGCGCCCGGTGCGGATTTTCGCCGGGGCCCTGGGCGGCGGAATGCCGCAGACCGATCTGGTGGTCTCGCCGCAGCACCGGGTGCTGCTCGAAGGGCCGAAGATCGACCTCTGGTTCGGCACGTCGCGGGTGCTGGTGTCGGCAAAAAGTCTGGTTGACGGGGGCCACGCGCAGTTTGAATCGCAGGTGGACCAAGTCACCTATTTTCATCTGCTGCTCGACGGGCACCAGATCCTGAGCGCGAACGGCGCGCCGGCGGAAAGCCTGTTGCTGGGCGATCAGGCCCGTGCCGCGCTTGGCCAAGCCCAGATCCGCGAAGTGGAGCAGATTTTTCCCGAGCTGGCGGCTGGAATCGGGTGCGCTGCGATCAGTCGGGAAATGGCCTTGCGAACCGGCGAGGCCCGGGTCGCCGCGCTGCAACTGGTGGCCTGAAGCCGTTCGCCGGCGATTTGGCCCGGCCAGTGCCCGCTCGTCACTCCCTCGCGGTCTTTCCTCGCTGGGACAAGCGAAGAACGACCGCAAGGGAGGGATGAGCGCCTGGTTCGGATTTGTCGCAAGCCGCTGGCGCGGCGGCGCGAGCATCGCCGCCCGCAACTCCGGCGGTCTTTCGCAAATGGCTGCGGTGGACGCCGCGGCGTCATGGCTCTAGGCTGCGGCCTTGACCCGAATCCCTCAAGGCAGCCATGACCGAGCCGCAGTCCACCCCCTATCAGGTGCTTGCCCGCAAATACCGCCCCGCGACCTTTGCCGATCTGATCGGGCAAGAGGCGATGGTGCGCACCCTCAAGAACGCCTTTGCGGCCGACCGGATCGCCCATGCCTTCATCCTGACCGGGGTGCGCGGGATCGGCAAGACCACCACCGCGCGGATCGTGGCCAAGGGGCTGAACTGCGTCGGGCCGGATGGTGCGGGAGGGCCGACCACCGAGCCTTGCGGGGTCTGCGAGCCCTGCCGCGCGATTGCCGAGGGTCGCCATGTCGATGTGATGGAGATGGATGCGGCTTCGCGCACCGGGGTCGGCGACATCCGCGAAATCATTGATTCCGTTCACTATCGGGCGGCCTCGGCGCGCTACAAGATCTACATCATCGACGAAGTCCACATGCTTTCGACCAACGCCTTCAACGCGCTTTTGAAGACCCTGGAAGAGCCCCCGGCGCATGTGAAATTCATCTTTGCCACCACCGAGATCCGCAAGGTGCCGGTCACCGTGCTGTCACGTTGCCAGCGCTTTGATCTGCGCCGGATCGAGCCCGAAGTGATGCTGGCCCATCTGGTGCGGATCGCGGCGCTGGAAGGGGCGACGCTTTCGCCCGACGCGCTGGCCCTGATCATCCGCGCTGCCGAAGGCTCGGTGCGCGATGCGATGAGCCTGATGGATCAGGCGATTGCCCATGGCGCAGGCGAAACCAGTGCTGATCAGGTGCGCGCCATGCTGGGGCTGGCCGACCGCGGCCGGGTGCTTGATCTGTTCGATCTGATCATGCGCGGCAAGGCGGCGGCGGCGCTGACCGAGCTGGCGGGGCAGTATGCCGAAGGGGCCGACCCGCTGGCGGTGCTGCGCGATCTGGCCGAGATCACCCACTGGATTTCAGTGATCAAGGTCACCCCCGAAGCCGCCGAAGACCCCACCACGCCGCCCGATGAACGGGCGCGCGGGCTGGACATGGCGCAGCACCTGCCGATGCGGGCGCTGACGCGGATGTGGCAGATGCTGCTGAAGGCGCTGGAAGAAGTGGCCCTTGCCCCGAACGCCATGATGGCCGCCGAGATGGCGGTGATCCGCCTCACGCACGTCGCCGACCTGCCCGACCCCGAAACCCTGATGCGACGCTTGCAAAGCCTGCCGCTGCCCTCGGCCAGCGCTGGCGGTGGGGCGGCACCGACGCGCGGGCCGCAAGGGCCGACGACGACAATGGGGCGCGGTGGCGGCATGGCGGCGACCGCGCCGGTGCTGGCCGAGGGCGGGGTGGTGCATTTGGCGCGCTTTGAGCAAGTAGTTGATCTGATCCGCGAAAAGCGCGACATGAAGCTGCTGGTCGAGGTCGAAACCGGCCTGCGGCTGGTGCACTATGCACCGGGCCGGATCGAGTTTCAGCCCACCGACGCCGCCCCGACCGACCTTGCGGCGCGCCTTGCGCAGCGCCTGCAAGCCTGGACCGGGGCGCGCTGGGGGGTATCGGTCGTCAATTCCGGTGGGGCCGAAACCGTGGCCGAAAGCCGCGACAACGACCGATTGACTGCCGCGGCCGAGGCGATGCAAAGCCCGCTGGTGCAAGCGGTGATCGCCGCCTTTCCGGGGGCCCGGATCAGCGCGATCCGCACCCCCGAGGCGCTGGCGCAGGCGGCCGCCATCGCGGCGCTGCCCGAGGTTGACGAAGACTGGGACCCGTTCGAGGACGATTGAAAGGACAAGACGATGCTGAAGGGTTTGGGCGGGCTTGGCGACATGGCGAAGATGATGAAGGCCGCCAAGGACATGCAGGGCAAGATGGAAGAACTGCAAGCCGAGATGGACCGCATCGTCCTGATCGGCGAAGCCGGGGCCGGTCTGGTGCGCGCGCGCTGCACCGCCAAGGGTGTGCTGACCGGGCTTGAGATCGACCCCTCGATCTTCGTCGCCTCGGAAAAGGAAGTGGTGGAAGACCTGATCCTGGCCGCGATCAAGGATGCGCAGGGCAAGGCCGCCGCGCGCAGCGCGCAGGAAATGGCCCGGCTGACCGAAGGGCTGGGCCTGCCGGCGGGCCTGAAACTGCCGTTCTGAGATGACAACAGCGCCGCGTGACATCGAGCAACTGATTGAATTGATGGCCCGGCTGCCGGGCCTTGGGCCGCGCTCGGCCCGGCGGGCGGTGCTGGTGCTGCTGAAGAAGCGCGCGGCGATGATGGTGCCCTTGGCGCAGGCCATGGCCGAGGTCGCGATCACGGCCCGCGATTGCACCATCTGCGGCAATATCGGCAGCGCTGAGGTCTGCGCGATCTGCGCTGACCCGCGCCGCGCCACCGGCGAGCTTTGCGTGGTCGAAGACCTGTCGGATCTCTGGGCGATGGAGCGCGGCGGGGCTTTCAAGGGCCGCTATCACGTGCTGGGGGGCACCCTGTCGGCCCTGGATGCGGTCAGCCCCGAGACCCTGCGCATTCCCGCCCTGGTGGCGCGGATCGCCAGCGAAGAAATTGCCGAGGTGATCCTGGCGCTGGCCGCCACGGTCGATGGCCAGACCACCGCGCATTACATCGCCGAAGTGCTGGGGCCGACCGGCGTGGCCGTGACCTCGCTGGCGCAGGGGGTGCCGATCGGCGGCGAGCTTGACTACCTTGACGATGGCACCATTGGTGCCGCGCTGCGGGCCCGGCGGCGGTTCTGAAGCGCTTCCCCGGCCCGGAGTGGCACCGG
>Ga0210046_1002644_pt1 | contig 12621 bp, 10 predicted proteins | sample CryGeyCG2114_250_FD_185461 | JGI IMG/M metagenome (GOLD analysis project Ga0210046, IMG submission 185461) | Groundwater microbial communities from aquifer - Crystal Geyser CG18_big_fil_WC_8/21/14_2.50 (SPAdes) (version 2) | ecosystem: Environmental > Aquatic > Deep subsurface > Groundwater ... | reverse complement strand
CGAGGTTCGAGAGGGCATCCGCAGGACGCTGTTGCGCGAAAAGTCCCAGGCAATGATCGAACTGCTGTTCGAACAGGCTGAAATCACGCCGATGCTGCCGCTGGAAAACGCGGCTGAAAAGTCTGACGCAACGTAGTGAGTAGATGACGGGTCAGGCCAGTTCGACGCGCGGTGCCGGATTCCAGCCTGGTGCACGGTATTCGGCGATCACCGTGGTGTAGATTCCGCCACGGACGCCGAACTCGGCCACAAGGCGCATGAATCGAGGTGCCGTGGCCGCGACCAGGTCGGCCAGGATCTCGTTGGTGACGGCCTCGTGAAATGCACCTTGATCGCGAAAGCTCCAGACGTAGAGTTTCAACGACTTCAATTCCACGCAGAGCCGGTCCGGAATATAGTCGATGCGTAGTTCAGCGAAGTCCGGCTGGCCGGTTTTGGGACACAGGCAGGTGAACTCCGGGATCCGGAAATGGATGGTATAGTCCCGACCGGGTTGCGGGTTCGGGAAGACTTCTAGATCCTTGCTAGGGGAAGCGGGCATGAAGATTCCTTGGTGTCACTCGTGACGCAAAACCATAGAATAATGGATTGTCCGCATAGCGGATGACAAGCCCAACGGAGTCTCGATCCCTCTCATGCGCCTGACCGCGATCAAGCTGGCCGGATTCAAATCCTTCGTCGATCCGACCTCGATCAAGCTGCCATCCAACCTTCTGGCCGTGGTCGGCCCCAATGGTTGCGGCAAGTCCAACATCATCGACGCGGTGCGCTGGGTGATGGGTGAGACTTCGGCCCGCCAGCTTCGCGGCGAGTCGATGAGCGATGTCATCTTTTCCGGCTCCAACTCGCGCAAGCCCGTGACCACGGCGACGGTGGAGCTGATCTTCGACAATTCCGACGGCCGCGCCGGCGGCGAGTTCGCCAGTTACAACGAAATTTCGGTGCGACGCCAGGTCAGCCGCGACGGCCAGTCGGCCTATTTCCTGAATGGCAGCCGTTGCCGACGAAAAGACATCACCGACTTGTTTCTTGGCACCGGCCTGGGCCCGCGCAGCTACGCCATCATCGAACAGGGCATGATTTCGCAGATCGTCGAGGCACGCCCGGAGGACCTGCGCGGATTCCTCGAAGAGGCTGCTGGGGTGTCGCTGTACAAGGAGCGTCGCCGCGAGACCGAGAACCGGATTCGGCATACGCGCGAGAATCTGGAGCGCCTTACCGATCTGCGCGACGAGGTCGGTAAGCAACTGGCCAAGCTGAAGCGTCAGGCCAAGGCCGCGGAGCGCTATCGCACGCTCAAGCAGCGCTACCGTGAGGAGGAGGCCCGGCTGACCGCACTGCGCTGGCGCAACGCGCGGCAGCGCATCGAGCAGCAGGCGGCCAGGCTGCGCGAGACCGAGACAGCCGTCGAACGTGCGATCGCCGCTCAGCGCGAGGCGGAAAAAGCGCTGGAGTCGCTGCGCGAGCAGCAGCACCAGGCCTCCGAGCATTCCTCGGCGGTGCAAGCGGAACTGTACGAGGTCGCCGGCGAGATTGCGCGACTGGAGCAGGCCATCGAGCATCAGCGGACCCTGTTGGCGCGACAGAAGAGCGAATACGCCGACGTGGAGTCACAGATCGGCGAATTGCAACAGCACCTGGTGCTGGACCGCGCCCAGGTCGAGGACGTCACCACGCGGCTGGCCGAACTGGAGCCGGCACTGAGCGAAGCGCATGCTGCCGAGCAGCAAGCCCAGACCTGTCTGGAACAGGGTGAGCGTGAATTGCAGGAGCGTCAGGAGAGCTACCAGAACATCCAGTCGCAGGGCTCGAAACTGCGTCAGCAGGTCGAACTGCTTCGGCTCAGGATCGCGCATGCTGACGAGCGCATGAACCAGGCTGCACAGCGTCTGCAGCGACTGAGCAGCGATGACGGCGATGCGCGCCAGAAACTCGATCAGGAAGCTGCCTCCACGACCGCCGAACTTGAAGGTCTGGCCGTCGAGCTGGCGCGTGCCGAACAGACGTTTGCATCCCGGCAGGAGGAGCGTTCGCAGTTGCGCGACGCAGTCGAGACCGGACGCGCGGCGCTGGATGAAGCGCGCGGTCGGCTGCGCGAGCTGCGCGGGCGGCTGGAATCGCTGCATGTGCTGAACCGGCCATCGGCAGCCGCAGATAGCCGTGCCCGGATCGAGCGTGCCGGACTTGGTGCTGCACCGACGCTGTTGCAGTCGGTCGAGGTCACCCCGCGCTGGCAGAACGCGGTCGAGATTGTATTGGCGCGTTGGCTGGAGGCTCGCGTCGTTGATGGTGAACTGCCGCGTGAGGCCATCGACCGGGCGGGAATCGGTGTCGTTTCGGGGCGCGCCGGCCCGCCGGCGCCGGGTACCCTGGCCGCTGAAACCAGCGGCGCCGGCGCGCTGACCGTGCTGCTGTCGCAGGTCCGCTGCGCGATTGATCCTGCTGCTGCATGGGCCGCACTGGACTCGATTGAATCGCATGAATCAGTCATCACGCCGGACGGCTTATGGCTGGGTCGCGGTTGGAGCTGGTCGCGCGGTGATGGTGATGAGAAAGAGCAGGGTCGTCTGGCGCGTCAGCAAGAGATCCGCAGCCTCGACGCCGAACAGGGCCAGCTCAGACAAAAGCTGGAGCAGGGTGAAGTCGAGCAGCGCGAGCGTCAGCAGGCCTTGCGCAAAGCCGACGAGGCCATCGAGGGTGAGCGAGCCATCGTGCAGCGCATGAAATCACGTCAGGCGCAGCTGCAGGGCATACGCAGTGGTCAGGACAGCCGCCGCGAATCGCTCGAGCGTCAGCGCCAGGCGCAGCAGCGCGAGCGCGAGGAACTGGCTCAGCGCCAGCAGCAGGATCAGCAGGCGCTTGCAGAGGCTCGGCGCGAGCTGGAGCAGTCGCTGGAGAGCATGCAATTGGCAGGTCGCGAAGAGGCCGAGGCGCTCGAGGCGCGGAATTTACAGCAGGCGGAGCGCGAAAAGTTGCGACAGTGCTACCGCGAATGTCGCGACCAGCGTGAGCAGATCGCGCTGAAGCTGGAGTCAAGCCGCGCCAGCCTGCATTCGCTGAAGCAGGCCATCGCCCGGATGGATACCCAGGTGGGCCAGTTGCAGGGGCGTTTCGTTGAATTGTCGCAGGCGCTGGCGCAGGGTGATCGTCCTGAGCGCGAGCAGCAAAGCACACGTGATGAGTTGTTGAACAGACGGCTCGAGGTCGAGCAGCGCTTGAAGCAGGCGCGTGCCGCACTGGAGTCATTGGAAGCCCAGTGGCGCGAGCATGACGGCAAGCGCCAGCAGGCCGCCGCGCAAGCCGAGCAGACCCGCCAGGGTCAGTCGGAGCTGCAGATTCGGCTGCGCGAAATCGAGATCGAAGCCGAGCGTCACGCCGCGCGCGTGGCCGAACTCGACGGAGATCTTGATGCACTGGTTGCCGAATTGCCGGAACAGGCAGCAGCCGAGGGCTGGATCGACGAGCTGGCGCGACTGGAGGAAGGCATCCAGCGACTCGAACCGGTCAACCTGGCCGCGATCCAGGAGTTTGAGCAGGAATCCGAGCGCAAGGACTATCTCGATCGTCAGCATGCTGACCTGGTCGAGGCGCTGGAAACGCTCGAGCAGGCGATTGCCCGAATCGACCGAACGACACGGACCCGCTATCGCGATACCTTTGAACGGGTCAATGCCAACATGGAAGTCTTGTTCCCGCGGCTGTTCGGTGGTGGCCATGCCCACCTCGAGATGGTCGGTGACGACTGGCTCAGTGCGGGTGCCGCGATTCTTGCGCGTCCGCCGGGCAAGCGCATCAGCCGGATCCACCTGCTGTCGGGCGGCGAAAAGGCACTGACCGCAGTTGCCTTCGTGTTTTCGATCTTCAACCTGAATCCCGCGCCGTTCTGTCTGCTCGACGAAGTCGACGCGCCGCTGGACGATGCCAATGTCGGCCGGTTTTCCGAACTGGTGCGCGAAATGTCGGACAAGGTCCAGTTCCTGTTCGTGACCCACAACAAGGTGACAATGGAAGTCGCCCAGCAGATGCTGGGCGTGACCATGCGCGAGCCCGGCATTTCGCGTCTGGTCTCGGTGGATCTTGACAAGGCTGTCGCGCTCGCGGCAGATTGAAGGAGAGGGTAGCTCGGCGATGGAACATCTGCGACTGATCCTGATCCTGATTGGGCTGGTGGTTCTGGCCCTGATCTGGTTACTGCACAAACCCGAAGGTCGGCGCCAGGCACCGGGTGCCCGGCGGCGCGAACCGAAGATCGAGCCGCAGACGCCGTCGAAGTCGCCGCAGGCTGAGGCGGTCGAGTCCGCTGAGCCCGAACAGACCCGGTTGCCGGACCTGGGCTCGGAACTCGAAGCTCCGGTCGAGCGATCGCAGCGGCGCGAGCCAGTGCTGGCTGAACCGCCGCAGGTGGCGTCATCGTCGGTGGCAGTGAAGTCGGAGTCTGCCAAGCCTGGACCAGCCAGGTCGGAGGCGTCGAAGTTGCGGCCGCTGCAGCCCGAGGCACCGCCGCTTGATCCGAGAGCAAACAGTGACGGTGCCGCCGGGACGGAATCGGCGTCACCATCACCCGCACGGGTCGGGCCAAGAATCGTGACGCTTTACCTGAGAGCTCGCGGCCAGCGCAAGATCAGTGGTTTGAGCCTGCTCGATGGAGCGATCAAGGCCGGTCTGCGCTTTGGTGAGATGAAGATCTTTCATCGACGCCATCGCGGTGAGCCGCGCCCGGTGTTCAGCATGGCCAATATCACGCGCCCGGGCAGTTTCGACCCGTCCGCCTGGAACCTGTTCGAGACGCCTGGCGTGACCCTGTTCATGACCCTGCCGGGTCCGGTCAGCGCGCTTGACGCCTGGGACGCGATGCTTGCAACCGGCCAGCGTCTTTCGGGCATCCTTCAGGCGGATCTGCTCGACGACGCGCAGTGTCTGCTGACACGCCAGCGCATCGCGGAGATCCGGGAGGACATGCGGGTGTTCGATCGCGAACACGGCATGTAACGCGAGCGATGGCGAACGCCGACAATGCGGTCAGGGCGCGGGTCGAGCGCTTGCGGACCGAGATCGATGAGCACAATTATCGCTATTACGTGCTCGACGACCCCATTATTCCAGACTCCGAGTATGACCGCCTGCTGCGCGAGCTGGAGCGTCTGGAAGCTGAGCATCCCGAACTGCATGACGCCGATTCTCCGACCCGGCGTGTCGGTCTGCGCGCCGAGTCCGGCTTTGCCGAGGTCCGGCATGAGGTGCCGATGCTGTCGCTGGCCAACGCTTTCTCGCGCGAGGAGGTCGTGGAGTTCGACCGCCGGATTCGCGACATTATCGATCGCGAGTTGATCGGCTACACCGCTGAACCCAAACTCGATGGTCTGGCGATCAGCCTGAGCTACCAGTCCGGACGACTGGTGCGCGCCGCGACGCGCGGCGATGGCAGCAGCGGTGAGGACGTTACCGCCAACGTGCGCACGCTGCGCTCGATCCCGCTGCTGCTGCGCGCTGATCCCATTCCCGAGCGGCTCGAAGTGCGCGGCGAAATTTTCATGACCCGCAGCGGCTTCGCCGAACTCAATCGCGGACTGGCCGCCGCGGCTCAGAAGACTTTCGTCAACCCGCGCAACGCAGCTGCAGGCAGCCTGCGTCAGCTCGATCCGGCGATCACGGCAACGCGACCGCTACGTTTCTATGCCTATGCTGCGATTGGTGAGGGTCTTCCACCCAGCCAGTCGGCACTGTTGCAGCGCCTGACCACGCTGGGGCTGCCGGTTTCGGAGCTGGTCGAGCAGGTGATGGGCATCGACGGACTGCTCGACTATTACGCGCGTATTCAGCAAGGTCGTGATGCGCTCGATTTCGATATCGATGGTGTGGTCTATAAAATCGATGATTTCGATCAGCAGCAGGAGTTGGGGAGGGTCAGTCGTGCGCCGCGCTGGGCGCTGGCCCACAAGTTTCCGGCACAGGAGGAATTGACGCGGGTCGAGCGCATCGATGTCCAGGTTGGGCGCACCGGCAAGCTCACGCCGGTCGCCCGCCTCGAGCCGGTGTTTGTCGGCGGCGTGACCGTTACCAATGCCACGCTGCATAATCTCGACGAGATCCGGCGCAAGGATGTACGCGAGGGAGATTATGTGATTGTGCGCCGTGCCGGTGATGTGATTCCCGAAGTGGTTCGCTCGATGCCCGAACGCCGCGGCACGGAACTGCCGCAATGGCAGCTGCCCGAGTATTGTCCAGCGTGCGGCTCCCACATCGAGCAGGTCGAGGGCCAGGCCGATGCCCGCTGCTCCGGTGGCCTGGTCTGCCCGGCGCAGCGCAAGCGTGCGCTGGAGCACTTTGCCTCGCGAGGGGCGATGGACATCGAAGGCCTGGGTAGCAAGCTGATCGACCAGTTGGTCGAATCCAATCTGGTGTCCGACCCGGCCGACCTCTACCGTCTGGATGCCGGCACGCTCGCCGGGCTGGAGCGCATGGGCGAGAAGTCGGCGTCCAAGCTGGTCGAGGCGCTGCAGCGTAGCAAGCAGGTCGAGCTGGCTCAGTTGCTGTTCGCGCTTGGAATTCGCGAAGTCGGCGAAGTCAGTGCGCGTTCGCTGGCGCGCCATTTCGGTGCGCTTGATCAGATCATCGATGCCGACCTCGAAACCCTGGAAGCAGTGCGTGACGTCGGTCCGGTGGTTGCCGCTCATATCCGGGAATTTTTCGCCGAGCCGCGCAACCGCGAAGTGCTCAGGCGTCTGCTCGAGGCAGGGGTTGAATGGCGTGCCAGCGAGCTCACCGAGGTCGGCGAGCAGCCGCTGGCGGGAAAGACTTATGTACTGACCGGCTCGCTGGAGTCGATGACCCGATCCGAAGCCAAGCGACGGCTGGAGGCTCTGGGTGCCCGGGTCGCGGGCAGCGTTTCCGGCAGTACCAGCGCGGTCATCGCCGGCTCCGAGCCGGGCTCCAAGCTCGAACGGGCGCGGCAGCTTGGCATCGATATTCTGGACGAGCATGGCCTGGCGACTCTGCTTGCCGGAAATTGATCCGGATCATCTCCGCGTCCCGTCCTGCTGACAGAATGGAATCACGCCGACTACTTCCAGATCGGGCCGGAGGTTGTGTGGAGGTCGCCAGTCCGGCAGCAAACCCGGAAAAAGCCTTGGCTCGGATGCGAACACTCCGATGCCAACGCTTCCGGTCAAAATGCGGCTCTCGAATCAAATCACGAAGGAGGCAGGCCAATGTCGAACGTCAAGGAAATCCTGGTCCCGGTCGATGGGTCCGCGAATGCGCTGCGCGCCGTGCACTATGCGATCGGCATGGCGGCCCCCCTGAAGGCGCGCGTGCGTCTGTTCTATGTCTTTCCGGTCTCTTCGGTCGAAATCATCGGCATGGCCGGGATGAGCCGTGGCGACATCGAGCGCGCCGCCCAGGGGGCGGCACAGCGGGTGTTTGACAAGTTGCACGAGGAAATCGGCGAATCGTCGGTGCAGATCGTGGACGAGACCTCGATCGGCGACCCGGCCGAGGAGATCATCCGCTGCACCGAAGATGATCCCGAATTGATGGTCATCATCGGTCGTCGCGGACTTTCGAGAATTCAATCACTATTGCTCGGAAGTGTCAGTGAGAAGGTTGTTCGGCATGCGCATAGCCCGGTGACCGTAATCGTCTGAAACAGACGTTGCAGCGCTACTGCGCGTCCGCCCGGGCGCGTCTGGCGGTGCTCGAAATCCTCACGTACTTGCTTGTACGCTGCGGTTCCGGCGCGCCGGCGGCCACGCCCGGACCACCGCTCGCTACGCGCTGCAACGCCTGTTTGACCTGTTTCAACGCAAGCGCGACTGCGCGTCCGCCCGGGCGCGTCCGGCGGTGGGAGCAGCCTTGCCTGCAACGCTTCAGGTGTAGCGGGTGAGGTCGGGGACGCCTGCGGTAGCGAAGCCTTCACGGCGAATTCGACAGGAGTCGCAGCGACCGCAGGCGCGGCCATCTGCGTCGGCCTGGTAGCACGACACCGTCAGTCGGTAGTCCAGGCCCAGATGCATTCCGAGAAGTATGATCTGTGCCTTGCTCAGGTGGATCAGCGGGGTTTCGATCTCTACCGGCGTGCCCTCGACGGCCGAGCGCGTAGCCACGCGCGCCAGGTCGCGGAAGGCGGCGATGAACGCCGGGCGGCAGTCCGGGTAGCCCGAGTAGTCGACTGCGTTGACTCCGATCAACAGGCGGCTGGCTTCGATCGTTTCGGCGAATCCAAGACCGAGCGCCAGCAGTAGCGTGTTTCGGGCGGGGACGTAGGTCACGGGAATGCCGGTGCCGGCCTGCTCGGGAACATCGATGTCAGCGGTAAGGGCCGAGCCGCCGATGGCTCGCAAGTCGACCTTGACGACCCGGTGATCCGCGGCACCCAGGGACCTCGCGACTCGCTCGGCCGCGTCCAGTTCAGCGCGGTGACGCTGACCGTAATCGAGCGCCAGGCTGTGGCAGACCAGGCCGCGATCAAGGGCTGCGGCCAGCACCGTGGCCGAGTCCAGGCCACCGGAAAGCAGCACCACGGCGCGCTCATTGCTCATGGCGTTCGCCGGGAAAGTGAGGCCCGGTTCAGTCGAACGGCCACAGCCGGCTCAGCAGTCCCGGCCGTTTTTCTTCGTCGATCAGGTCGGCGTAGTTGTATTCCAGCACTCTGCGGGTATCGGCAGCAAGCTCTGCCATTTCGAGACGCTCGTACGCCCGTGCCATGAGCTGTAGCGCCTCGACCGTGGCCGGTGCGCCGGGATAGTTCTCGATGACGAAACGGGCGCGGTTCAGCGCTGCGATGTACGCTTTGCGGCGAGCGTAGTACTCACCGACCGCAATTTCGTATTCGGCCATGATATTGCGCATGAAGACCATGCGCTGTCGTGCGTCGGCGATGTAGCGGCTGTCAGGAAACAGGCGGATCAGTTCCTGGAAGTCCCGAAACGCCTGATGCGCGCCCTGCTGGTCGCGATCGCTGGCGCGACCGGGCAGAAGCTTGCGCAGGAAGCTCATGGTCTGATCGTAGTTGACCAGACCCTTCAGGTACCAGGCGTAATCCACATTGGGATGGGTAGGGTAGGTCTTGATGAAACGATCGAGGGTCGCAATCGCGGCTTCTGCCTGCGCGCCTTTGTACTGTGCGTAAGCCATATCCAGCATGGCCTGTTCAGCATGTCGACCGAACGGGAAGCGGATCGTCAGGTTCCGATAGAGTTGTACCGCGCTTGGGTAGTCCTTCGCTGCGAGAACCTTCCGCGCTTCCTGATAGAGCTGCTCGGCATCGGCCCCGTCATCGCGTTCCTTGTTGCTACCGCAGCCCTGCAGAAGCGCGAGCGCGAGCAGGATCAGAATCAGGGACAATTGACGCATGATGAGCGACTTCCAATGGACACCAACTTCAATGATAAAGGGTCGGCGTGTGGTGTGGGAAAGTGGCGGGCCACTTCAGGCCCGGATATTCTGCCGATGAGCGAGTCGAGATCGATTCAGCGCCGCTTCGAGGCCGCTGTCGACCAGGCGGGCCAGCGAGTCGACCAGGCCGCAGCCGCGATCTGGCCGGAGTTTTCCCGGAGTCGGCTCAGTGACTGGATCCGGGCCGGCGAGCTGCGCGTCGATGGCCGAGTGGTCAAGCCGAATTTCCGTCTCGCCGAGGGCAATCGGGTCAATCTGGATACCGAGCTTGGGCCGCACGCGGGCAATCCGGAACCCGAGCCCATGACGCTGCGCGTGCTGGTCGACGATCCTGCGCTGCTGATCATCGACAAGCCAGCCGGGCTGGTGGTGCATCCTGGCTCGGGCAATGCCACCGGCACTCTGGTCAACGGCCTGCTGCACCTCGACCCTGATCTTGCGGCCTTGCCCCGCGCCGGCCTCGTGCATCGCCTTGACAAGGATACCAGCGGCTGCCTGCTGGTCGCCCGTACGGTCCAGGCTCACGCCGCGCTGGTCCAGCAACTCAAGCGGCGCGATATCCAGCGGCATTACCTTGCCGTGGTCTGGCGGCAGATGATTGCCGGCGGTGAGGTGAATGCAGCGCTGGGGCGCCATCCGGTCGACCGGCGCCGACAGGTCGTGCGTGCCGATGGACGCCGCGCTGTGACCCATTACCGCGTGCGCCATCGCCTGAACGCCGCGACTGCGCTGGATGTGAAGCTGGAAACGGGCCGTACCCACCAGATTCGGGTTCACATGCAGCATATCGGCCACCCGTTGATCGGTGATCCTCTATACGGCCGCAAGGGCAGTCCACCGGGCCTCGATGAAATTCAGCGTGAGGTCTGGCGGGCTTTTCCACGCCAGGCTTTGCATGCCTGGCGACTGGAGCTGGCGCATCCGTTGAGCGGGCATCCGGTGTCTGCCGAAGCACCCGTGCCGGCTGATATCGCTGGACTGATCCGGAGTCTGTCGCTTGATTGAACGCGTGGTCCGGGCCGATGTACCGTCGGCCGTGCGCGGATTTACCACGACCCGCGCTGGCGGCTGCAGCGTGGCGCCGTTCGATTCGCTGAATCTGGGCGGCAATTGCGGCGATCGGGCCGAGGCGGTCGCCGAGAACCGGCGGCGGCTGGCCGCGCTGCTGCCGATGGAGCCATACTGGCTGAGTCAGATTCATGGCGCCCGCGTGATTCATCTCGACGACTGGGAGCGCGGCATCGAGGCTGATGCGGCCTGGACGGATCGACCCGGGCAGGTCGCGGCTGTTCTGACAGCCGATTGCCTGCCAATTCTTCTGGCTGATAGGTCCGGAACCTGCGTTGCTGCCGTTCATGCAGGGTGGCGCGGCCTGGCAGGGGAGATCATTCAGGCCACGGTCGATGCCCTCCCGGTGCGGCCCGATCGACTTGGCGCCTGGATCGGCCCCAGGATCGGTGCGGTGCATTATCCGGTGGGTCAAGAGGTTCGTGCGCGATTCTCCGGATATGAGTTCGCGTTCCAGCCGCACGCACAGGGGGCTTGGTTGGCTGATCTTTCCGCGATTGCGATGGCTCAGCTCAGGCAGGCCGGTCTCGGCGCAATTCGCGACTGTGGCCTGTGCAACCATGCCGATCCGAGATTCTTCAGCGTGCGCCGCGGTCGGCGCACCGGGCGCATGGCAAGCGTGATCTGGATTCCACAATTGCCAGCGCCGGTTGGTTGCTGAACTGCTCGATCGCAAACCCGCTGCCTTCCGGTAACATGATCGCAAAGGCTTGACGCACGCGAAAGCCGCTGCAAACCTGCCGGGACGCTCTGAGGAAATCCGAAATATGCCGAGCAAGATCCGCGACGAGTACCGCCGAACACTGCAAGTTTCGCGCGCGTTGGTCAGCGCGATCCTGATCGTGTCGCTCGGAGCTTGTGGTTTGCTCGAACGTTCTGTCGAGCCGGAGCCGCCCACAACCCCGATCGAGGCACCCCAATCCGGATTGCCTGTGGCGCAAGTGGGTAGCATAGGTGATGCGCTGCAGTGGATCGAGTCCGGCAACTATGCACAAGCGCTTCGGTTGCTGGAACAGCTGTATGAGGAGCAGCCCGACGCACCAACCGTTCGTTTGCTGCTGCGGCAATTGAGGGAGCCTCCGGAGTCGCTGGTTCCCGGACCGTACCGGGAAGTCGAGTTGGCGCCGGGAGAGTCGCTTTCGGCGGTTGCCGAGCGCGAGCTGGGCAACCCGCTGTATTTCTTGGCCCTGGCTCGTCTCAATTCGATAGACGAGCCGCGCCGGATCGTGGCCGGCACACGTCTGCGCGTTCCGCAGCAGGCGGTGGTTCGCGCCCCGGTCGAGACCGCACCAGAGACCGCGCTCGAGACCGAGACAGGCGATGAGGCGGTCGAGCAGGACCTGCTGACGGTTGCCGACTATCTGGTTGCAAGCGGTCAAATCGACCAGGCCCTGAACCTGATGCTGGCGACGCTGAGAGATCGTGGCGGGTCGGAGCGCTTGCAATCCAGATTTACCCAGCTCGGTCTTGAGCGGGTCGATCGCTGGAGTGCCGAGCGCCGTCATGATGCGGCAGCTGCATGGCTCCGCATTGCCGGGGTGGTGGTGACCGAGCCGGTCCTGGTCGAGCGCCTCGATGCTTCAGCACGGCAGATCGAGATGCGCCGCTTACTGGAGCAGGCCGAAGGGGCGGCCGCTCGCGGCGATCTGGATGAGGCTTTCACCGGCGCGCGACAAGCGCTCGAACTGGAACCTGACGATCCTCAGGCACAGGAGCTGGAGCGCCTGCTTCGCGTCGAATGGACAGAGCAGCTGCACGAGGACGCTCTGCGGTCCTGGAGAGAGCGCGATGTTGACCAGTCGATTCGACTCTGGCAGCGCCTGCTCGCAGATGTTCCCGATTTCGAGCCGGCGCGAATCTATCTCGAGCGGGCGCTTGAGCTGCGGCGCCGATTGCAGTGAGCCTGGTGTAAGGTTCAGCTCGGCCGATGCCTGCGCAATGGCGTGACCCGGTGCTCAGCGTCGACTTTTTCAGTGCTGACTTCTTCAGCCTTGACTTCGTCGTTGCCCGGTCGGCTGGCACGCGAGAGATCGAGCGTTGCATCCAGGGCTGAATCCGGGTCGTCGGACTGCCAGTCGGTGGGATCGGCTTGCGGCTGGGTCGGCGTGGTCATCGATTGGCGTCGTCGGTGTTCCTCGAGCTGCAGTGCCAGTCGGTTGA
>Ga0210046_1002638_pt1 | contig 12644 bp, 10 predicted proteins | sample CryGeyCG2114_250_FD_185461 | JGI IMG/M metagenome (GOLD analysis project Ga0210046, IMG submission 185461) | Groundwater microbial communities from aquifer - Crystal Geyser CG18_big_fil_WC_8/21/14_2.50 (SPAdes) (version 2) | ecosystem: Environmental > Aquatic > Deep subsurface > Groundwater ... | reverse complement strand
TATTCGTGTTCCATAATCATGTTCCTCATGCTAAAGTATTAACAATCCCTTGCGGGTCGAGGAGGAATTATGTCAATAAATCAGATTGGCGGGAAATATTTCTCCGCGATAGCGGCTTCGTCCAACATGCGGTATGTGGGAGCGACCTCCTGGTCGCGAATTCGGTAGTTCGCGACCAGGAGGTCGCTCCCACATATACCGCTGTTTCAAGTTGACTGACTACATGACTTACCCATGAAAAAATCTAAAGCGGTTTTTGCGCCAGTGAATCACCATCCCCGGTTGCGTGATGCGGCAACCGTCATCGTTGCCGGTTTCCTGGCCGGGGTGGCAATTCCTGCCGTGGCGGGGCAAACCGACCCTTTTTCGACACAGGGACTGGCCGCAAGCTCCATGGCGGGGAGTGTTCGGCATCCCCAGTCCGCCATCCCCTGCGAGAACGTCCAACCCTCCCAAACTCCGCTTTCGCTGACCGATGTGGTGGAACGGGCGCTGTGCAACAACCCGCAAACCCGCGAGGCCTGGGCGAACGCGAGAGCCCAGGCGGCCCAGGTGGGCATCGGCGAATCCGCCTATCTGCCATCGATCAGCATCGGCGGCGCGGTAACGAGAAACCGCACCGATGGCGGCAATTCGGGAGCATTCGGCACGGCAACCTATAACCAGCAAAGCGTCAGCGCCTCTTTGAGCTACCTGTTGGTTGATTTCGGCGCGCGCGACGCCGCCCTGGAGAACGCCAGACAGGTTCTCGCCGCGCTGAACTCGACCCAGGACGCCACCATCCAGTCGGTGTTCCTGTCCGCAGTGCAGGCCTATTATCAGCTTTTTGCCACCCAGGCCGCCGTTGCCTCCGTGAAGGAAGCGGAAAAATCCGCCCTCGAAAGTCTCAATGCCGCCACCGCCCGTTACAACGTCGGCAGCGGCACGCCGGCCGACAAGCTGCAAGCCCGGACGGCCTATTCGCAAGCCATGCTGAACCGGATCCAGGCCGAGGGGGACGCCAGAAACGCCCAGGGTGTGCTGGCAAACAGCATGGGGGCGGACGCCAACCGCACTTTTGCAATCTCGCCGCCTTCCCTTCAGGTGGCGGACGCGCAGTTCGAACGCGATATCGCAGGACTGATCGAAGAGGCGCGGCGCTTGCGCCCCGACCTGGCGGCCGCGGAGGCCCAGGTCAACGCCGCCAGGGCCAATGCCGAAGCGGTGAATTCTGCCGGAATGCCGACCGTTTCCCTGTCGACGAACTTATCCCATAGCGATTCCGGCCTTTCCGCCCCGGCCAACGATTCGGCGCTGGGCGTGTCGGTCAATTTCCCGCTCTTCACCGGCTACAATACGACTTACCGCATCCGTGCCGCCCAGGAGCAGATCGAAACCCGCCTCGCCCAGCGCGAAAAAATCAGCCAGCAGGTTGCCCTGGACGTGTGGAAAGCCTACCAGGGCGTCGTCACCGGAACCCAGGCGGTAACAAGCAGCGCCGATCTGGTGTCTGGCGCAGCCCAGTCGGAACGTGTCGCGCTCGGGCGCTACAAGGCGGGCGTGGGGAACATCCTCGATCTCCTGATCGCCCAGACAGCGCTCGCCAGCGCCCGGATGCAGAACATCCAGGCCATTTACAACTGGCACATCGCCAAGGCGGCGCTGGCCCAGGCCATGGGCAAACTGGACTTTCCCGCCATTGCAGCGTCCGCGCCGCAACAGGCCAACCCTTAACCGACCAACCCTTAACCGATCAGACTCGCCATGAACCTACGCTCCCTGCTGTGGAACAAATTCACCCTCATCGTGCTGCTGATCGCCCTCGGCGCAGGAGGCTATTTTTACTGGCAGAAATCACATGCCCCGTCTCTCGAAGAGCGTTACAAAACCCAGGCACTGGAGACGGGGGAGGTTACCCAGACGGTTTCCGCCAACGGCACGCTCAATCCGGTGGTGCTGGTGAATGTCGGCACCCAGGTCTCGGGGACAGTGAAAAAGCTGCATGTGGATTTCAATGACCGGGTCAGTGCGGGACAAATGCTGGCGGAGCTCGATCCCGCCCTGTTCCAGGCACAGGTGGGCAGCAGCGAGGCCAACGTGAGCAACGCCCAGGCATCCCTGGAGCTGGCTCTTGCCAACGAGATGAGAATGCGCGAACTGTTCAGACAGGAATACGTCTCCCGGCAGGAGCTGGATCAGACGGTACAGGCCTTGAAATCGGCCCACGCCCAGCTCGCCCTGGCACGGGCGCAACTGCGGAAGGACCGCACCAACCTCGGCTACTCCGTCATCCGCTCGCCGGTTTCAGGCGTGGTGGTATCGCGCGTGATCGACATCGGCCAGACCGTGGCCGCCAGCTTCCAGACGCCGACCCTGTTCACGATCGCCCAGGATCTCTCCAAAATGCAGATCGATTCCAGTTTTGCCGAGGCCGACGTGGGCAACATCCGGGTCGGGCAGGCGGTACGTTTCACCGTGGATGCCTTCCCCAACCGCACCTTCCACGGCGTGGTCAAGCAGCGCCGGCTCAACCCCACCACCTTGCAGAACGTGGTGACCTACGATGTGGTGGTGGCGGTTGACAACCCCGAGCAGATACTGATGCCGGGAATGACGGCCTACGTCAACATCACCATCGCCCAGCGCAAGAACGTGTTGCTGGTGCCCAACACGGCACTGCGCTTCAAACCCGTCGATGCCGCACCCAAAAACGGCAAGCCAAGAAGTAAAGAGGAGCGCAAAAAAGCGCTGGGTGGTACCGTGTATGTTCTGGTAAACGACAAACTCAAACCGGTCAGGATAAGCACCGGAATCACCGACAACAAGTTTACGGAAGTCGTGTCCGGGGATTTGAAGGCAGGCGATCAGGTGGTGACCGAGGAAGTTATTTCATCCCAGGGTGCTGGACAGTCGCCGGGTACCATGAAGATGAGAATGTTCTGATGGAGGGCGAACCGATCATCCGCATCAGCGGCTTGGGCAAGGATTACCTGACCGCCGCCGGGTCCGTTCCGGCGCTGCAAGATATCAGTCTCGCCATTTACCCGGGGGAGTTCGTCGCCATCATGGGGCCTTCCGGGTCGGGCAAATCCACCTTCATGAACCTCCTCGGTTGCCTCGACGTTCCCTCCGGAGGCGCTTATTCCCTCAATGGAACCGACGTGCGGACGCTCGACAGGGATCAGCTCGCGCAGCTAAGGAACGCGGTGATCGGCTTCGTGTTCCAGGGATTCAACCTGCTTCCCCGCGCCAACCTGATCGACAACGTGGCGCTGCCCCTGGTTTACGCCGGGGTGGGCAAGGCAGACCGGGTCAGGCGGGCGCAGGAAATGCTCGACAAGGTCGGCCTGGGCAAGTACGGCGCTTCCCGCCCCAACCAGATTTCCGGCGGCCAACAGCAGCGGGTGGCCATCGCCCGCGCCCTGATCAACCGCCCACGGCTGATCCTGGCCGACGAACCGACCGGCAACCTGGACACCCGGACCAGCCAGGAAATCATGAGCCTGTTCACCGCACTCAACCGGGATGAAGGCATCACCGTGATCCTGGTGACGCACGAAGCCGATATCGCTTCCTATGCCAGCCGCCTGGTGCGCTTCATAGATGGACACCTGGCCCATGACGGCGCGGTCGATCACGAAATGCACGGATCTGTGGGAGCGGCGTCCTCGCCGCGAAAGGGTGACGGCACATCGGTTCGCGGCGAGGACGCCGCTCCCACAGCAGCATCTCCGAGGAACCCAAGATGATCGGCGCGATGCTGAGCGAAGCCTGGATTGCCATGGGCGCGAACCGGCTGCGCACCTTTCTCACCATGCTGGGAATGATGATCGGGGTCGGCGCCGTGATCCTCATGCTGGCCATTGGCCAAGGCGCGCAGTATCTGGTGGACCAGTCCATCGCCTCCATGGGAAGCAATCTTTTCATCGTCCTTTCCGGCTCCTCGACTTCCGGCGGCATACGCATGGGCTCGGGCGCGGCCCCCACGCTCACCGTCGCGGATGCCCAGGCCATCGCCGAACTGCCCAGCGTCGCGGCAGTCGCACCCAACGCGCCCGGCACGGCGCAACTGGTGTACGGATCCAATAACTGGAGTACCCAGGTGGTCGGCACCCTGCCCAGCTATCTCGAAGTGCGCGACTGGGAGCTGGCCGCAGGCTACCCCTTCACCGACTCGGATGTGCGCTCCGCCACCCGCGTCGCCCTGCTGGGGCAGACGGTGGTAAAAAATCTGTTCGGCGACGAGGACCCGGTCGGCAAAACCATCCGCATCAAGCAGAGCCCCTACCAGGTGGTGGGCGTGCTGGCCATGAAGGGACAAAGCCTGGACGGGCGCGACCAGGACGACACCGTGCTGATTCCTGTCACCACCGCGCAGCGCAAGCTGTTCGGCACCCAGTTCCAGGGGACGGTGCGCTATATGATGGCTCAAGCGGTTTCGGCGGAGGCCATGCCGGTGGCCGAGCGTGCCATCACCCAGTTGTTGCGCCAGCGCCACCGCGTCAAGGAGGGGGCCGAGAACGACTTTACGGTGCGCAACCTCACTGCCTTGGCGAATACCGCCGCCGAAACCACCCGCGTCATGTCCCTCATGCTCGGCGCCATCGCTTCCATCTCCCTGCTGGTGGGCGGCATCGGCATCATGAACATCATGCTGGTCTCGGTCACAGAACGCACACGGGAAATCGGCATCCGCATCGCCATCGGCGCCCGGAGCCGCGACATCCTGCTACAGTTCCTGCTCGAAGCTATCATCATTTCCATCGCTGGCTGCCTGGTGGGCGTGGGCCTCGGCATCGGCGGCGCTGTGCTGGTGAACCAGATCACCGGGACCGCCGTGGTGATCACCATGAGCTCCGTCATCATGGCGTTCATGGTGGCGGCTGCGGTGGGGGTGTTTTTTGGCTTTTATCCGGCCAGAAAGGCCGCTCGTCTGGAACCGATCGAAGCGTTGCGCTATCAATAAAAACCCAAGCCGGAACCCGAGATTGTCAGATGCCCGCCATCAGTGGTCTCTCTGTCTGGCTACCCGGTGGAAAAGTCCGGGATGCGGCTCGAATTCGGCCTACAATTAGTCCTGTTAGCAGCTGTCCACCCAAGGGCCGAGCCATGAAGTTTTCAGCCCAAGTTACTCAGAATGGGGAAGCCAAACTTGTTGTGATGGATGTTCGCTCATATGAGGAGCACGAAGAACCCCTGGCGCTTCTCAAGATACTTGGCTTTGGGCAACCGCGAGATTAAACAAGGACACTTCCGACCCGCTGATGAAGTGTTTGCGGATAAAGCCATCTAACTGGAAAGCATCACCGCTTTGGAGAAAAATCATGAAAATTTCCTTTCACGGCGCCGATCGCGGCGTCACTGGTTCCTGCCATCTGCTGGAGTGCGCTGGCAAGCGCGTGTTGATCGACTGCGGCCTGTATCAGGGCGGGCATGAACTTGGCGAAGAAAACGCCGCGCCTTTCGGCTTCGACGCTGCGGCCATCGATTACGTGCTGCTGACCCACGCGCACCTGGATCATTGCGGCCGGTTGCCACTCCTGGTCAAGCGTGGCTTTCGCGGCGAAATCATCGCCACCGCCGCGACCCGCGAGCTGGCGCGCGTGGTCATGCTCGACTCGGCGCACCTGCAGGAAGAAGAGGCCAACTGGCAGGCGCGCAAGACCGCACGGCGCGGCAGCGCGGAAGTGCCGCAGCCGCTCTACACTACGCTGGACGCGCTGAATACGCTGGACTATTTTGGCCGTATTGCGGCTTACGACAAGTTCATTGAGCTGGCGCCGGGTATACGTGTTTCTTTCCTCGATGCCGGGCATATCCTCGGCTCGGCCAGCGTTCATCTGCACCTGGAAGAAGACGGTCGCAGCCGCAGCGTGGCGTTCTCCGGCGACCTCGGCAACAGCGGTCGACCGCTGTTGCGCGACCCGGTGCCGCCCCCCGAGGTGGATGCCGTGGTGATGGAAACCACCTACGGCGACCGCCTGCACAAGCCGTTGCAACCGTCGATTGAAGAGTTCTACCAAGCCATCGAGGACACCTTCCGGCGCGGCGGCAATGTCATCATCCCCACCTTCGCGCTGGAGCGCGCGCAGGAACTGCTTTATTACCTGCGCGAGGCGGTGGAAAGCGGTCGCCTGAGCAAAAGCATGCAGGTGTTTCTGGATTCGCCCATGGCGATCTCAGCCACCGAGATTTTCCGCCGCCACCCGGAATGCTTCGATCCCGAAGCCTTTGCCAAATTTGGACACGGGCGCGACCCCTTCATGCTGCCGGGCATCCATTTCACCCGTGAAACCGCCGACTCGATGGATCTCAATCGTATCAGCGGCGGCGCCGTTATTCTCGCCGGGTCGGGCATGGCGACCGGCGGGCGAATACGCCACCACCTCAAGCACAATCTGTGGCGGCAGAATTCCAGCGTGATCTTCGTCGGCTTTGCGGCCAAAGGCACACTCGCACGGCAGATCATCGACGGCGCGAAAACCGTCCACCTGTTCGGCGAAGAAATTCCGGTCAAGGCGCGCATCCACACCATCAACGGATTTTCCGCCCACGCCGATCGCGATGAATTGCTCGCCTGGCATCGTCGGGTGGGCGCAGCGCGAACTTTTCTGGTTCATGGCGAAGAAGAAGTCATGCGACAATTCGGGGCGCTACTCGAAAACACGCAGGTGGAAATGCCCACGCTGGGGCAGTTTTTCGAACTGTGATGACGGTCAGATAGGAATAATATTAGCCGACCTTGTTATCTCATCGAAGGACTTTTTTGGGGTACAATTTACATCCGTAGAGACCGAGCTAACCTATGCAATTCAAAGACTATTATCAGATCATGGGGGTCGCTCGTGACGCGACCCAGGATGAGATCAAGCGCGCCTACCGCAAGCTGGCCCGCAAATATCATCCCGATGTCAGCAAGGAGCCCGATGCCGAGACCCGTTTCAAGGAGTTGGGCGAAGCCTATGAAGTGCTGAAGGACGCGGAAAAGCGCACCGCCTACGATCAGTTGGGCGCCAACTGGAAAGGGGGGCAGGAGTTTCGACCGCCGCCGGACTGGAACGCGGGCTTCGAATTCAGCGGCGGCGGCGCTACGGGCGGCGGCGCGGCGGACTACAGCGCTTTCTTCGAATCCCTGTTCGGGCAGGATTTTCGCGCGGGCGGGGCAGGGCGCGCGTCCCCCCATGCCAGGGGCGAGGACCACCATGCCAAGATACTCATCGATCTGGAAGACGCCTATCACGGCGCAACCCGGACCATCACGCTACGGGTCCCCGGCATGGATGCGCAGGGTCATGTCACCACCAGGGAGCGCGTTCTCAACGTCACCATCCCGAAGGGTATCCGCGAAGGTCAGCACATTCGCCTCGGCGGACAGGGCAGTGCCGGTGCCGGAGGGGGCAAAGCGGGCGACCTGTATCTCCAGGTCGAATTTCGTGCTCATCCGTTTTACCGGGTCGATGGCCGGGACCTCTATCTCGACTTGCCGGTGGCGCCTTGGGAGGCGGCCCTGGGCGCAACAGTGAAAGTGCCGACGCTCGGCGGCATCGTGGAACTCAAAATACCCGAGGGATCGGGCTCCGGGCGCAAGCTACGCCTGAAGGGACGGGGCATACCGGGCGATCCGCCCGGCGATTGCACCGTGATATTGGCAATCGCGCTGCCGCCTGCCGATACCGAAGCCGCCAAGGACTTCTACCGGAAAATGGCGCAGGGAATGAATTTCAATCCGCGCGCCAAACTGGGGGTGTAAGCCATGACGAATGAAAATAATCTGCCACAAGATGCGATATGCATTCTGGAAGAGCAAATCCAGTTGACCCTGACCGATCTGTGCTGTGCCTGTGCCGTGCACACCGAACAGATTATCGAACTGGTGGATGTCGGCGTGCTGGAGCCTCTCGGCGGCGAACCGGCGCAGTGGCGTTTCGGTGGCGCCAGCCTGCACCGCGCTCGCATGGCTTTGCGCCTGCAGCGGGATCTTGAAATCAATCTCGCCGGAGCGGCGCTGGCGCTGGAATTGCTGGACGAGATCGAATCGCTGCGGATGCGCTTGCGGGCGACGGGTGGCGGGTGACCCGGCAATGGTCATGCTGGGAAAAATTGCTTGCCGCCGTGCGGTGACGTGCCTGCCGTTCTGACGCTATGGTGTTACTGAATGGCCATGGATAAGGCGATACCCATAACCGGGCTCACCCAGACCGACGCCGCAGCGCGCCTGGCGCAATATGGCCCCAACCAGGTGCGTCCCAGGCGCGAACACTCGCTCGCGCTGCAATTCCTGATGCGTTTCCGTAACCCGCTGATTCTGGTGCTACTGGTGGCCAGTTTCGTCACTGCGCTGACCGGAGACGCCACCGGCGCCGCCATTATCGGGCTCATCGTCATGATGAGCGTAACGCTCGATTTCATGCAGGAATATCGTGCGGGCGAAGCGGTCGATCGTTTGGCGCAGCAGGTCGCGGTGACGGCAACGGCGCTGCGCGATGGCCGGTCGTATGAGGTGCCCGTTGCCGAACTGGTGCCGGGCGATGTGGTGCGCCTCTCGGCGGGCGATCTGGTGCCGGCGGACGGTATCGTGCTGGAGGCGCGGGATTTCTTCGTCAACCAGGCGCAGCTCACGGGCGAGCCCTATCCGGTCGAAAAAAGGGTGCTTGCCGACAGTGTCCCGGACGGCGAGTCCCTCGATGCGGGAAACGCGGTATTCATGGGCAGCTCGGTGGTGAGCGGATCGGCGACCGCGCGGATCGACCGCACCGGCCCTGCCACGGAGCTGGGCAAGATCGCCACCAGCCTGATCCGCCAGCCGCCCCCCACAGCCTTCGAGCGCGGCACACGTCACTTCGGCCTGCTCATCATGCGGCTGACTTTTCTGCTGGTGCTGTTCACGCTGCTGGTCAACGTGGCCTTTCATCGTCCCTTGCTGGAGTCGTTCCTGTTCGCCGTGGCGCTGGCGGTGGGGCTGACGCCGGAACTGCTGCCGATGGTGGTATCCGTGACGTTGGCGCGTGGTGCGTTGCGCATGGCGGCCTGGAGGGTCATCGTCAAACGACCCTCGGCGATCCAGGATATGGGGGCGATGGACGTGCTATGCACCGACAAGACCGGCACGCTCACCGAGGCCAAAATTCGCCTGGAACGCCACGTTGACGCCATGGGGCGGGAAAGCACGCGGGTGCTGGAGCTGGCCTATCTCAACAGTTACTTCGAAAGCGGTCTGAAAAGCCCTCTTGACGACGCTATCCTGCAACACAGCGAAATCGATATTTCAGGCTGGCGGAAGATCGACGAAGTCCATTTCGATTTCGAACGGCGGCGCGTGTCCGTGTTGGTGGAGCGCGAAGGCGAACGGATGCTGGCGGTAAAAGGCGCGCCCGAAGACACTTTGCGCTTGTGCACCCATTTTGAAGGCGAGGCGGGTATTCCCGCCTTGCTGGACGATGCGTCGCGTGTTCGCATCCAGGCGCAGTACGACGCGCTGAGCCAGGAAGGCTTCCGGGTGCTGGGCATCGCCTCGCGCCCAGTGGCGCTGGACCACCCTCACGCCGTGGTGACGGATGAAACCGAACTCGTTTTCGCCGGCTTCGCCGCCTTCCTCGACCCGCCCAAGGCTAGCGCGGGCGAAGCGCTGACCGCCCTGCAAGCCATCGGCGTGGCGGTCAAAATCGTGACCGGCGACAACGAACTGGTGACGCGCCATGTCTGTGCGCGGTTGGGCGTTGCGGTCACCGGCGTGCTGCTTGGCGCGGACATTCAGGCCATGAACGACGATGCCCTGAGCGTGAAGGCCGAAGAGGCCAACCTGTTTTGCCGCGTCAATCCCGCGCAGAAAAACCGCATTCTACTGGCCCTCAAGGCGCGTGGTCATGTGGTGGGTTATCTCGGCGATGGCATCAACGACGCTCCCTCCCTGCACACGGCGGATGTAGGTATCTCGGTGGACAGCGCGGTGGATGTGGCCAGGCAGGCCGCCGCCATGATCCTGCTGGAACATGATCTCAAGGTGTTGCATGAGGGCATCCTGGAAGGACGGCGCACCTTCGGCAACGTGATGAAATACATCATGATGGCCACCAGCTCCAACTTCGGCAACATGTTCAGCATGGCCGCCGCCACGCTGTTCCTGCCTTTTTTGCCGATGCTGCCGATGCAGATTTTGCTCAACAACCTGCTCTACGACGTATCCGAACTTCCCCTGCCGCTGGACAACGTGGACGAAGAAGACCTGGCGCGTCCGCGTCGCTGGGACATGGCCTTTATCCGCAACTTCATGCTCACCATCGGCCCGATCAGCTCGCTGTTCGACTTCCTCACTTTTTATCTGCTGATGGCGGTTCTCAATGCCAACGAAATGCTGTTCCACACTGGCTGGTTCGTCGAGTCCATCGCCACCCAGGTGCTGGTGATCTTCGTTATTCGCACCCGTCGCAACCCGCTGCGCAGCCGTCCCCATCCCTGGTTGACGCTGACCTCGCTGGGCGTGGTGGCAGCGGCGATGCTGCTGCCGTTTACCCCGGTGGCAGTCTGGCTCGGTTTTACGCCACTACCGCCGCTGTTCTTCGGCCTCCTGGCTGGTCTTATCCTGAGTTATCTCTTGCTGGTGGAAGCCGGCAAGCGCTGGTTCTACAAACGCATGATGAGCGCATGACTGAAATGAACCTAAAAACAGCAGATAGCCACACAGAACACAGAGTTCACAGCCATGTTGGGTTAGGCGATGAAGCAGCTAACTCAACCTACATGACTTTCCGCCCAATCTCCTCCGTCAGATATATACTGATAAAGATTGGGCCATGCTTCAAGCACGTCCATGTTCGTTTGAGCATCATCCCGGCGACGAGGAGTGTCGGGCATCGCGCAAGACTAGTTGCAGCTTGGTGGTTTCAATCACTCTTCCGAAGGAATGAGACCTATGAACATACAAACCCAGACTGGAGGCTGAAATGACTTTCCGACGCATGTTGATTCTTTGCTTGATGCTGTTTACCCCGCTGTTCACAGCGCAGGCAGTCAGTGCCCCCATAAACGATGCCGCCGCGTTGCGAGGCGTCAAGCAAGGTAAAGGCGTTTTTCTGATTGACTTCAACGATCCAAAGAAAACTGCCCTCTATCTTGAACTTATCAAGGGCACCCATGCTGGTCTGACCCGGCAAGGTGTGAAACCCCATTTCGTTATCGTCTATATTGGGCCGACGGTGCGGTTCCTCAGCACTGCACCAGATGCCGAACTGGAATTTGAACAGGGTGATGCTCTTAAGTCGATTGCTGAGCGGGTAAAAGAACTAAATCATCTAGGGGTCAGGCAAGAAATCTGCGCCGTCGCTACAAAGATATTCAAAGTCCCCAACGAAACCGTATTGCCTGGTCTCACGCTAGTAGGCGACGGATTTATTTCCCTGATTGGATGGCAGACCCAAGGCTACAAACTGATTCCATTGTTCTGAAATCGTTCGAACAGTTCGACAAACTGGCGGAGGAACACAAGCGGCTGGCCTTTATGCTGATTAGCGCCTGCGCCACGTCAACGGTGAACTGACGCTACTCCACGAATGACGACAGTTGAAGGTGTCGAAAACCCTTCGAAATGCTCGCTATGCGGGCTGCTCAGGCATAACCGGCTCAATGGCCGGGCAGCACCAGATCGGATGTGCCCGTGCAGACCCAGCGGGGGAACTCGCGGGATGTGTCGATACAGCCGCCATCGACGTACACGCCTTGCGGCTCCCTGAGCCGCAGCATTATTTTCAGGATTCGTTCGACCTCCGCCGGGTCATTCATCGAGGTTCGCACGAGCTCTTCAACTTTCGTTTCGTCGATCCGCAACTCGCCGGTCTGGTCCCGAAAAGTTGCATGTCGCCAATGAAACAATTCCAGGCACTTCGAAGCCAGCGTGTACGGTTTGCCCCTCTTCCAGAGGTTGGTAAACAACCCTCCGCCCAGGTAGAGCACCCATGAACCCTCATAACCTGTCACATCCGAGGAATGATCGTCAGGATTACGGAACCAGAGCCGATCTCCAGGGACGTAATACTTCGGCGGTAGCGGCTCGCTCATGGAGCCATACTCGCGCAGAAAGACTTCATGGAATTCCCCCGACATGATTGCCCGGGTCTCCCACTGCCGTTGCAGTTGGCGGAATAGTTCGGGGTTGCAGGCTATCAATTCTTGCGCGATGCCGAGCAGAATGACATACTCGGTCGCCCGGTAGCAGGAAAACGAATAGAGCCTACCCGACACATCGGGCTGGGTCGCCTTCCGTAGCGCGGTGACCAGGTGGCTGCCAGGCAGGAGGGTGAAGCCCCGGCCCTTGGCATAAGTCCAGCAATCTGCGGGCCGCTCGGCCTCATCCGTTTGGAATGCCAGCTCAGTCCTGCACGCAGCCTCGACGATATTTTTTCTGATGCGAACCGCCGACGCGAGTTCGGCATGATTCGGAAACTCGAACGCAACGGGGCCAAGCAGCATGGCCAGTATGATTTAACAAGGTAAACCCCCGGCTATGCCGGGGGACTCACCAAGGTTTGACCTATACGTCGATCGCTGTGAATCTTCTTTCTCGACTAAAAGAATGGAGATTCGCAATGAAAGAATATCAGAGTTTGAGTCATACCCGGTGGGACTGTAAATATCATGTAGTGTTTATACCGAAGCGGCGCCAGAAAGTAATA
>Ga0210046_1002633_pt1 | contig 12665 bp, 9 predicted proteins | sample CryGeyCG2114_250_FD_185461 | JGI IMG/M metagenome (GOLD analysis project Ga0210046, IMG submission 185461) | Groundwater microbial communities from aquifer - Crystal Geyser CG18_big_fil_WC_8/21/14_2.50 (SPAdes) (version 2) | ecosystem: Environmental > Aquatic > Deep subsurface > Groundwater ... | reverse complement strand
CAGGTGCTCGGTGGTGGCGTGATCCAGCACCACGTTCTGGAACACGTCCGCCGGAATACCTGCGGCATGAAACGCCTCGGCCAGCCGCTCGCCGACCAGCAGGGTCTGGCTCGCGTGCTTCAGCATTACCGCGTTGCCCGCCATCAGCGCCGGGGCCAGGGTGTTGATCGCGGTAAGGTAGGGGTAGTTCCAGGGGGCGACGATGAACACCACCCCGACCGGCTCGCGCGCCAGGCGGCGCTCGAAGCGGTCACTCGCTTCGACCACGATCGGTGCCAGCGCGCTGGCGGCAATCTCGGCCATATAGGCGGTGCGGTCGTTGACGCCGCCGAATTCGCCGCCGTAGCGCACCGGGCGGCCCATCTGCCAGGCCAGTTCGGTGACCAGCACCTCTTTCATCTCGTTGAGCCTGGCCACCCCGGCCTTGACCAGGGCCACACGCTCGGCCAGCGGCCGCGCCGCCCAGGCCTTTTGCGCGGCACGCGCGCGCGCGGCGGCGGCCATGGCTTCGGCTTGTGAAAGCGGCATCCGTTCGGCGTAAACCGAACCGTCCACCGGCGTTATCAGTTGGATAGGTTTTGTCATGTCGTCCTCGTTTCGCCCTGCGCGCTTCACGCGCGTTCCAGCAGGCGGCTGATTTCAAAGTCGGTCACCACCCGGTCATGCTCGCGCATCTCCCACTCGGCGGCGTGGTGGTAGTGGTCCACCACATCGTCGCCAAAGGCGGCGCGCAGCATGGCCGAGCCATGCAGCAGATCGGCGGCATCGCGCAGAGTGTGGGGAATTTCGCGGATACCTTCGGTGTGATACATGTCGCCAACCATCTCGGGTTCCAGCACCAGCTTGCGGTCGATCCCGTCCAGCCCGGCGGCCAGCAGCGCCGCCATCGCGAGATAGGGGTTCATGTCCGAACCACCGATCCGGCATTCGACCCGCACCGCCTTGGTGCCATCGCCGCAGACCCGGAAGCCCGCCGTGCGGTTGTCGCGCGACCATACCGCCTTGGTGGGCGCGAACATGCCGACGCAGAAGCGTTTGTAGCTGTTGATGTAGGGCGCAAGGAAACAGGTGATTTCGCTGGCATGGGCCAGTTGCCCGGCCATGAACTGCTTCATCAGCGCCGACATGCCGTGCGGATCGGCCGCGTCGCGAAACGCCGGTTGGCCGTCAAGCGTCCACAGCGATTGGTGCACATGGCTGGCCGAGCCCGCCTTGCGGTGGTCGTATTTCGCCATGAAGGTGGCCGAGCGCCCCTTGGACCAGGCGATTTCCTTGACCGCGTGTTTGGCGATCGAATGGGTGTCGGCCATGTCGAGCGCGTCGGAGTAGAGCACGTTCAGCTCTTCCTGCCCGGCGTCGGCTTCGCCCTTGGTGCATTCGACCTTGATCCCCGCGCCGTAAAGCCCGTTGCGCACCGCGCGCATCACGTCGTCTTCCTTGGTGGTCTGGAAGATGTGGTAATCCTCGTTATAGGCCCCGATCGCGCGCAGCCCGCCAAAACCGTTGTCGCGCAGCGATTCGTAGCTGTTCTCGAACAGATAGAACTCCAGTTCCGTCGCCATGAAGGGGGCAAAACCCATGGCGCGGGCGCGGGCGATCTGGCGTTTCAGCATGGCGCGCGGCGAGTGCGGAATTTCAAGGTGGGTGTGGTGGTCCAAGAGGTCGCACAGCACCAGCGCGGTGCCCGGCAGCCACGGCACCAGGCGCAGCGTCGCCATGTCGGGTTTCATCGCATAGTCGCCATAACCCGCCGCCCATGAGGTGGATTTGTAGCCCTGCACCGTGGTCATTTCCATGTCGGTGGCCAGCACATAGTTGCAGCAGTGGGTTTCGCCGCCCGCGCCATCGACGAAGAACTGGGCGTGAAAGCGCTTGCCCATCAGGCGGCCCTGCATGTCGATCGCGGCCACCAGAACGGTGTCGATCTCGCCGGCGGCCACGGCTTTCTTCAGGGCATCAAGGGTCAGGTTTCCAGGCATGTCGGATCTCGTTTCATCATAGGATTCAGTGCCCGCCGCAGCGGGCCGGGAAAGGGCGCCTGTTGCGCGCCCCGAACGACCTCAGCGCTGCGCGGCGCTGTGCCCGACAGCCCCGCCAAATTCCGGCTTGCGGGTCTCGAAGGGGGGGCGGCGCGCGCCCGTTTGCGGCGTTCCGGCCCGGTCTGATCGGCGTGGCGGTCGCATGGCATCTTTCCTGCAAAGAAGTGGGGGGCAGAGCCTTCTGCCCCCCGTTAGTGGTTCAGAAGCGGTAAGGCACACCGGCCTTGACCATGGTTTCGTTGTATTTCTTGATGATCGACACGACCTTGGCCTTGGTCTCGGATTCGGCCGCGACCTCATCCCAGAACTTGGCGGCCTCGGCCTCGACGGTGGCCCATTCCGCATCCGGGATGGTGGTCAGCTTGAGCTTGCTTCCGTTCACGCGCAGGCTGGCCTCGCCCGCCCAGTACCAGTGCTGGCGATAGTAGTGCGACTGCTCGAAGCACACTTTCACCAGCTCTTGCAGGCGCGGGGTCAGCTCGTTCCAGCGGTCCATGTTGGCAAAGAAGTGGCCGATCCACGCGCCCGAGATGTTGTTGGTCAGGAAGTAGTCGGTCACATTGGCCCAGCCCACGGTGTAGTCTTCGGTGATGCCCGACCACGCCAGCCCGTCCAGTTCGCCGGTTTGCAGCGCCACTTCGACATCTTCCCACGGCAGCGTTACCGGCACCACGCCAAAGCGGGTCAGGAAGCGGCCCGCCGTCGGGAAGGTGAAGATGCGCAGCCCTTGCAGATCGGCCAGAGTGTTGATCGGCTTCTTGGTGGCAAAGTTGGCCGGATCCCACGACCCCGCCGAGATGTGCTGCACCCCGACCTTGGCGTATTCTTCTTTCCAGATCTCATCCAGCCCGTAGGTGTTGAACAGCGCGGGCACGTCCAGCGAGTAGCGCAGCGCCAGCGGGAAGTAGCCGCCGAACACCGTGACTTCGGTGGGCGAGGCCATCGAGTCGTCATCCGACTGCACCGCGTCGATGGTGCCCGACTGCATCGCCTGGAACAGCTCGCCGGTCGGCACCAGTTGGTCCGAGAAGTAAAGCTCGATGTTCATCTCGCCTTCGGCGATCTTGTTGAAGCTGTCGATCGCCGGTTTGATGACATGCTCGCCCAGCGCCGGGCCGGCATAGGTTTGCAGCCGCCATTTGATCGGTGCCTGCGCCAGCACGGCGGGCGCGGCCAGGGTGGCCGCACCGGCGGCCAGCGCGCCGGTGGTGAGGAACTTGCGTCTTGTGGTCATTGTAGCCTCCGTCAGGTTGGGGTTTGCGGGGGCGGTTGTGCCCGCCCCTCGGGGTCATTTGGCGTAGATATACTGCGGCAACCAAAGCGCGATCTGCGGGAATATGATCACGATCGCCAGCGCGAAGGTCATCACCAGCACGAACGGGATGATCGAGCGGTAGATGTCGAAGATGGTGATCTCGGGCGGGGCCATGGCGCGCATGAGAAACAGATTATACCCGAACGGCGGGGTCATGTAGGCAATCTGACAGGTGATGGTGTAAAGCACACCATACCAGATCAGATCGAACCCCAGTGCCCCCACCAGCGGCACGTAAAGCGGGGCCACGATCACCAGCATCGCGGTATCGTCAAGAAACGTGCCCATGATGATGTAGCTGAGCTGCATCATGATCAGAATCTGCCACGGCCCCATCGCCAGCTTGTCGATGAACAGCCCCTCGATCGCCTTCACCGCGCCCAGGCCGTCGAACACTGCGCCGAACGACAGCGCCGCGAGAATGATCCACATGAACATGCAACTGATCGCCAGCGTGAGCCGGGTCGAGGTCTCGAACACCACCCAGCTCATCCGCCGCTTCCACACCGCGGCGATCAGCGTGGTGACTGCCCCGATCACCGAGCTTTCGACCAGGCTGGTGTAGCCCTTGACGAAAGGCACCATCATCACCGCAAAGATCACCAGCGGCAGCGCGCCGGCCCAGAGCAGGCGGTATTTCTCGGCCCGGGTGATCTCGGCGCGTTCCTCAGCGCTCAGCGGTGGCCCGATCTCGGGGCTGATCTTGCAGCGGATCCAGATGTAGAGGGCGAACATCGCCGCCATCATCAGGCCCGGAAAGATCCCCGCCAGCCACAACTGCCCCACCGGCTGGCGCGCGATCAGGGCGTAAAGCACCAGCACCACCGAAGGCGGGATCAGGATGCCAAGGCTGGATCCGGCCTGAATCACCCCGGTAATCATCACCTTGCTGTAGTTGCGCCGCAGCAGTTCGGGCAGCGCGATGGTCGAGCCGATCGCCATCCCCGCCACCGACAGCCCGTTCATCGCCGAGATCAGCACCATCAGCAGGATGGTGCCGATCGCCAGCCCCCCCGGCACCGGCCCGAACCAGACGTGGAACATCCGGTAAAGGTCGTCGGCCAGGCGCGACTCGCTCATCACGTAGCCCATGAACACGAACATCGGCAGGGTCAGCAGCGGATACCATTTCATCAGCTTCATCGCCGCCGAAAAGCCCAGAGTCTCGCCGCCGGTGCCCCACAGCCCCAGGGCCGCGACCACCGACACGAAGCCGATCACCCCGAACACCCGCTGCCCGGTCGCCATCAACAGCATCATGGTCGAGAACATCAGCAGGGCGATCATGTCATGCGGCATCAGATCGTCTCCCCGCGGATGACCGCAATATCGCGGAAAAAGGCCGAAAGGGATTGCAGGATCATCAGCGTGAAGCCCACGCACATCACCAGCTTGATCGGCCACAGGTAAGGCCGCCAGGCGGTCGGGCTGCGCTCGAAATAGGTGAGGGAATAGGTGGTGCTGTCGATTGCCCCCCACAGCATCACGGCCAGATAGAAGATCAGCGCCAGCACCGTGAAGGCATCCCACCACGCCTTGCGCCGGTCGGTCAGGCTGGCATAGATCAGGTCCATCCGCACGTGGTGGCCCATCTGCATCGCATAGGGCCCGCCCAGGATGTAGTAGGCGACCATGAAGAACTGCGCCATCTCGAGCGTCCACAGCGACGGCTGACCCGCCGCCTGCTGATCGAGGACCACAGCAGAATTCCCATCAGCACGAACAGCAGATACATGGCAAACCGCCCGATGCCGTAGTTCATGCGGTCAACGATACGGACGAATGTCACGATGATCGGCGGCATCCGGGTCTATCCTGCCTTGGCGGTGGGGGCGACAGCCGCCCCGGTTTCAATGGTGGCCAGCGCCTGCACCAGCACCGGCGCAAGGTGCGCGGCCATTTCGGCCTGCGCCGTGGGCGTGGCGATCAGATCGTTGCGAATCTCGAGCATGACGTTGGCCAGGCCGTAGGGCGTGGCTTGCAGGCGCAGGGTGTGGGTTACGTCATCGACCGCCGAATAGGGCGCGTTCAGCTCGGCCCGCAGGCTGGTCTGGGCCAGCGCCGCAGCAAGGACCGCGCGCGCCAGCGTCGGGTCGGCGTCATGGATCACCCCGAACTCGACCGCGCGCCGTTGCCCCATGTAGATCGGCGTGAACGAGTGGATCGTCACCATCACCGGGGCCAGCCCCAAGGCAAGGCGGCGCGCCAGCAGGCCGTGCAGTGCGTGGTGGAACGGCAGATAGACCGCCGCCGCCCGCGCCGCCCGCGCCTCCGGGCCGAGCGCCGCGTTGCCGGGCACGTCATGCACTTCCGACCGCGCCGCCATCGCGCCGGGTTGGTCGGGTGCGCGGTTGCAGTCATAGATCAGGCGGCTGACCGGGGCATGCACAAGGCAGCTCTTCAGCCGTTGCGCCAAACCCTGCGCCAGCCCCAAAGCCCCCGGATCCCAGGCGATATGCGCCCGTTGCTGCGCCGCAGTCAGCCCCAGATCGCCCCAGGGCGCGGGAAATTCGTTCGAGGCATGCTCGCACACCAGCACGATCCGTCCGGCACCGTCCGGGCGTTCGATCCGGGCCGGAAAGCCGATTTGCGGTGTATTCCCATGGGCCGTCATTGCTGCGAGTCATCCCTTGTTGTTGCTCCAGCGTCCACCGGCAGAGCGGTTTTTGTCAAGAACTATTCTTTCAGCAACTTTCTGTTACAATACTTTCTGAAACGGTGCAGTATGCCGCAGGCGGCGCGCTCATCCACCCTGCCGGGCGTCTTCGCTGGCTCGCGATGACCGCCCGCGAGGGCGGGAAGAGCGCCGCCTTTGGGACGTGCGAGGAGGCAACATGAAAGCGGCAATCACCGTCGAGGATCAGATGCGCATGGCTCTGCCCGCCCTGACCCGGGCCGAGCGCCAACTGGCCACTCATATCCTGCGGTCTTACCCGGTGGCGGCCCTGGGCTCGATCACCGCGCTGGCCAAGGCCGGCGAGGTCTCGACCCCCACCGTGGTGCGACTGGTGCAAAAGCTGGGCTTCAAGGGCTACCCCGACTTCCAGTCGTCGTTGCGCGGCGAGGTCGAGGCCATGCTGATCTCGCCGCTGGCCAAGCACGACCGCTGGGCGGGCGGGGTGCCTGACACCCACATCCTCAACCGCTTTGCCGACGCCGTGGTGGCCAACCTGCAAGCCACCCTCAGCCAGATCGACCACGCCGATTTCGACGCCGCCTGCGCCCTGCTGGCCGACCCTGACCGCCGCCTGTTCGCGATGGGCGGGCGCATCACCCACGCCATGGCCGATTACTTCGTGACCCTGATGAAGGTGGTGCGCCCCGAGGTCACGCTGCTGTCCGACATGTCCAGCACCTGGCCGCCGGCGCTGCTCGACATGGCGCGCGGCGATGTGCTGCTGGTGTTCGACATCAGGCGCTACGAGAACTCGGTGCTGCAACTGGTCGAACTGGCGGTCGAGCAGGGGGCCGAGGTGATCGTGATCACCGACCGCTGGATCTCGCCCGCCGCCAGCCATGCCCGCCACACCCTGTCGTGCCATATCGAGGCCCCGTCGGCCTGGGATTCGACGGTCTCGATCCTGGTGCTGGTGGAAACCCTGCTGGCATCGGTGCAAAGCCTGACCTGGCCGGAAACCGAGGGCCGCCTCAAACGTCTCGAAGAGCTTTATGCCCACTCGCGCTTCTTTCGCAGGCACCGTTAGCGCCAGAGCCAGGCGTGACCGGCCAGCCAGCCCTGCGCCTTGGCCAGCACCCGGTTGCCCCAGCCGGGGGCAGGCACGGTGCCTTGCGCCAGCCGCTCGACCACCACCTCGGGCGGGCAGGGGCGGCGGCTGACCGGATCAAAGTAGCGCGGATAGGCGATCAGCGCGGCATGGGCCAGCGCCAGCCGATCGGGGCGCGGCAGCGGGGCACCATCGGCGGCATGCAGGCGGCGCTCGGGCACCGGACCCAGATCGCGGGTCAGGCCCCAGCCGGCGTAGAACGGGGCGCCAAGGCAGGTCACCGGCTTGCCGCGCAGCAGCGCCTCGAAGCCCATCAGCGAAGTCATCGTCCAGACTTCATCGCAGGCGGCGATCAGGGCGATCGGGTCGGCGTGGCGCGCCACCGCATCGGCAAGACCGGCCAGATCGGGGTCACTGATCCGACCGGGGCGCAGCCCGGCCTCGACATCGGGGTGGGGCTTGTAGATCAGCACCGCGTCCGGGTTGGCCGCGCGGGCGGCCTGCACCAGGCCCAGATTGCTGCGCACCGCCCCCGCGCCCAGCCGGATCGAGGCGTCGTCCTCGACCTGACCGGGGATCAGGATGCGGTGGCCGGGGGGCAGATCGGGCAGGGTGGCGGCGGCGAGATTGTATTTCGACAGGCCCGCCGCGATCAGGCTTGCCACCAGACGCTCGGCCCGCGCGGCCCCAAAGGGCAGCAGGGGGGCGGCCATCAGGCGCTCAAACCGGCTTTCGCGGCGCGGGTCGTAGTAGATGCCCAGGTCGTCGGCCACCAGCGACAGGGGCGGCACCAGATCGGCCCCCAGCCCGGTCGAGCGCAGAAAGCCATCTTCAACCTGGCGGATCACCGGCGCGGCCAGCCCGGCGGATTCAGTGCCGGCCCAGACCAGCAGACCGCGCCCTTCGGCACCGGCCAGCGCCACCGCGCGGGTCGGGTCGTCGATAAAGCGCAGCGGTTTCTCGCCCCCGAACATCGCCTGCAACCGCCCGCGCTTCCACAGCCGCATCCCGAGCGCGACGTGACCAAAGCGGTCTTCGCGAAACGCGCGCACCTCGGCTTCAAGCTGATCCACCGCCGCTTCAAAGCGGCACAGCCGGTCGCGGCAGGGGTCATACCAGGTCGGGGCAAGGATCATCGCGGCGGCAAAAAGCTGGACCTTGGTCAGGGCGCGGTGGCGGCGCGGCGGCGGATGCTCGTCGTTCGACAGCCCCCAACCGGCATAGAACGGCTGGCCAAAGACGCGCGGGCGATGGCCGGCCAGAATCGCCTCGAACCCCAGTTGCGACGATACGGTATAGACCGCCACGGCACCCGACAGCAGCGCCCAGGGCGAAACCGCAGCGGTCAGCAGGCTTACCCTGCCGGTGGCATCGGCGGGGCCATAGTGGCCCGGTCGCAGCCCCAGCGCGGTTTCGGGATGGGTCTTGATGATCACCCGCGCGCCCGGGTTTTCTTCCTGTGCGATCACCAGCATGTCGCGAAAGGTGGCGGCGCTGGCCCCCGAATGGCGGATCGAGGCGTCATTAAGGGTTTGATCGACCACCACCACATAGCCCGGCTTCGGCAGCGGCAGCGCCTGGTCGTGAATGTTGTATTTTGATAAGTCCAGCGCCATGATGCGGCTAATTCCGTTGCGTGCCCGCTGCAAAAGGTTCGAATCATCCAAGGGGTGGGTGGCGAGCAGGCGCTCCAGCGCGGACGGTGCGGTGCTGTCGAAGTGTACACCCACGGGGTCGATCAGCAGGCCAAGCGGCGGCGCGCCGGTTCGGCCCGGACGGACCGAGCGTAGAAAGGCGTCCTCGATCCGCACCAGTGGCACGCCGCGCCGGGCGGCGATGGCCTCGCCGCGGGCAGCAACGGGGCTGCGGCCCCAGACCACCACGCCATCGCGCGGCCCCGGCAGGCCAAGGCGCAGCTCATGCCCGGCCAGGGTCAGGATGCGCCGCAGCCGGGGCTGGCGCACAAAGCCCGCGTTGTAGAAGAACAACCGCCGAGGGTTGGCCTCGGCGGGGTTCGGGTCAGGGTCGGGCGTGGTCAAGCGCGCCTCAGATGCCCGCGGCTGACGTGACGGTTCTGGCCGCCCCTGCGGTGCCGGTGATCGCGCCAAGGGTCTTTTGCCACTGCACGAAGGGCGCTTCGGTGACATAGACGGTGTCGCCGTCGCGGATCAGGAAATCGCGCGCCTCGAACATGCCGGTGGGCTGGGTCAGATCCAGCACATAGACAAAGCGTTGGTCGCCGGTCAGATCGTTGCGCCCCAGCACCAGATTGGCGATCTCGGCCGACTCGTTGCGAAACACGAAAAAGCCGGTCGGGTCGGCCAGCGAGGTGCTAAGGCCGCCGACCTGGGCGATTGCCTCGATCGCCGACATGGTCTGGGTCTGGAACGGCACGCGGTTTTGCGAGCCTGTGGCCCCCAACGCCACGAAAGCGCGCTGATCCTGCTCGATCACGATCTGATCGCCGCCGCGCAGGGCGATATCAAGGCCGGGGTTCTGGTAAAGGTCAAGCAGCCAAACCTTGCCGGTCTGACCTGCGCGCGTGACCCGCACGATCGCCACGGCAGGCTCGATCGCCACGCCGCCGGCCTTGGCCAGCATCGCCGACAGGGTGCGGGTCGGGCGCTCGATCGGATAAACCCCCTGGGCATTGACCTTGCCGGAAATGGTCACGGTCGTGCCGTCGCCCGCGACGCGCTGCACCGTCACCTGCGGGTCTGGGGTCTGGGGGTCGAGCTTGCGGGTGATCGCCTGGCGCAACCCGTCGGGGGTCTGGCCGGCCGCGCGGATCTTGCCGGCATAGGGCATGAAGATGTAGCCTTGGCCATCGACCTGCACCTGATCCAGCACCGAGACGCGTTGGCCGGTGTTGCCCAGCAGCGGGTCCGCGGTGACGTTTTCAAACACCGTCAGCGCCAGCACGTCGCCGGGTGCGATCATGTCCGATCCCACCACGCCTGCGTTGCGGAAGTTGGCGCCAAAGCCGAACGCCGGGGTGATCGAGGTGGCGCGGGTGACTTGCGCGTTGACGGTCACCACGAACGCGTCGCCCTGCTGCAGCACCGAACCGGCGAAGATTTCCTGCTTGTTGGGGCCGGAACGCGGCAGGCCACATGCGGCAAGCACGGCAACGACCACGAAAAGGGCCAGCGATCTGACCCCAAGGGACGCTGAAAATTTCACTGCCCGGGCTCCTTTATGGAATTCTGCCTCAAGTTTTTCCACCAAGCTACAGAAAGCCCACAAGAAATGCCAGCACTGCCTGACAAGATCAGTTGACGATTCGCAACTGTTGCCGTGGTGCCGCTGTGCCCGAGGTCAGGGCGTCGTAGGGGTCCTCGGTCGCCAGCATCATGTCAACCACCTGGCGCAGCAGGGCACGTCGCCCGCGAGTCGAATAAAAACCGCCCGGCACCTGCGAGGTTTCCAAGAGGTAGTGGCGGTAGGCGCGGTAGGCGCGGCTGTCGGGGCGCACCGGTTGGGCAAAGAAATCGGGCAGGCTCTGGGCCGAGACGAACTCGGGCTTGGCATAGACCGCCGCGCCAAAGGTTTTCAACGGCAAGCCGCGCCACAGCACCTGCTGGCCGGCGGTGGAATTGACGGTGACCGCCGAGCGCGCGTGGTTCAAGAGTTGCGCGAGCTTGCCGCCGCGCACGAAATGCACCCGCTCGGTGATGCCGTGGGCGCTCGCAAGGCGGGCGATTTCGTGGGCCACCGGCACCCTTCCATCTTCCAGCGGGTGGGCCTTGAACACCAGATGGTGGTGGGGCGCAGCCCCGGCGGCAAAACCCTCGATCACCAGCGCCAGGAATTCGGTCATGGTGGTGAACGGGCTGTGCATGCGGAAACTGGCGTCATGTTCCAGTTGCAACAGCACCAGATGATAGGGAAAGCCGCCGTATCTGATCTGCAAGGTGGCCGCGATCCGCCCCGCGCTGTGCCACGGCAGCAGCAACAGGCGCTTGACGTAAAGCGCGAATTCCTGCCCGACCGACAGCGCGCGGTGAGGCTGATAGGCGGGATATTCCCGAGTGCCGGTCAGAATGAGCCAGTGATAAAGCGCGCCATAGAAGATGTGCTCGCGCATGTCGCCCCAGCGCGCGGGGGCGTCGGGCAGATCCATGTCGCTGTGCGCGAGGGCGGCCTGCATCTCGTGCACCGACATCTGCATCAGGCGCGAATGGCCGTTGGCCCCGCCGCGCTCGTAGGTCACCCAGTGCGGGCGCAGATAGCCTTCCTCGAACACATGCACGGTGATCCCGCAGGCCTTGGCGATAGAAACGGCGGTGGCGTGGATCGGGCGGGTGTCGCCGTAAAGCACGATGTCGGTGATGGCGTGGGTCTGGATCAGGCGGGCACAGGTGTCGGGCCAGTCCGCCAGGCTGCCCTTGAAGGCCAGGTAGCTGGCGGCGGCGGGCCAGAACGCGCGATCACCGCGGTTGAAGCCAACCCGCCAGACCGCGGCCCCGGCTTTGGTCAGCATCCGGCCCAGGCGGTAAAAGAACGGGCCATGCGGCCCTTGCAGGAACAGGAACCTGCGGCTGTCGCCCGATATGCGCATCAATCCCGTCGCTGTTGTCCTGATCCGGTTGCTGCGCCAAACCATAGGGCGGAACACCTGCCGCCCGCCAGTCCTTTCCGCCGCCTGCCGCTGCATCATGCAATGATGCGGTTTGCGGCAAACCTCGCAACCTGCCCGGCCCTTGGTTTTGGGCACCGGGACCGGATTTGCGGCCTTGCGGGGCAAGGACGCCCGGTCCCTTGCCTGAAGGCCAAAGGCCGCAGGGCAAGGGCGGTCGGGCTTGGCCGAGGCCAGGGCAATCAGGTCGCGCCTGCCTGGCGGGCGCAATTCGCGCCTGCCGGGGGCAGGCAGGCGCGGCCTGATTTGGTTGAAACCAAATCCGGCAAGGAACCAGATCCGGCACGAAAAGAAGACAGAATGTCGTTCCCTTCATGGCTCATCCTGCATCATGGTCGCAGCCGGGTGCGGGCTTGCGCGGGGCTGTCTGCGGCGCTACCCATCAGGCGGACAAAGGGAGGCCGGGCATGTTCACGGGCATCATCACCGACATCGGCACGGTTCTGGCGCTGGAACAGCGCGGCGACCTGCAAGCGCGCATCGCCACCGGCTATGACGTGGCGGGGATCGACATCGGCGCGTCGATCGCCTGTGATGGCGTGTGCCTGACGGTGGTGGCGCTGGGGGGCGCGCCGCAGGGCTGGTTCGCGGTCGAGATTTCGGCGGAAACCGTGGCGTGCACCAATCTTGCGGGCTGGCGGGTGGGCCGCCGGATCAATCTCGAGCGCGCGCTGCGGGTGGGCGACGAGCTGGGCGGGCATATCGTCTCGGGGCACGTCGATGGGGTGGCGCAGGTGCTGGCGCTGCACCCCGAGGGCGATAGCCTGCGGCTGCGGTTGCGCGCCCCCGAGGCGCTGGCGCGGTTCATCGCCCCCAAAGGCTCGGTGGCGCTGAACGGCACCTCGCTGACTGTGAACGAGGTCGATGGCTGCGCGTTCGGGGTCAACCTGATTGCCCACACAAGGCAGGTCACGACCTGGGGCGGGGTGGCGGCGGGCGACCGGATC
>Ga0210046_1002620_pt1 | contig 12691 bp, 8 predicted proteins | sample CryGeyCG2114_250_FD_185461 | JGI IMG/M metagenome (GOLD analysis project Ga0210046, IMG submission 185461) | Groundwater microbial communities from aquifer - Crystal Geyser CG18_big_fil_WC_8/21/14_2.50 (SPAdes) (version 2) | ecosystem: Environmental > Aquatic > Deep subsurface > Groundwater ... | reverse complement strand
TTTTTGCCAGCTGGCGATTACCAGCTTCATTTAATTGTGGATGAAAATGACAACAAAAAATGGGATACTGGAGATTATTTAAAGAAAAAACAACCTGAAGAAATGATTCATTACCAAAAAGCTATCAAAATTCGCCCGAATTGGGACAATGAAATTATTTGGAATATAAAGCTTTAGGGGTGTTTGGGGTAACATTTTGATGCTTGGCGAAGAAGCGGATTTCGAAGCACAAAACTGTCTGCCAGCACAGAACTTAATACGAAGCATAACCACTGAACCGCCCTTTTTGGTAGGTGCTGTCACAAGCTGGCCTTCGTAAGTCCTTTGTTGGTTGTCGATTGTTCCGAATATAGATTTGTCGGCAATGTTCGGATTTTTGTTGTGTTAGAAATACTTTTTGATTTGTCAAAAACACCTGTATCGATAATGGCTTTTCCTAATATTTCAATTACAGGAACAGAAACACTATTGCCAATTAATTTCATCCATCTAGCTCTATTTTCGGGTAAAATATAGTCTTTCGGAAACCCCTGAATCATACACGCTTCTTCTTTTGTTATTCTGCGATAGTTTTCTTTTTTATAGACTTTATTTATGAAAAGATTTTTATGCTCTTCTTCATTTTTCGCATTAATGATTTTTGTTGTTACATAATCGTTTGTGTCACTTGCTACAAGGGTAGGGAAAATGTTTGAGGTAGGTAAGAAAATTCTATTTATGCCATAAAGTCCTGTGCTGATTTTAGTGTTTTTAAAGTCATATCTTACTTCATTTGAAGTAATTATTTCTTTGTCAATTAACATTGGCAATATTTTAGATAGAGAGATTTTTTTCAATTTAAGTTCTCTATTCATTTTCAATTTATCCACTTCCAATATATCAGCATCACAATTATTGATGACAATGTTTTCTTCTTCGGTTAAATCTGCAATTTGATTTCTGTTAATAGAGTAGGAATAACTAATTTTTTTCAAGATGTCAATATCAACCAGTGCATCCAATTCTGCTTCAGTTATGGTTTTGTCTAAATCTTGAAAGTGTTTTATTGACAAAGGATTTCCGTCTAAGTCTCCATAAGCACTTTTTCGTCTATTTTTGAGTAACAGATAACAAATTTTCTTTTGTCTTTCAGTTGTGTCTAAGATGTCCCAAGAGTGAATTGTTGAATGTCCATTTCGTAAATCATTAAATAAAAAGTAGTCGTTAAGTCCATTGCTGGTTGATAAACTCATACTTTTTTGAGTAATAATCTCTCCAAATAAATCTTTGGGCAATTCACGCTCTGTTTCAATAATTTTTTCATTGAAATCAGTTAAAATGTCTGCCAATTTTATTTTTTTGTCGAGTGGTTTAGGTAATTTGAATTTGTCGGCAAAATCCTTGTCTTTAAAGCCAATAATGTAAATTCTTATTCTGTTTTGAGGCACTCCATAGTCAAAAGAATTTAAAACATAATAGTTTGCAAAATAACCTGCTTCATTTATTCTTTCTAAAATATAGTTTAATGCTTTTTTATTTCGTGGGTCAACTAAACCCTTTACGTTCTCAAAAATAAAAGCGTCTGGTCTGGATTGATTTAATAAAAAAACAGTGTCATTCCAAAGTTGCCCTCTGTCGTCATCAAAGCCCAAATTTCGCCCTGCTATTGACCAACTTTGACAAGGCACACCTGCTGTTAAAAGGCTATGTTTTGGCAACTCCTTTATTTTGGTAATGTCTCCTAAATTTTTCTCAATGGGTTCGTTTGAATTTTTGCAATAAGTGTCAATTGCATCTTTGCTTATTTCACTAAAATGTAAACATTCTCCTCCATTGTTTTTAAGTGCCATTCTGAAACCACCAATACCAGAAAACAGGTCAATAAATGTAAATTTTGATTTTTCCATTTTGCCTATTTTAGTAGATTTTGATTAAAGTTTTGAGGTGGTTCAATTTCTAAAAACTCACGATAAATTCTTTCTTTGTATGCTGCACCAAGTTTGTTTATTTCGGTTATGAAAGTTTTGTAAGTTCCTTCACCACCTATTAAATCCCAAAATTCGTTTCCAATTAAAACAGATTCGTCTTCATGCATATTAAACCAACGCATTGGGAAAGTCCATTTGTAATCAACTTTTTTACCATAAGGATTGTAAACAAGTGCATAAAACGCAAAATCGACTTGTTTTGGTTGCATTGCCAATAATTTCAGCATTTTTTCTTTGCTTACTTTGGTTTGGTCGCTATTTGGAAGTGGTGCTTTTAGCTCAAAAGCATATTTTGTATTTGTTTTTGCATTGTGAATAAAGATGTCGCAAGTAACACTAACTGGAATTGGTTCACCACCACCTTGTCTAATATATTCAAGTTCTTTAGCCCAGTCTGGTTTTGTTTTTGCAACGTTTTTTGTGTTATGTTCAAGGTTGTTTAATACTTCTTGAATTCGCCTTAAACTTTCGCTTCTTACAACTCCATCAACACTATGTCCCATTGAGCAATGTCCGTGGTTTTCGGTAGCAACAACTTGTGCTAACTTTTCCCAAACACCACCAAATGGGGTTACAAATCGTCTTTCAAAATGCGAACCTTTAAAAATTTCGTCAGGAACTAATGCAGCATAAAGCGGTTTTGAAGAATGATGTTTTTCTTTTATAAATGGGTCTTTTACGAGTACATTGTTCATTACCCTATCCATCATAGTCGAAACTACGTTTTTTATTCCTTCTCCAACTCGTTTTTTCTTGCTCATTTTTCAAAAAAATCATCTACTTACAAAAGTACAAAATTTATGTATAGGATTTCAAATTTCCGTTCGGATATGTCGGGTTTGTTAGGCTTGAGGGTAACTCATTTATATGTATGAAATAATCATACATATACGTATAAATTAGATAGATATGTATGAAAACCCATCATACTTTATTTTTCCAAATATATAAAAAATAGCTTTTAAACCTTTGCAATAAAACCCATGAATTACTTCCTATAAGCCAATAATCTTTCTACATATTTGCCAATGATATCAAATTCTAAATTAACTATACTTCCAATTTGAATTTCTTTAAAAGAAGTGTTTTCAAAAGTATAAGGAATAATACAAACAGAAAATTGGTTTTGCATAGAATTTACAACAGTCAAGCTAACACCATTAATGGTTATTGACCCCTTTTCAACTGTAATATGTTGATTATTTTCGTATTCAAAGGTAAACGACCAACTTCCCTTTTCATCTGCTTTGTTAACACAAATTGCAGTTCCATCTACGTGACCCTGAACCACATGACCATCAAACCTTCCATTTGCTGGCATTGCTCTTTCTAAGTTAATAATATTCCCAATTTTTAGAAAGCCTAAGTTAGATTTTTGTATGGTTTCGTTAATTGCAGTAACCCTATATGAAGAAGGTTGAACATCTACAACCGTTAAACATACTCCATTATGAGCCAAACTTTGATCTATTTTTAATTCGTTAGCCAAATCACTTTTTATTGTAAAATGGACATTAGTCCCCTCCTTTTCAATTTTTTCTACTTTTCCGAGTGCTTCTATAATTCCTGTAAACATATTAATCTTTTTAAATTGGTTGGGTATAGCAAATGATTTTCAAAACAAGAATAATAGGGCAAACACCCACTAGATGTTCGGGTCAACTAAATCGAAGTCAGGATATTACAAAAAAATCTAATTATGGTTTTTTTATTCCTTTGTTTCTCAATAACGTAACAAATCCTTTTAAAGTTCGTGGTTTAATTCCTTCTAAGAAAATTTCATTTACAGTACACACATAAAAATAAGTTCCGTCTGGCACTTCAGCATTGTTGTTTTCATTGGTTCCATCCCAATTTATATCTGGGTCTGTTGTTTTAAACAAAACTTGTCCCCAACGGTTAAAAATTTTGATGTCGATGGATTTAACAAAACGGTAAGGGAAAGGACCAAACAAATCGTTAAATCCATCACCACCTGGGGTAAAAACATTTGGCAATACATATTCAGGACAATTGTCAACGCAAACAGAGTCGCTAAAAACACTTTCGTTTCCAACAGAATCAATACTTGTAATCACATAACATCCTGCTATGGAAAATAGGTCTGATTCGGTAAAGGAATTGATAAAATTATTATTAATAGTGGCAATCAATCGATAATCATCTTCTAACGAATCTTTTTTATAGATTTTATAGCCCAATACGTCATCTGCACAGCCATTGGTGAGGTTATACCACTTCAATTCATTTTGTCGTAAATCGCAATCTGCATCTACATTTAATACGGGTGGACATGGAGGAACATTGTCTATAGGTTGTCCACACGTTTCTTGCGAGTAGTTTAATAGTGGCGATTTTATTTCGGGTGATGAATAATTACCAATGCTTTTTACTTTGTAGCAATACGTAGAACCATTTGCCAATCCTGTGTCAATATATTGATTTGCAGTAGTAATATCTAATGAATCGTAAATTAAAGTTATTGAATTTTGACGATAAATAATGTGTTGTGTATTTGTCCAGGGTACATTTTCATTCCACACTAAAGTTAATTGATTATCTGATGGAATCAAATTCAAATAAACTGATGAAGCAACAGTCGATTTACCTATTAAATCTCTTGTGCCATTGGTTAGGTTATAAATATCTACTCGATAGAAATATTGAAAATCTTTTGTGTTGATATTAATATCCGTATAAGTAGTATCATTAATACTTAACGTAGAATCAATTAGGGTTAAATTGGTGTTTGTTTGTCGCCCTCTGTATATTAAATAACGATAAGGACCAGGAAAAAGCACGGTATCAAATTCGGTTGGTTTAGACCATTCCACATCCATATCACCAATTGTTGTTGACGTTGAATTTACACTTACATTGGTAATAATAGGCACATCTTTTTTTAGCTGATCGCAAATTTCGTCTGAAGCAATGCTTTCAGATCTATCTGGAAAATAAGTTACAATACGATAACAGAAATCTTCTCCGGCAATTAAACCTAGTCCGTTATTATCATCATTAAAAGTAGTGTCATTAATGTTATTTATTGTTGCGATAAGCTGAAAACCAACATTTGCAGGAATTCCTGTTTCACAAATGCCTGGTGACCATCCCGAAGGTCCTTTTTTTCTATATACTTTATAAGCAGAAGCATTGGAACAAATGGTTTTATCCCAAGTTAGGTTAATTGAATTGGGTTGAACATTGGTGGTTAGGTTTTCTACCTTAGGACCAATTACTCGAATGATAGTAGTTTTATAATCGGCTAAATTAAATGCTCCAGCATCGGTTGCCTTAAAACTCACAAAATAATTGGAATTTCTGATGTTGCTACAATCGGTTTGCCAGTTAAAAACTCCTGAAGTAATGGTTGCTGGAGCAGTGGTTTGGTTAAAAGTAGCGAAATTGGTTACGTTGAAAGGAATTCCTGTAGCAGATAAGGTTACAGGATGGCTGCCAGTAGCATTTACAGTGAAATTGAGTAAATCTCCAGCAATAATACACGTATCGTTGACAGTTGTTATAATTGGAGGAGGATTACAACCAGCAACAACGGTTATTTGCATATCTCGCAAAATACTGCCAATTTTTTTCCCATTTCTGTATTCAGTTATCCGAATAGCAATGTTAAACTCGCCTTGTGTCATAGGTGTATTCCAAATCAAATCTCCAGTAAAATTGTTTATGGTTAAAAAATTAGAAGATGGAGGTAAAAAATAACCTGGCACATTAACACCACCTTGAGCTCTACTTACATCTAACGTGTAATACAAACTATCTCCATCAGGATCAACAGCTCCAGGATTATGAATATAAATTTGATTGACACACGCATTGTCTATTGGTGGATTTAACAATACAGGGGAATTATTAACGCCTTGAAAAGGATTGATTAAAAGTTCTGTTTCTAAATAAAAAACAATGTTAACAGATTGTGGAATATTTTCTATTCCAGCATTTCTATTAGGGTCTTCAATTCTAATGAGATAAGGAGTGGGGCTTGGCCCAGGATAAGTATGTTGACCAATATATATGTTTTGGTTAATGTCGTTTCCTAATAAAATTTTGCTAACCCTATCAATTGAATCTAATGGAGAGCTGTCTCCCCAATAAATTCCCAATGAAGGTCGGTCAGCAGGACTAGAATCTTTGGTGTAAGTAGTTACGGTAATTTCATAGGTTAATCCTGAAACGTGAGAAAATGTAATTTCTCCAGCTCTGTTGTGGGTGGCAAAAGCAGTCGCTGTAAAAAGTAAAAAGAATATGGTGAATAGTTTTTTCAATCTATTGTTTAATTATTTTTTTCGAAATAAAAGTATTATTAATTTGTCCTGTTAAAATATAAATACCTGAATTTAATTCTTTTAAATCTAATTCTATTAAATGTGCATTATAACGAATTTTAACAGGAACTATTGCTCCATCATAATGCATTAAAACCAATTCTGAAGAAGCTATTTTCTCTTCACTTGTAAGCGTAATTTTATTTTGTGTTGGATTAGGATAAAGCTGAAAAAGTTCTTTATTTTCCTTATTATTTATACCAACTGTTGTGCAAGATGGTTTTACATCAAGTTGAATTTCTCTATCTATACTACCAATCTTTTGTCCACTCCTAAATTCTTCTACTTTAACCACAAAATTATATAACCCACCAAGGTTAATTGGGGTATCCCAAGTGAGTTCACCTGTAAAGTTATTTAGTGAAAAAGAGTTGGAGGCTGGAGGTAAAAAATAACCAGGAACATTCATTCCTCCTTGAGTTCTACTAGCATCTAATGTATAATAAAGACTATCTCCATCAGGGTCTGTACCTCCAAAATTATAATAATTAATTACATTTAAACAAGCAGTATCAACACTGTTTTGAACTAAAAACAAAGGAGAATTATTTGTTCCTAAAAAAGGATTAATTAATAATTCGGACTCGATATAAAAAACAGTATTTATAGCGTTGGGAATGTTTTGAATGTTGGCATTTCTGTTGGGGTCTTCAATTACCAATTCACAAATAGGTGGAGATGGACCTGGAAAAGTATGTTGTAGTACATAAGTGTTTTTTAACGTGGTTGCATTTATAAGCGTAGAACTTACCAAAGGAATAGAACCTAAGTTCCCACATACTCTAAAGCCTAAAAAAGAGGGGTTAGAAGGAAAATTAGCATCTACATAAACAGTTGCTGTAATTTCATAAGTTAGCCCAGAAATATGCGTGTAAGTAATTTCTCCTGCTCGGTTACTTGTTCCAAAAGCAGTCGCTGTAAAAAGTAAAAAGAATATGGTGAATAGTTTTTTCATCTGTTTATATTTATTGCTTTTTATAGGTCAGATGGAAGTCGCTAATACTCATCTTTCTGTGTATTAAAATTTCTAACATAGCTCGTTTCATAATCAGTTGAACCAATAAAATTACGACTTTTTAAAATACCCCAAATAAAATTGTAGATATAATTTTAAAAATGAATGTTTGTTGTGGTTCAGTAGTAACAAAAATAGTAACTTTGAAAAACAATATCATCCACCATGAACCTACTGCTTAAAAATGCTAAAATTGTCAACGAAGGAAAAATAATTCATGGACATATTTTAATTGAAAACGAATACATTGCCCACATTTTTTCTCTTTCGGATGATATTTCTGTTTATGAGTCAACAGTAAAAGTGATAGATATTCATCACCACTATGTTTTTCCAGGAGTTATTGATGACCAAGTGCATTTTAGAGAACCAGGGTTAACCCACAAAGCAGATATTTACACGGAATCTAGGGCTGCCGTTGCAGGAGGAATTACCTCTTTTATGGAAATGCCTAATACAGTTCCTAACACCTTAACGCAAGAATTGTTGGAAGAAAAATATAAGATAGCAGCTAAAAATTCTGCTGCCAATTATTCTTTTTTTATGGGAGCTTCTAATGATAATTTGGAGGAAGTATTAAAAACCAATCCCCACAATGTTTGTGGAGTAAAAATCTTTATGGGCTCTTCAACAGGCAATATGTTGGTGGACAAAAAAGAAGTGTTGGAAAATATTTTTGCCAACTGCAAAATGCTCATTGCCACACATTGCGAAGATGAAGCCACCATTATTGCTAATACAGAAAAATATAAAGCTAAATATGGAGAAGACATTCCAATAAGTTGTCATCCGCTCATTAGAAGCGAAGAAGCATGTTATCTTTCTTCTTCTTTTGCGGTGGAATTAGCTAAAAAATACAACACCCGATTACACATTTTACATATTTCTACAGCTAAGGAGTTAACGCTTTTTGATAATACATTACCACTCAAAGATAAGCGTATTACTGCTGAAGCCTGTGTGCATCACCTTTGGTTTTGTGATGAAGATTATGAAGAAAAAGGCACGTTAATTAAGTGGAATCCGGCAGTAAAAACTGCTCATGACAGAGATGCTATTTTGCAAGGTGTGTTAGATAATAAAATTGATGTAATTGCCACCGACCATGCTCCTCATACATTGGAAGAGAAATCCAACAGCTATTTTAAAGCTCCTTCGGGTGGACCATTAGTACAACATGCCTTGGTAGCGATGTTGGAATTGCATCACGACAATAAAATTAGCTTAGAAAAAATTGCTGAAAAAATGAGCCATGCGGTGGCAGATTGTTTTCAAATAGAAAAAAGAGGCTACATTAAAGCAGGTTATTTTGCCGATTTAGTAGTGGTTGATTTGAATAACCCTTGGACAGTTGCAAAAGAAAATTTGTTTTATAAGTGCGGTTGGTCGCCTTTTGAAGGAACTACTTTTCAATCGAAAGTGCTACAAACTTTTGTAAATGGAAATTTAGTGTATAACTTTGGCGACATCAATGAAACAATGAGAGGAAAACGATTGACTTTTGAACGATAACTTTAACAAAATAAAAATATACACATGAAAAAATTATCCATCGTATTGGTGCTTTTGGCTTTTATTGGCTGCACTTCTACAAAAAATACTTCTACCGCTGAAAAAAAAGAGGAAACCAAACAACCCTCTAATACAGTAACTCCCGAAAGAAGTTCAAGAGGCTATGAGGTGAAATAGGGTTAATAGTCTATTTTTAAAGTTCCGAAATATGTTTTGCCACGAATGCACGAATGTTTTTACTTTTCTAATTCCGCTCTTAATTCCTACCCCTTTAGCCGAAGCACTACCATTTTAACAAAAGGCTGAGTAATATAATCGTTCTAATCAACCGAACACAATGCCTGCATAAAAATTAGCTCATGTTTGCAACCTAGAACTTATTGATGCAAAACTTACTGTACAACTATCTTTTTGGAAATGACTGTTTTATTGTCAAAATGCAATTGCAAAAAACAAACCCCTTTGTTGAGTTGGTTGGTTTTAAAAATGATTTCGTTTTCATTTTTAGAAATGATGGGCAAACTTATCATGTTTCCTAAAACATCATAACCTATAATTTTTTCCAATCCATTTATGTTGCCTTTTATGGTTAGGTCTTGATTACTAATAATAGGAGAAGGATAAATAGTTATGTTTTTATCTTCTAATTCTTCTATGCTTGTGATACAAATAGTTTTGGTTAAAGAATCAACACAATTATATACATTAGTTACAGTTAAAGTCACACCATAACATGAATCAGGAGGGTATGGATAAGTTGTAGTTGGGTGTTGCAGTTGAGAAGTTGTTCCATTTCCAAGGTTCCAATTCCATTGTACTATATTAAAGTATGATTGATCAAAGAATTGAACTGTATCTCCATTAATATTGTAAATAAAATCTACTATTGGTTTAGGGTATATAGAAATGTAATTAGTCCTAATAAGAGTATCTGTTGCTATTCCATCACTAGCAATTAATATTATAGTGTAAGAACCTGGTGAACTGTAAACATGTGAAGGTGTTTGCAAAATAGAAGTGTCACCATCACCAAAATCCCAATGCCAAGATATTATGTTGGCAGTACTATTAGGGGTAAAATTTATAATACATGAAGGCGTGGCTTCACAACAAGAAGTAATATTTGTTGTGAATTGAAGATTTAATTGACTTTTCCCAATTTGAAAACTCAATAGCAAAAAAAGTAAAATCGTAAATTTTGTTTTCATTTATGTTAAGTTTCACAAGCTTATTCCTTATTCCCTTGTTTAAATCTAAGTTGTAAATGTAATATTTTTCTTTAAAAAAGCTAGGTATTTCTTTAAAAAAGAAGAATAGGTAGATTCAAGTATCAAATACAACAACCTACTTTTTACCGTCATTCCTGAAATATGTTTTGCCACGAATGCACGAATGTTTTTACTTCTAACTACTTTCATTCCAATAGATTAAAATAGAAACTTGAGTAAAACTCTGTGTTCTCAGTGTCTCTGTGGTAAAAAAACAGAATCTTTGCGGCTATACTTCAAACCCCTGAGTATTTTAGGCGTTTTAAGTATTCCTAAGTACTTATTGATGCAAAACTTACTGTACAACTATCTTTTTGGAAATGATTGTTTTATTGTCAAAATGCAATTGCAAAAAACAAACCCCTTTGTTGAGTTGGTTGGTTTTAAAAATGATTTCGTTTTCATTTTTAGAAATGATGGGCAAACTTATCATGTTTCCTAAAACATCATAACCTATAATTTTTTCCAATCCATTTATGTTGCCTTTTATGGTTAGGTCTTGATTACTAATAATAGGAGAAGGATAAATAGTTATGTTTTTATCTTCTAATTCTTCTATGCTTGTGATACAAATAGTTTTGGTTAAAGAATCAACACAATTATATACATTAGTTACAGTTAAAGTCACACCATAACATGAATCAGGAGGGTATGGATAAGTTGTAGTTGGGTGTTGCAGTTGAGAAGTTGTTCCATTTCCAAGGTTCCAATTCCATTGTACTATATTAAAGTATGATTGATCAAAGAATTGAACTGTATCTCCATTAATATTGTAAATAAAATCTACTATTGGTTTAGGGTATATAGAAATGTAATTAGTCCTAATAAGAGTATCTGTTGCTATTCCATCACTAGCAATTAATATTATAGTGTAAGAACCTGGTGAACTGTAAACATGTGAAGGTGTTTGCAAAATAGAAGTGTCACCATCACCAAAATCCCAATGCCAAGATATTATGTTGGCAGTACTATTAGGGGTAAAATTTATAATACATGAAGGCGTGGCTTCACAACAAGAAGTAATATTTGTTGTGAATTGAAGATTTAATTGACTTTTCCCAATTTGAAAACTCAATAGCAAAAAAAGTAAAATCGTAAATTTTGTTTTCATTTATGTTAAGTTTCACAAGCTTATTCCTTATTCCCTTGTTTAAATCTAAGTTGTAAATGTAATATTTTTCTTTAAAAAAGCTAGGTATTTCTTTAAAAAAGAAGAATAGGTAGATTCAAGTATCAAATACAACAACCTACTTTTTACCGTCATTCCTGAAATATGTTTTGCCACGAATGCACGAATGTTTTTACTTCTAACTACTTTCATTCCAATAGATTAAAATAGAAACTTGAGTAAAACTCTGTGTTCTCAGTGTCTCTGTGGTAAAAAAACAGAATCTTTGCGGCTATACTTCAAACCCCTGAGTATTTTAGGCACTTTAAGTATTCCTAAGTACTTTTTCCCTCAACTTCTGTGTAAAAAAATTAAACTATTCCATCCTTAATTTTAACCATTCATCAATAAAATGATGTTTTGTTTATCATTTTTATGCACTTTTGTGTCTTAAAAGTTTAAAACATTTTTTATGAACAAATTAATTTTCGCAGCATTACTTCTTCTTGTTGTTTATGGTTGCAGAACCACTGGAACAATTAACCTTCCTGAAAGGATTGTTGAAATTGAAAATCCTGATAAAAAACCTGTTGAAAGACCCATTTATCAAGCTTCTTATACCAAGAAAGTAGATTTAATTCACACCAAATTAGCCGTTAGTTTTAATTGGGAAAAAGCTGAACTTTATGGTAAAGCCGATATTATTTTACGTCCGTATTTTTATGCTACAAATAATCTAGAATTAAATGCACGAGGAATGGATATTCATCAAGTAGCATTGGTTGAAAACGGCAACAAAAAACCTTTAGATTTTACTTACGATAGTTTACTTATAACCATAGCATTAGATAAAAATTATACTCGAAACGACACGCTAACTATTTTTATAGACTATACAGCTAAGCCAGATGATTTGAAAACAGGTGGCAGTAATGCTATTTCTTCGGACAAAGGCTTGTATTTTATCAATCCTAAAGGGGAAGAAAAAAACAAAATGCCTCAAATTTGGACACAAGGAGAAACAGAATCTAATTCCGTTTGGTTCCCAACTGTTGATGCTTCCAATCAAAAAATGACGAATGAAATTGCTATTACAGTAGCAGAAAAGTATGCAACACTTTCTAATGGAATTTTAATAAATTCTGAATTAAATGGAAATGGAACTAGAACAGATTTTTGGGAAATGAATCAACCTCATGCTCCTTATTTGGTGATGATGGCAATAGGCGAATACAAAGTGGTGAAAGACAAATGGAGAAATATAGAAGTAAATTATTATGTAGAAGAAGCGTTTGAGCCTTATGCCAAAGATATTTTTGGACTAACACCAGAAATGATAGAATTTTATTCCAACATTTTAGGGGTGGATTATCCTTGGCAAAAATACCATCAAGTAGTGGTGCGTGATTACGTTTCTGGGGCTATGGAAAATACTTCGGCAGTTATATTTGGAGATTTTGTTTATCAAACCAAAAGAG
>Ga0210046_1002616_pt1 | contig 12700 bp, 10 predicted proteins | sample CryGeyCG2114_250_FD_185461 | JGI IMG/M metagenome (GOLD analysis project Ga0210046, IMG submission 185461) | Groundwater microbial communities from aquifer - Crystal Geyser CG18_big_fil_WC_8/21/14_2.50 (SPAdes) (version 2) | ecosystem: Environmental > Aquatic > Deep subsurface > Groundwater ... | reverse complement strand
GCCTCGATCTGGTGCTGATGCCGCATTTGCTCGAGTTTGCGGAGCATCCGCATCAGATCCTGCGCGAGGCGGAGCGGGTGCTGATGGCGGAGGGTAGCCTGATCCTCAGCGGCTTCAATCCGTTCAGCCTGTGGGGTATGCATCGCGCCTTGGGCCGAAAGCAGGGCGTGCCCTGGAACGGTCATTTCATTACCTTGCCCCGCTTGAAAGACTGGCTGGCATTGTTGGGATTCGAGGTGGTGGGCGGGCGTTTTGCCGCCTATGCACCGCCTTTTCGCCAGCAAAAGTGGCTGGAGCGCGCGTCGTTTATGGAACGCGCCGGAGATCGTTGGTGGGCGGTGAGCGGCGGCGTGTATTTTCTGCACGCGGTCAAACGGGTGCCGGGGATGCGCCTGATCAAACCGAGATGGAATGAGGGGCTGGTGCGCAAGCTGTTGCCGGCGGCGCCCAAGTTGAACAAAGGAACGCAGAAAGTGAAACACGATGAGTGAAGTGGTTGAGATTTTCAGCGATGGGGCGTGCAAGGGGAATCCCGGCATCGGCGGCTGGGGGGCATTGTTGCGCAACAAGGGAAAGGAACGCGAGTTGTGCGGCGGCGAGGCGCACACCACCAACAATCGCATGGAGTTGATGGCGGCCATAGCGGCGCTGGAAACCCTGACGCGCCCCTGCAAAGTGCGTTTGCATACCGACTCCAAATACGTCCTGCAAGGCATCACCGAATGGCTGTCCGGTTGGAAACAGCGCGGCTGGAAAACGGCGGGCAAGCAACCGGTGAAGAACGAGGACCTGTGGCGCAGACTGGACGAAGCAACCGGTCGTCACCAGATCGAGTGGATTTGGGTCAAGGGACATTCCGGGCATGACGGCAACGAGCGCGCCGATGCGCTGGCGAATCGCGGCATCGAAGAATTAAGGGGAAGATCATGAGACAAATCGTGCTGGATACCGAAACGACCGGACTCGACCCCAAGCAGGGACATCGTATCATCGAGGTTGCGGCCATCGAGCTGGACGGGCGCAAAGTCTCCTCGCGCACCTTTCATCGTTATCTCAATCCGGAACGCGAGATCGACGAAGGGGCTGCTGCGGTGCACGGGCTGACGCTGGAACGTTTGCAGAACGAAGCGAAATTCGCCGAGGTCGCGCCGGCACTGCTTGAGTTCATCGCCGGGGCGGAGCTCATCATCCACAATGCGCCGTTCGACATTGGCTTCCTCAACACTGAACTGGCGTTGGCCGGGCTGCCGCTGCTGGACAACAGGGTGATCGACACCCTGAAGGTGGCCAAGGAGTTGCACCCGGGCAAGAAGAACAATCTGAATGCGCTGTGCGACCGCTATCAGATCGACAATTCACATCGCACTCTGCACGGCGCATTGCTGGATACCGAGTTGCTGGCCGAGGTCTATCTGGGGATGACGCGCGGGCAGGAGAGTCTGCTGCAGGAGAGCGCCGAGGAGCACACTCCGGGCGGTGGTGCGGCGGGGGATCGGGTTGCCCTGGAGGTGCGTGTGCTGGCCGCCAGTTCGGATGAATTGGCGTTGCACGAGGCGCAGTTGAACGATATCGACAAGGCGAGCAAGGGCCATTGTCTGTGGCGGCAGCTGGATGCGCAGACATGAAGGCGGAACAGCAGGGAGATGAACGTTTCGATGTTTTGATTATCGGCGCCGGCGCGGCCGGCATGTTGTGTGCCATGACCGCCGCGCAACAAGGCCGTTCCGTACTGTTGCTCGACCACACGAAAAAACTGGCGGAGAAAATCCGTATCTCCGGCGGCGGCCGCTGCAATTTCACCAATCTGTATGCGGCACCGCAACACTACCTGTCACATAACCCGCATTTCTGCCGTTCCGCCCTGGCGCGCTACACCCCGCAGCACTTCATCGCCCTGCTGGATCGCCACGGCATCGGCTATCACAAGAAGACCCTGGGGCAATTGTTCTGCGACGATGGATCGGAGGCCATCATCGCCATGCTCAAAGCCGAATGCGACGCGGCCGGGGTGCGCTGGAGCATGCCGTGCGGGGTCACACAAATCAGGGGCGGGAAGGACTTTCGTGTGATGACGACGCGCGGTGAATATCATGCCGCATCGCTTGTCATCGCCAGCGGCGGATTGTCCATTCCAAAGATCGGTGCAACCCCCTTTGGTTACCAGGTTGCCGAGCAATTCGGGATTCCCGTGACGCATCTCAAGCCGGGATTGGTTCCGCTCAGTTTCCATCCGCAGGAATGGGGCATCTATGCGGAACTGGCGGGCGTGTCGCTGGATGCGATCGTGAGTTTCGGCAAACACAGTTTTCGGGAGAGCCTGCTGTTCACGCATCGCGGCTTGAGCGGCCCAGCCATTTTGCAAATCTCATCGTACTGGGAACCTGGCAAACCGCTCAGCATCGACCTGCTCCCCGATGCCGATCCACACCAACTATTCAGGCAGCATCGCGCCAGCAAGCTATTGCTGGACAATTTTCTGGCGCAATATCTGCCGCAACGTCTGGCAGCCATCATTGCCGGGCAATGGACCGAAAACAAACCGCTCAACCAATGCGCCGAAAAGGAATTGAAGGCATTGGCGCAGCGCCTGAAAAATTGGCAGGTCACGCCGACCGGCACGCTGGGCTACGGCAAGGCCGAGGTGACCTGCGGCGGAGTGGATACCCGCGCGCTGTCGTCGCAGACGATGGAGTGCAATGAGGTGCCGGGGCTGTATTTCATCGGGGAGGTCGTGGATGTGACGGGGCAGCTCGGCGGTTATAACTTCCAGTGGGCCTGGGCATCGGGTCACGCTGCCGGCATGGCGATCCGCGCGCAATCATGACCGTTGAAACCGAATTGAAGTTGCACATCGCCGCCGAGCATTTGCCGCTTCTGCGCCGTCATCCTTTTTTGCGCGCGTTTTCCGTGGCGCGGGCACGCACGGTCGGGTTGTACAGCGTGTATTACGATACTGCCGGGCTGAAGTTGCATCGCCACGCGCTGGCGTTGCGTTTGCGCCGCAGCGGCGTGCGCTGGGTGCAGACGCTCAAGGGCGGTGGTCAGGCGAGCGCGGGGCTGCATCAGCGCAATGAGTGGGAAATCCCCGTCGCCACTGAGCGGCTCGATCTCGAGGCGCTGGCTGCGGCTGGCGGTGTGCTGCCGCATGCCGTGCGCAACCATCTGCAACCCGTATTTGTCACCGATTTCTCGCGCACGATCCGCCTCCTGGATTTCGAGGGCGCACGCATCGAGCTGTGTCTGGACAGCGGCGAAATACGCGCCGGGCAATCGGTTTACCCCATCTCGGAGTTGGAACTCGAACTCAAATCCGGCGCGCCGCTGCAATTATTCAGGCTGGCGCTGGCGCTGCTCAATATCGTTCCGTTGCAGGTTGAACACACCAGCAAAGCTGAACACGGTTATCGCCTGTTTGCGGCCGGCAATCCCGTGCCGAGCAAGGGCAGCTTCCCGGTTTTGCACAAGGCACAGCACACCACCGGCGCGTTGCATGCCCTGATCATTTCCTGCCTGGCGCAGGTACAGGCCAACGTGCCGGGCGCATTGCTTGAACTGGATGAAGAATACCTGCATCAGGTGCGCGTCGGATTGCGCCGTCTGCGGGTGGTGATGGGCATTGCGCGACGTGTCCATGACGATACCGAGGCGGTGGTCTTGCGTGAGCAGGTGGGGCGTTTGTGTGTGGATTTGGGGCGTGCACGCGAATGGGACGTGTTTGTCACCCAGACACTGGCATCCCTCTGCGCCCGCATGCCGGAACATGCCGGGCTGCGCGGGGTGTTGCGGGCGAGTGAACGCAGACGGAAAAAGGTATATGCAGAAACGGTGCACAGGCTGGGCTCGGCTGATTTCCAGCGCATGCTGCTGCGCTTTGGCGCATGGTTGCATGGCGGGCATTGGCCTGAGTCGGACATCCCGCTCAAACGCTTTGCGCGGCATATTCTGGAAAAACAGCACGGCCGGGTTATCGCGCAAGGCGCAGCGTTGAAAGAGAACCCCGCACAATTGCATGCCTTGCGTATTGCCTGTAAAAAAATGCGCTACAGCGCGGAAATGTTTGGCTCGCTCTTTGCGAACGGTCGCGGCAAGACCTATGTGGCGCAGTTGGCCGCCGTGCAGGAAGCCTTGGGGGCCTTGAATGACCTCGCGGCGGCCGAGCGTCTGCTGCTTGAGTTGGAGAGCAGGCAACGGCGCGATACACTCGCGCTCATTCGCGGCTGGATCGCACTTGAATATGCCGGGCGGATTGCCAGGTTCAGTGTGGTTTGGCAACGGTTTGCGAAAAAAAATGGATTTTGGAACGGATGTCACTCGGCACGACCGGGTGCAATGCAGGTGAAAGGGTAGTGCCGATGAGTAAAAAAATGAAACCGTTGCGTGTTCCCGTCACCCAAGGTCTGAAAGACATCTACGCAATAGACATGCTCCTGCCTTATCAAGCGGCGTGTGAAGGACGTTTCAGCGTCACCGCCTTTGGGCGTCTGGCAGCGGCCATCTCGGTGGTGCGCACGGCACTAGTGAAGAAGGACACGCATATCCCGGATGCCGTCGCGACGCTGGACACGACGATCGGCATTTTGTCCGGTGTCCGGACGCGCGGCGATGCGACCGACGTGTGGGAGATCACCGCTGACGAGCGGCCTGCCGTGTTGGCCGGTATCGAGGTGGCAGAAGCGTGTATTGGCGTGCTTGATGTAGCCCTGCTGGCGCAGACGGCTGTCATGCTGCAGGAGCAGTTGGCGCGCGAATAACGTCAGGGGAAGTGCGCAGGAAGGCTGGAGGCGCGACCCAGAGTCGAACTGGGCTAATCGGATTTGCAATCCGGTGCATAACCGCTTTGCTATCGCGCCAAATGACTGGAAGTTTCTGCTTAATGAATAAGGGAAAGCTTGACAGCTTTCCCTTGAATTTGGAGCGGGAAAAGAGACTCGAACTCTCGACCTATACCTTGGCAAGGTATCGCTCTACCAACTGAGCTATTCCCGCAAAAAACGAGGTTCGCATTATATGGATTAAGTTTATGGTGTCAAGAAAGTTGCGATAAATTTTCACTCCTTCACCTCTTCTTGCTTGATGGCCTCTGTATAATGCGCCGCTCTGTTGGTGCGGTATACGGGCTTGCACGCTTCAGGGATGTGCCCGGATGGTGAAATTGGTAGACACAACGGACTTAAAATCCGTCGCTTGGGTAATACCAGCGTGCCGGTTCGATTCCGGCTCCGGGCACCAAATTTGACCGTATGGTTTGGCGCAAAAACAGGAAGGTGGCCGTTACCTGATCCTGCCCGGGATGATTGAATGGCAAGATTGAGGCATAGATATTTTTTTTTGTTGCAAAACTTTTAAATATCCAGAACAATCCGTCCCGGAGTTGATTCCACCCCATAATACAAAGGAGAAACGTATGAACCGTAAAGAACTGATCGATGCACTTTCCGCAAAAACTGGCAGCAGCAAGGCCGACGCAGACCGCAATATCGCCGCGCTGATCGAAATCATCACCGCCACTCTGAAGAAGGGTGACAACGTCGCGCTGGTTGGCTTCGGCACGTTCGAAGTGCGCAAGCGCGCTGCACGCACCGGCCGCAATCCTGCCACCGGCGCCGAACTGAAGATCAAGGCTTCCAAGGCGCCTGCTTTCAAAGCCGGTGCGACTTTGAAGGCGGCTGTCAACGGCGTCAAGAAGTAACCACTCCAATCCTCCACCGGGGTCGGGCGCTTAGGTTGCCGCGCGTTCCTGGTGGAACAAGTAAAAAGGGTTGAATCGTTAACGATTCAACCCTTTTTATTTTCCCTCCGCCCTTCTGTTTATCAGCTTGAAGCGAGCCGCGGATTACGTTTGTCTTGTGCGGTTACCGTCGCCAGGGCTGTTGTTTCCGCACTGCCCAACTGATCCCAGGTAAAGCGCCATTCCCAGTTGTTGCAGGCTTTTCCCGGGAAATTCATGCGATGAGACCCGTCGAGGCCGATGATGTCTTGCAGGGGATAAATGACAGTATTGGCAACGGAGGCGGATAACGCCTTGACCATGTCCAGGTTGACCTGGCTGCCGTCGCTGTTCAGATAACGCCGTGCGAACCCTCTCTCGTGCTCGCTGGCAGTGTTCCACCAGCCGATGCTGGTGTCGTTGTCGTGGGTGCCGGTGTAGGCGACGGTGTTGGCAATGTAGTGGTGGGGCAGGAAATAGTTGCGTTCGTCCTCGCCGAAGGCGAACTGCAGGATGCGCATGCCGGGCAGATTGAATTTGTCCCGCAGCGCGATCACGTCAGGAGTGATCAGCCCCAGATCTTCGGCGATGATGGGCAGCGCTTTGAAGGTTTGTTTGAACGCGTTAAACAGTTTTTCTCCGGGACCCGGTCGCCACTCGCCATTGATCGCGGTGGTTTCCTCGGCGGGAACCGCCCAATAATTGGCAAACCCGCGGAAATGGTCGATGCGCACCATGTCGAAATGCTGCAGCGCATGTTTCATGCGTGCGATCCACCAGGTGTAGCCGGTCTCTTCGTGGCGTTCCCAGCGGTAGAGGGGGTTACCCCAGAGTTGGCCGGTCTTGCTGAAATAATCCGGAGGTACGCCGGCCACGATTGTCGGATAGCCATCTGCATCGAGCTCAAACAGATCCTGATGCGCCCATACGTCGGCACTTTGATACGCGACAAAGATCGGCACGTCGCCGATGAGATGGACGCCGTTGGCATTGGCGTAATGCTTCAATTTGCGCCATTGGCGGTCGTAGCACCACTGGCAGAATTTCCAGAACTCGATTTCATCTGCGAGCGATGCGGCAGCAGCTTGCAGCGCGTCTGCATCACGCCGGACCAGGCTGTCCGGCCAGGTGTTCCAGTCACGCCAGGCCTGGCTGGCCCAGATAGCTTTGAACAGTGCATAGTCATCCAGCCAGTGTCGCGCTTCATCACAGAATTTTGCGAAAGCCGCATGGGCGCGCTTGCTGTTTTGTTGCCGGAAGCGATTTGCGGCGAGATGCAGCAAAGTCATTCTGGACTGATTCACTGCGTCGTAATCGACCCTGGTGCTGGAGGCGACAGACACAGGCGGCAACTCGTCAGCCTTGAGCCAACCCTGTTCGATCAGTTCATTGGGGTCGATCAGCAAGAGGCTGCCGGCAAATGCAGAGCTGCTCATGTACGGTGAGTTGCAGGGGCCAACCTCTCCCAGCGGCAACATTTGCCAAGTGGATTGGCCGGCGCTGGCCAGCCAGTCGATGAAGCGGTAGGCGGATTCGCCGAAATCTCCGCAGCCGTGCGGGCCGGGAAGTGAAGTCGGGTGAAGCAGGATGCCGCTGGTGCGGAGGGAGAGCGGGTTCAATTTGTTTGCAAAATATTGGTTATGTTTTCAGGGCCGTGTTGTCGCGATTATTCTGCGCTCGAATGCGCGTGCCGGCTCAATCTTTTCCAAACAAGTCGCGGCTATAGACCTTGTCTGTCACGTCGCGGATATCGTCAGTGATGCGGTTGGCCACGATGACATCGGATTGTTGTTTGAATTGATCGAGGTCGTTCACCACTCTGGAGTGGAAGAACTCGGGTTCCTTCAGCGCAGGTTCGTACACGATGACCTCGATGCCCTTGGCCTTGATGCGCTTCATGATGCCCTGGATGCTGGAGGATCTGAAGTTATCCGATCCGCTCTTCATGACCAGTCGATGAATGCCGACGACTTTGGGGTTGCGCTTGAGGATGCTGGCAGCGATGTAATCCTTGCGCGTGGTGTTGGATTCGACAATGGCATGGATCAGATTCTGGGGCACTTCGCTGTAGTTCGCCAGCAGTTGTTTAGTGTCCTTGGGCAGGCAGTAACCGCCGTAGCCAAACGAAGGGTTGTTGTAATGGTCGCCGATGCGCGGATCGAGACAGACGCCCTGGATGATCTGTTTGGTGTCCAGGCCGTGGGTGGCGGCGTAGGTGTCGAGTTCGTTGAAGTAGGCGACGCGCATGGCGAGATAGGTGTTGGCGAAGAGTTTGACGGCTTCCGCCTCGGTCGAGTCGGTGAACAAGGTCTGGATATCCTGTTTGACCGCGCCCTGTTTGAGCAGGTTGGCGAAAGTCTCGGCACGTTGTGAACGTTCACCGACGACGATGCGCGATGGATGCAGGTTGTCATAGAGCGCACGGCCTTCGCGCAGAAACTCCGGCGAGAAGATCAGATTGTCGCAGTTGAATTGAGCTCTGGTTTTGCTGGTGTAGCCGACCGGGACGGTGGACTTGATGATCATCACCGCGCGCGGATTGATGGCCAGCACGTCTTTGATCACCGCTTCGATCGAGCGGGTGTTGAAGTAGTTGGTCTCGGGATCGTAGTCGGTCGGGGTGGCGATGATGACGTAATCGGCCCCGGTGTAAGCCTCCTTCTTGTCCAGCGTGGCCTTGAGATTGAGCGCGCGATGGGCGAGATAGTCTTCGATCTCGACATCTTCGATCGGCGATTGTTTGCGGTTCAGCATCGCCACCTTTTCGGGCAGGATATCGAGCGCCACCACCTCGTTGTGTTGGGCGAGCAGAACGGCATTGGAGAGTCCGACGTAGCCGGTTCCGGCGATGGCGATTTTCATGGTGATATTTCCGAATTTGCGTCGGGTCTGACGCGTATTTTGTTTAAGTTTGGCTATTTTACCGGATTTTGGTGACAGGCCGTTCAGGCAGTTCCCAGCATCGCTTTCATTTTGGCCAGTCTATCCATGCCTTCCGTCTTGGTCAGCGCAGGCGCATTGCCCGCCGTCACCGCGCCTGCATAAACGATATCCCCTTGCGGCAGCTCGGCAATGAAACGGCTGGGGTCGCAGCCGGTGTGTTCCTTGCCGCGCCTGCGCCGGATGCAGTAGCTGATTTGCAGCGAGCGCTGGGCGCGGGTGATGCCGACGTACATCAGGCGGCGTTCTTCCTCGACCTGTTCCGGCGTTTCACTGCGCTCGTGCGGCAGGATACCTTCTTCCACGCCGACCAGAAATACATGGCCGAACTCCAGACCTTTGGCCGCATGCAAGGTGGAGAGCGACACGGCATCAGTCTCCTGTTCGCGCGATTCCAGCAGATTGAGCAGGGCGATCAACTGCGTCATGGCGATCAGGGTTTTCTCGTCCGCTTCCGATTTGCGGTTCATCCAGCCGACGAAGTCCTGCACGTTCTTCCATTTGGATTCCGCCTGGCGCGGATCAAAACTATCGAACAGCCAGGCTTCATAGTCGATGGCGTTTAACAGGTCATGCAGCACCTCGTTGCAGGGTTCTTTCTCGGCGCGCGCCTGCATGCGGTTGATGAAATTGCAAAATGTGATCAGGTCTTCGTGCTGGCGCGCCTGCAGTTGACCCGCCAGCGCGGGCTCAAAGGCCGCTTCGAACAGGCTGATGTGGCGTGAACCCGCGTGAGCGGCCAGCTTTTCCAGCGTCGTGTTGCCGATGCCGCGCTTGGGCGTGGTGGCTGCGCGGATGAAGGCCGGATCGTCGTCCGGATTGGCGATCAGGCGCAGGTAGGCGGTGAGGTCCTTGATCTCGGCATGGTCGAAGAACGACGTTCCCCCGCTGACGGTGTAAGGCACTTTGTGGGTGCGCAGTTGTTCCTCGAACACGCGCGACAGATGGTTGCTGCGATAGAGGATGGCGTAGTCGGCAAAGCGCGTGTTGTGTTCGAACTTGTGTGCCAGCAGGCGCAACACCACCGATTCCGCTTCGTTCTCTTCATCTTTCGCGGCAAACACGCGCACCGGATCGCCGGGGCCGTGCTCGCTCCACAGGTTTTTCTCGAACAGCTTGGTATTGTTCTTGATCAGGTGGTTGGCGCTTTGCAGGATGCGCTGCGAGGAACGGTAGTTCTGCTCCAGTTTGATCACGCGCAGGGTGGGATAGTCGTGCTGCAAGTTGCTCAAGTTGGCCGTACTCGCCCCGCGCCAGGCATAGATCGACTGATCGTCATCGCCCACCACGGTGACGGCGGCGCGGTCGCCCGCCAGCAGCTTCATCATCTGGTACTGGCAATCGTTGGTGTCCTGATACTCGTCGATGAGCAGATAGCGGAAGCGGTGTTGCCAGCGCTGGAGTGCCTCTTCCTGCGTCTGGAACAACTCCACCGGCAGCCGGATGAGGTCGTCGAAGTCCACCGCCTGATAGGCGCGCAGCGTCTCCTGATAGCGCGCGTAGAGCAGGGCTGTGCGTTGCTGTTCTTCGTTTCCGGCCAGGTCTGCCGCCTGCTGCGGCGTGAGGAAGGCGGCCTTCCAGTTCGACATCACGCTTTGCGCACTGCGGATCTCCTGCTTGTCCGGGCTGCCCAGCAGTTCACTGACGATCTTGCCGGTATCGGCCGTATCGAAGATGGAAAACTGTTTCTTGTAGCCGAGCAAAGGGCCGTCTTCGCGCAGGATCTGCATGCCCAGTGCGTGGAAAGTGCTGAGGGTCAGGCCTTTTGCCTCGCGCCCGCCCAGCAGGTTGCCGACGCGCTCGCGCATCTCGTTGGCCGCTTTGTTGGTGAAGGTGATGGCGGCGATGTTGCGCGGCGCATAGCCGCATTCGTCGATGAGGTAGGCCAGCTTGTGCGTGATGACGCGTGTCTTGCCGCTCCCCGCGCCGGCCAGTACCAGCAGGGGAGAGCCAAGATGTTTGACCGCTTCGCGTTGTGTAGGATTGAGTTTGCTTAGCATGCGGCGCAGTGTGTAAATGAGAAAAGGCTCACATCGCTGTGAGCCTTCCGAATTTGGCGTCCCCTACGAGATTCGAACTCGTGTTATCGCCGTGAAAGGGCGGTGTCCTAGGCCTCTAGACGAAGGGGACTTCATTGGTGTTTTCTTTTTGGTGGAGGTAAGCGGGATCGAACCGCTGACCTCTTGCATGCCATGCAAGCGCTCTCCCAGCTGAGCTATACCCCCGGGGTGCCCCGAAAAGAGCGCGCATTATAGTGATGGCCCCCTACCTTGTAAAGGGCGCCGCTATAAATTCATTGTGCAGGCGAATCGTTGCGTTGCGCGGTGCTCGGAATCCTCATGTACGACTGTGTACACTCCGGTTCCTCCGCTCCGTGCGCCTTGCGTTTCATCCTGCAAAAGTAAATTTTTAGCGGTGCCCCAAAGCAAGTCAGCCGATTTTTTTCGCGAGGTTTCTTTCGATGCGCTGCAGCACCATTTCGCGCGGAAACAGCGCGACCAAGGCATCCACCGAAGGGGTCTGCGTCTGCCCGGTGAGCATCACGCGCAGGGGCATCGCCAGCTTGGGCATCTTCAATCCATGGGCACCGATGACTTCCTTGATGGCGGCGCTGATGGCCGCGGTTTCCCAGGTGACGCTGGCGAAACGCTGGGCGAGATCGCGCAGGGCAGGAATCGCCTCGGCAGTAAGCTGCACGTCGAGCAGCGCGGCATCCGGATGCAGATCGATGTAGAACACTTCTGCCGCATCGGCGAGTTCGTTCAAGGTGGAGATACGCTCCTTATATAAGCCGACCACAGCGGCGAGGGCGGGGGTGTCGCCGACAGTGATGCCCCGCGCTTCGAGACGCGGACGCACCATCGCGGCCAGTTTGTCGTTGTCCGTCTGCTTGATGTAATGATTGTTCAGCCACTTCAGTTTTTCGGTGTTGAATTGCGCCGCCGATGGCGTGATGTGATCCAGATCGAACCACTCACAGAATTGCGCCACGGAAAAGACTTCATCATCGCCGTGCGACCATCCGAGGCGGGCGAGGTAATTGATGACCGCCTCCGGCAGGTAGCCGTCCTCGTCGTATTGCATCACGCTCACTGCGCCGTGGCGCTTGGACAGCTTGGTGCCGTCGTCGCCCAGGATCATCGACAGATGCGCATATCTGGGTACTGTTGCGCCCAGCGCCTTGAGGATGTTGATCTGGCGCGGCGTGTTGTTGACGTGATCGTCGCCGCGAATCACCTGGGTGATGCCCATGTCCCAGTCGTCCACCACCACGCAGAAGTTATACGTGGGCGTGCCATCGGCGCGGGCGATGATGAGATCGTCCAGTTCGGTGTTGCTGAATTCGATATGGCCCTTGACCAGGTCTTTCCAGCCGACGACGCCCCCGGTCGGATTCTTGAAGCGCACAACAGGTTTGACGTCGGCAGGAACGGGCGGCAAAGTCTTGCCGGGTTCCGGGCGCCATGTTCCATCGTAACGGGGCTTTTCGCCGCGCGCGCGCTGCGCTTCGCGCATGGCATCCAGTTCGGCCGGTGAGATGTAGCAGTAATAGGCCTGACCCGCTGCCAGCATCTGCTGGATGACTTCCCTGTAGCGTGGCATGCGCTGCATCTGGTAGAACGGACCCTCGTCATAGTTCAACCCGAGCCAGTTCATACCGTCCAGAATGGCCTGCACGGCTTCCGGTGTGGAGCGCTCAACATCCGTGTCTTCGATGCGCAGGATGAATGTGCCGCCATGCTTGCGCGCGTAAGCCCAGGAGAAAAGCGCGGTGCGGGCGCCGCCGATGTGCAGGTAGCCGGTGGGGCTGGGGGCGAAACGGGTGCGGACGGTCATAAATGTTTCCTGACGGTGAGGCTGGAAATAGGGGCGCGCATTTTACGCCAGAAGGTCGGGCCGGATAAAACAAATTGACCCGTAATATTGCCCTGTGATTAAATGCGCGCCCTCGATTGGGCGGTTAGCTCAGTGGTAGAGCACTGCCTTCACACGGCAGGGGTCACTGGTTCGAACCCAGTACCGCCCACCACAATCAATGAGTTACGATATTTT
>Ga0210046_1002610_pt1 | contig 12730 bp, 12 predicted proteins | sample CryGeyCG2114_250_FD_185461 | JGI IMG/M metagenome (GOLD analysis project Ga0210046, IMG submission 185461) | Groundwater microbial communities from aquifer - Crystal Geyser CG18_big_fil_WC_8/21/14_2.50 (SPAdes) (version 2) | ecosystem: Environmental > Aquatic > Deep subsurface > Groundwater ... | reverse complement strand
CCCTAACCATAGTGATTATTTTTGACCAGTATGGACAGAAAGTGATGACCCTGTCAATACCCCGGGGGCAAGCCGAATCAGCAGTTACAACTGAAGGTTGGCAAAAAGGGGTGTATCTGGTTCAGGTTTGGATATTCGGTAGTTTTATAGCCAGTAGAAAGGTGGTGATATGGTAGGCAACCGGCGAATGCATTGCTCTTGTCGTCCGTCCCTGAAATGCATCCAAGTAACAATAAACAGTTTTTGGCTCCACCTAAGTGGATAATAGACATGGATTATTATATCCTGAAGTAATAGTATTCTGACCAGGTAACCTATCTCAGTAAAGAATCAAATCAAAAAATTTTGATTCTGAACAATAAAGTGATTCACAGAATGGGTATTAATATTCTATTGTTATCGGTTAAAATTATGCAGTAAATTTAGGTGTGTCTGAATAGGTTTATTTCATCATCTTTTCATCCAGTTTATCCTGAACGAAGAAGGTGCTGACGGCTCCCAAAATCATCAGAACCCCTGCCATTACAATGGAATAGATTGGATCACCCTTAAATGCGAAAGTCAGAATAAACCCGCCAAAAACGCCATTTATTATCTGAGGGATGGTGATGGACATGTTAAACAGTCCCATAAAAACCCCCATCTGTTTCGGAGGGATTGAGTTGGCAAGCATGGCGTACGGCATCGATAGGATGCTTCCCCAGGCAATGCCGATTCCGATCATGGGGATAATCAAATATACAGGATCGGTAAAAAACAGGAATGAGATAAACGAAATTCCGCCCAAAGTTAGAGCCAATGCGTGTGTGGTTCTTCTTCCGAGTTTTTTGGCCATTTTGGGTAACGAAAGAGCGATAATAGCAGAAACTCCATTATAAATTCCAAATAAAATTCCAACCCAATTGCCTGCTTCCTGATAGGCTTTCGAGGCAGGATCGATGGTGTCGTAAAAATGTCTGGCAACAGCCGGAGTGGTATATACCCACATGCTAAACAGCGCAAACCAGGAAAAAAACTGGACCAAAAGAAGCTGCCACATGGTTTTAGGAATAGTAAACTTTGCTTTTGTTTTTTCTTCAGTTGCATCATTTTCATAAAACTCGGGTGGATATTCGTTGGTGGTGCCAACTGTCCAGATGATGGATGAGATAAGAACCGCTGCACCGATATAGAACGACCACACCACATTGGGTGGAACCAATCCCGCTGTAGCGGATTCAGTAGGAACACCTGCCCAATTCCCAAGGATATAAGGGAGCCAGGAACCAACAACAGCACCTATACCAATCAACAGCGTTTGCATCGAAAAACCCAATGCATGTTGTTCTTCAGGTAATTTATCGGCTACCAAAGCCCTAAAAGGTTCCATGGAAATGTTGATGGAGGCATCCATGATCATCAACAGGCCACCTCCAACAAACATGGGTGAAATCCACGAAGCAAGGTGTGGTGCATTGGGCATTAAAATCAAAGCAATGCTGGTCAGAATGGCTCCTGCCAGAAAATAAGGCCTGCGTCTTCCAAACTTATTCCAGGTTTTGTCGCTGAAATATCCGATAATGGGTTGAACGATCATCCCGGTAAGGGGTGCCACAAGCCAAAACCAATTGAGGTGTTCCACATCGGCACCAAATGTTTGCAAGATGCGCGATGCATTCGCGTTCTGCAAAGCAAATCCAAACTGAATTCCCAGAAAGCCGAAACTCATGTTCCAGATCTGCCAAAACGATAACCGGGGTTTATTAATCATGGTATTTTTTTTTAAAGCCCCGAAATTAGGAAAAGGAAGTCAACTTTTGCTACATCGTACTGCTTTTTTTTGCTAAAGGTTTTTTTTGAAGAGGATGACCATTTTTTTGCGTGCACTGATGAAAGGTCTTGAGGATATAAATAGTTTTATACCAATGATATACCTGGTTCAAGGATTTGGAATGTTGGTTAATCAGAATGAAACCGTATTTTTGCATCCGGGTGATATTTATTGCAAAAGGCCCAATGATTTCATTATTCAACTTTTATCTTGCATGGAAGCGAACGGTAATACATTTAAAAAAGCGGAGCGGCTTCACAGCGTTACGTTGATAAGCAGTTTGTTTGAACATGGCAAGTCGATGTTTGTATATCCGTTTAAGGTGGTGTATTGGGAGACCTCGGAAGTGGTTTTCCCCCCTGTTCAGCTTTTGGTGGTGGTTCCAAAAAGGACTTTTAAACATGCGGTCGATAGAAATCGCATAAAAAGACTCATTCGTGAAGCCTATCGTACCAATAAACAGCTGCTTTGGGAAAAACGGAGTAAAGACGCACAACAACTGCTTATTGGATTCGTTTACGTGGGTAAAACTATTCTGCCTTATGCAGAAATAGAAAAGAAATTAATCCTAGTTTTGCACAGATTATCTTAAAAGGATGAAGAAATTATTGGCAGATTTTTTTATATTGTTGATTCGGGTTTACCAATATACTTTGTCCCCATTTCTTGGCAGATCGTGCCGTTATACCCCAACCTGCTCCAGTTTTAGTGTTGAAGCACTTAAAAAGCATGGTCCTTTTACAGGAGGTTGGCTCGCATTAAAACGAATTGCTTCGTGTAACCCGTGGGGTGGAAGTGGCTACGATCCTGTACCTTAAACTATTAAAAGTATGAAAACATTCATCAGATTACAATATGCGTTGATCATCCTCCTGTTTTTAGCCACCATTCAGGTAGGTGCTCAAGAGAAGAATAATTTCGAGCTCTCGAAAAACCTGGAGATCTATGCCGACCTTCTGCGCCAGTTGAATTTAAACTATGCCGACGACATCAAACCGGGCGAATTAAACACGACGGCCATTAATGCGATGCTCGAAAAACTCGACCCGTACACGGTTTATGTGCCTGAGTCGAAACGCGAAGATTTCGAACTGATGACAAAAGGCGAATATGGCGGTATCGGAGCGCTCATTCAACAACAAGGTGATTATGTGATTATTACCGAACCTTATGAGGAATTTCCCGCTCAAAAAGCAGGCCTTAAAGCAGGTGACCAAATCATGAGCATCGATGGGGAATCTGCCAAAGGTAAAACCACCACCGAGGTAAGCGACAAACTAAAAGGTGTTCCGGGTTCAGAATTCAACCTGCTTATAAAACGGTATGGCGATTCATTAACAAGCGAAGTCACCATCGTACGCGAAAAGATAAAAATCCCCAATATTCCTTACAGCGGATTTATAAGCCAAGGTATTGGATATATCAGCCTATCCCAGTTTAATCCCAATTCGGCCCAGGAGGTAAGGAATGCCTTCTCCCAACTGGCAACCGATCAACCTTTAAAAGGCTTGATTATTGACCTGCGTGGGAATGGTGGCGGATTGTTAAATGAAGCAGTTGACATTGTCAACATTTTTGTGCCTAAGAATGAACTCGTAGTAACAACCAAAGGAAAAACCAAGGCAAGCATTCAAACTCATGTTACCCGAAATAAGGAAATAGACGGAAGTCTACCATTGGTGATTATGGTAAATAACAACAGTGCCTCTGCCTCTGAAATTGTTGCGGGTGCCATTCAGGATTTAGATCGTGGGGTCATCATCGGCGAACGTACCTATGGGAAGGGCCTCGTTCAAAACATTGTGCCATTGCCCTATAATTCCAAAGTAAAAATTACTGTAGCTAAATATTACATCCCTAGCGGAAGGTGCATTCAGGCCATCGACTATTTCCAGCAAGACGGGCCAATGGCTGTGGCAAAAGTCCCTGACTCGCTTATTTCAGCATTTAAAACCCGCAAGGGACGTACTGTGTACGATGGTGGAGGAATTACCCCTGATGTAAATGTAGAGAGCAGAATTTTTAACCAGATTAGTGGAGATTTATATGCTCAAAATTATATTTTCAGGTTTGTAAATGATTTTGTGTTAAAACACGATAGCATCGCACCAATTGATCAATTTCAGGTAACTGATTCCCTTTTCGACGCGTTTAAAACCTTTGTTTCTCTCAAATCGTTTGATTATAAAACCGAGACTGAATCGCTGTTAACGCGGATCGAATCCAGTTCAACACGGGAATCGTATCATGCCGCCATTGGTGACCAACTCGATGTAATTAAGGAATTGATCAAAGAGGAAAAGAAAAAGGACATTGACAAACACAGATCCGAAATCGAAGAAATGATCAAGGTTGAGATTATTACTCGTTATTATTTCCAAAAAGGCAAGATAAAAGCCGCCTTGCAAAACGATCCCGAGATCAGGGAAGCCATCGGATTACTTGAAAATAAGAATCAGTACTATTCTGTTCTGAAAGGAACCTACATAGCCAAAATAGCTGACACCACCCATTTAGAGTAAGGCGGAAAACATGAACTCGGGAACAAACATTCATTCGATGTCCTATTTCGTGGCCTTGGTATTGCTCGCTATGAGCATTCCTTTATCGAAATATGCCATGAGTGTGAGCGAGTTTGCTCTTTTTGGACTGTGGATTTGGTCCGGTTTTTCGTTTCAAATTGCTTTCCGGTTTTTCAAATTTAGTGGCCCCATAAGGGGATTTTTTCATTTTATTCATTACCTGTATAACCTTACAGTGGATAATTTAGCTGAAAAACTGGGCTTGTTTTTCCGTAACCCTGCAGCGGTAGTATTGGTTTCAATTTACCTGCTTCATGTTATTGGCTTGCTGCATACTCAAAATTTTGATTATGCCTTGAAGGATTTACGTGTAAAGCTTCCTTTGTTGATACTTCCTGTGGTCATATCAACCATGAACCCATTGCCGTTTCATCGTTTTAAGTTATTGTTAATGTTTTACCTGGCTGCCATTTTTGCAGGGACTATAGTTAGCGGTGGATTGTTGATCGCCGAAAATTTTGCTGATATCAGAGAAATTTCACCCTTTATTTCACCTATCAGGTTTGGACTAAATGTAAGCTTTGGCATATTTATTCTGATCTATTTTGCATTCCACGATCAGCGATTCAAACTTTGGCAACGTGCTTTATTTGTATTGCTGATTGGTTGGTTTATCACCATCCTGTTTTTACTTGAGTCGGTTACGGGTACATTGATTCTGGTGGCAGGCAGTATCGGCTATTTGATTTGGCTCTTATTAAAAACAAGGTTTCGCCTGGTACGTATGGCCATCATTGGAATCACCATTGCCATTCCCTTGTTGTTCATTTTTGAAGTTTGGCGTACAGTTCTTGAAGCCACCACTCCACCCGAAATTAATTTTTCAACGCTCGATAAAGTAACCAGACTTGGAAATCCCTATCAGCACGATACAACAAGAAACCAGGTTGAAGACGGAAAATATGTTGGGTTGTACGTATGTCCGATGGAACTTGAAGAGGCCTGGGATCAAAGAAGCAACATTGACTATGAAGGTGTAACAAAAGAAGGATATTCTGTTGAAGCTACCTTGATCAGGTATCTGACTTCAAAAAACCTGAGAAAAGACGCCGATGGCGTAAATGCATTAACTGACTGGGATATAAAAACCATTGAACAGGGCATCGCCAACATAAACTACATTAAGTCTCCTGGTTTAAGAGTTCGTATTTTAAAAATGCTGAAAGGATACGATGTTTATCAAAAAACAGGAAATCCCAGCGGAAGTAGTTCGATGCAACGCATTGAATACATCAGGGCTTCTATTGGAATTATCGGGCACAACCTCCTATATGGTGTGGGGACTGGCGACCTGGAGGATGCCTTCAACACCCAGTATGAAGAAATGAATACTCCTCTTGAAAGACAATACCGCTATCATGCCCATAACCAGTTTTTAGGTATCGCCGTGGCTTATGGTCTTTTGGGTTTGCTGTGGTTTTTGTTTGCACTGATCTATCCCGGAATAAAATTGCGGGCTTTTCACGATTATTTCTTTAATTCCTTTTTTCTGATCCTCATCATTTCGATGCTGTCGGATGACACCTTTGAAACGCAGGCCGGAGCAACACTATTTGCTTTCTTTTTTTCGTTGTTACTTTTTGGCAGAAAGCGTAATACAAATGCCTGGCAGCTTGGAAATCAGGAATAAATTGTAATTTAGCGTTAAATCTAAAAACGATGGAAGTAAAATTAATTACTTTGAAGATTGAAGAATATGGTGCCGGGGAAGATTTGCCTAAAAGCGACAAGGCCTTGCTAAATAAGGCAAAGGAAGCACTTGACGGTTCTTACGCGCCTTATTCAGAGTTTCATGTTGGCGCTGCTGCTTTGCTTGCTAATGGAGAAATCGTAATGGGTGGCAATCAGGAAAATGCTGCTTATCCCTCCGGGATGTGCGCCGAACGCGTGGCTCTTTTTCATGCGCAATCCTCGTTTCCGGGCGTACCGGTTGTTTCCGTCGCCCTTACCGCACAATGCGATCGTTTTGTAACCACGCATCCTGTAACGCCGTGTGGTGCTTGTCGTCAGGTGATGGCTGAAGTTGAAAAAAAACAGGAACAACTGATTAGAATTGTAATGCAGGGCGAGGAAGGTATTACCCAGGCTGTGAATGGTATCGACCAGCTGCTTCCACTACTCTTTCATGAAGAAAAGCTTAAAAAATCAAAATCCTGAGTTATCCCTATTTACTAACACAACCAAATTTATATTGAAACTAAATTAATTTATCACCCATGAAAAAGCTAATTGTCATCACACTGACTTTGTTTACACTCGTTTCTTTTAAACCCGACAAACCCGCCTACAGGCTGTTTGATGGTGAAGGCAAGCAGGTAAAATATGATAAAATGGTGGATGCTCTCCAGGAGGCAGATGTTGTGTTTTTTGGTGAACAGCATGATAATCCCATCGCACATTGGTTGCAGTTGGAAATAACAAAGGAGTTATATGTTCGTAAAGACGGGAAAATCATGCTGGGTGCAGAAATGTTTGAGACAGACAATCAACTGATCTTAAATGAATATATAGAAGGAAAAATAACCACGAGCAGCTTCGAGAAAGAAGCCCGCCTGTGGCCCAACTATAAAACCGATTACAAACCCCTGGTACAATTTGCTAAGGACAGTGGCTTGTACTTTGTGGCTACAAATGTTCCAAGGCGTTATGCTTCAGTAGTTTATAAACAAGGGCTGGATACACTTCAGTATTTATCGGCTGAGGCGCGTTCATATATGGCTCCGCTCCCCATTGCTTACGATTCTACGGTTAGCTGTTATGCTGACATGATGACCGAAATGAAAGCCCAGGGACATTCCAATGCCAACCTTCCTAAATCGCAGGCCTTAAAAGATGCTACCATGGCGTATCAGATTTCATTGAATAAGCAGGATGATCAATTGTTTATCCATTACAATGGAAGCTATCATTCTGATAATAAAGAAAGTATTCTCTGGCACTTAAACCGCTACAAACCAGGGTTGAAGATTGTTACCATCACCACCGTGCTGCAAAAGGACATTGACACCCTTAGCGTGGAGAACCAGCATCTGGCTGACTTTATCGTGTTGGTTCCTGAGGATATGACCAGGACAAATTAGCTTAGCGTGCGATTGGTTCTTTCCTGTTAAACAGGATTTCTTGCACGCGAATTATTTCTTCATCCACCTGGTCTCCATCCACCCATTTTGTTGTTTGGGTGTGAGAAATGTCCACACTACTATTCTGCTGGTTTTGGTGCCTTGTCCCATTTCGATGGTATGTACCTCAATGGCTTCGGCTTGTTTCAACGCGCCATAAACCGCCCTGAGATTTGATTCCTTGGAGATCAGGGTGGAAAACAAAAAGCAGGAAGAGACAAATTTCCTGCTCTGCCTGATCATGGTGCGTACAAACCTGATTTCACCTCCTTCGCACCACAATTCGGAGTTCTTACCTCCAAAATTGAGGGTGGGTTTCGTAATCCGTTGCTGACTCAGATTGCTCAATTTCCGCAACGTTCCGGCCTGTGCTTCTGCTGCGGAAGCATGAAAAGGAGGATTGCAAATGGTTAAATCAAAATGTTCGTCCGGTAGAGTAATTCCTCTAAAAATGTCCATTGGATCGGTCTGTAACCGCAAGTCAATTTTACCTTTTAATACCGCATTCGAGCGGATGATTTTGTCCGCAGATTGTAAGGCTATCGGATCGGTTTCTGTTCCGGTAAACGTCCAACCATATTCGTTGATTCCGATGATGGGATAAATACAACTGGCCCCGACACCCACATCCAGACAATGAATCGATTGGCCGGTCGGAATTTTACCCTGGTTGTAAGTTGCCAGTAAATCTGCAATATGATGGATGTAATCGGCCCTGCCGGGGATTGGCGGACATAAATAGTGCGCAGGAATATCCCAGTCGGTCAGGTTGTAATAGTATATAAGCAAAGCCTTGTTCAGCATTTTTACGGCATCAGGGTTCGAAAAATCAATTGAAAGATCGTTGTAGGCATTTTTCCTGACAAAGGGCGCTAAATCCGGATTACGCTCAATTAACTGCTTAAAATCGTAACGCCCGAGGTGCTTACTGCGGGGGTGGATTTTTGGCTTTACAGCGGGATGTTCTATTTTCTTATTCACCATCGAAATCAAGTCCATAGATTAGTCTTTTCAATTGATTGCCCAAGTAGTTTGCTTACCTTAGCTACTTTACGTTGAATGCAAAAGTAATATAGTTTTTTAGTCGGGTTGCTTTAATAGTTTGTGAGATACATAAGTTCAGATTATTTGCTTCTCCTAATTCGTCATCGTTTGAGCGTAGCGGTAACGAGGATGCAAGGTATCCGCCCTACCAACCCCACCATCCGCTTTGCTTGAATCAAGAAAAACAATTGACAATTATACCAATATTTGGTACTTTTGCTTAATAATTTCAAATATGCTTATAATGAATAGGAACACATCAATATCTTTGGGAAACTACTTTGAAAAGTTCATCGAAGGAAGAATTTCAGAAGGAAGGTATAAAAATGCCAGTGAAATGATTCGGGCTGCTTTAAGGCTTTTAGAAGAAGAAGAAATAAAGGTAAAAGCTTTAAAAGAAGCGATCCAGGAAGGAATAGATAGTGGGTTTGAAACAGATTTTGACCCTGAAGTGTATTTAAAAGATTTAAAAGCAGCAAAGCATGTCTAAGTATAGGCTGAGTAAAAAAGCGATTATTGACTTGAAGAATATTTGGGACTATACATATGATAAATGGTCAGAATACCAATCAGATATATACTATCATATGTTGATAGAAAGTTTCGATAAAGTATCAAAGAATCCTAAGTCAGGCAAAAAATATTCAATGATAGTTGATGATTTAAAAGGCTATAAGGCAGGAAGTCACATTATTTTTTACAGAGAAACTAAAGAAGGGTTGATTGAAATTCTTAGGATACTTCATGAACAGATGGACTTAAAAAAAAGGATGAAAGAAAAATAACTCCCCCACTGGTGCGCGAATGGCTCGTGTACCCTTAATACAACAATTTGCAAATTAATAAACGGATGCTGGTTCAATTCGGCCAACCCGGCTATGTTTTGTTTGAAGTTTGAGAAAAAGGTAGTTGATGCAGGTAATAACACCCCGCTCCCGCCAGTTTGTAACTGGTGGGACTTGTCTTACTTATTCAACATAATTTTCGTAATGAATAGCCATGACAAAGAAAGTTTATTTACGAGTTAGTGTGATTGGTGAAGCAAATCAACTTGCCGTGGCCACATGTGGGCCAGATGGTTCAACTATTAAGATTGAGCAACTGGAAAATGATTATCTTAGCACCCTCGGCACAACCGAAATTGTTTTTAGGCACGATGCCGGTGATTATATGAGTTTTGACTTTACAGCAGAAGCAGATTACATGTACATTTCCAGTTTAACAGATGGGTTGTTGCAGTATTGCTTTGCTACCGATGAGTTGTTGCCAATAGACGCCACGGTAAAAGGAAGTGTACGGCGATCCGTTACCGGTGATGTTTATGTGGCCCCTGTGGGAGTGGAGTATATAATACAGATTGTTAAAAACAGTCCTTTTGATTCGGAGAGAATAAGAGTTCAGGAACGCACTTTAAGCACAGGTTTGTTGGCGGTACAACCCCACAAGGTTATCGAAGCAGCGCGCACCCGCGATGAAATCCTGGCCCAACGCTTTATCAACCACAAACAATACGAGCTCAAAGACCACCTGGGCAATGTAAACTCGGTGGTTTCGGACCTTAAAACTGCATTTATTGGTTTCGATGGCAGAGCTTCTGATTTTGAGGTTACGCTGAACTCGGTGAGTAATTATTATCCGGGCGGGTCTTTAATGCCAGGACGAAACTATAGCCCTGATAGTTATAGGTTTGGATACCAGGGAAGCGAAAAAGACGACGAAATTGCTGGGGTTTCCGGGGCACATATTACCACAAAATTTAGACAAGGAGACACAAGAGTAGTGAAGTGGTGGAGTATTGACCCAAAAGCAAATGCAAGTTGGAGTCCTTATTCAATGATGAATGGTAATCCTATTTGGCTAAATGATTATGAAGGAGATACAATAAAAGTAGTTGGTAGCACTGATTTTGTATATAATACAAATTTGTATATAGCAAAACTAAGAGTTACTGATAAAGGTGCTGCTATGCTTGCTGTTTTAGAAAATGCAAAAACCATATATACTATTAAGGAATCAGTCTCTTATCAGACTTCTGCCTATAACGGTGATAAATCATGGAAGTTTAATTTAAATGGTGGCTTTTACAGATCTAACACTATGTACTATGATGATAATCCATGGAAGAGCAAACTTGGAGGAGCAGATATTGATGGGTTCCTAATATTTGGTCATGAATTTTATCATATGTTTTCGGATGAAATGAGCTTGAGGACAAAAAGTGGTTTTTCTGGTTTTAGCGGTGGGGAGCCAATAGAAAATCTGAAAGCAGAGCGTGCGGCTGAAGGTGGAGCAATGGTATTTGGGAATTATCTCAGAACTGTATATGGTTACAAAAATTGGAAAAGGTCGAATCAAGGTAAAGCGAATACGAATTTTACTATGGAATGGAAAGGGAAAGGGAAGACATATTTCAATGGTAATAATGAAAGAATAACGGAGATTGGATTTGAAACAGGTTCTACAATGGAAACTGGTTCAGGTTTGAATTCTCAAAAGTTAAATACTCAATATAAGAAGAGGAAAACAGAAAGAGGAGTAACAAGTACAGTAGACCAAGATGGTAACGAAGTAAAATAATAAAAGAATGATGATAAAGAAAATGTTATTATTTAGTTTTTTGTATTCAGTTTGTCATACAATGGGCTTGTATTATGCCCAGAAATCTGATTTTGGCTATTCGTTACTATTTTGTACAGAAATGATGTGTGATTTTAAGTTTTATATTGGAGTTATATTTTTGTTTTTTTTAGTAATTTTTTTAATGAAAATAGCATTTACCCCAAAAAGGCTTAAAGGAATAAAATGGGTTGTTTTATGTATTGTATTTGCTATTTTTATAAGTATATCATATACGTTTTTCGTTTCATTATTTTATTCGGCTGAATTGCAGGGAGATATATTATCCTATGAAATTGGATTCCCAATCATAGAAACTCTTTACCGTACTTTAATTCTTTTCTTTTTACTTTGGATTTCTAGATCAATTTTTAGGGCAATTTTCAGGAATGTGAATTTTGTAAAATGAAAGGGTAGTGGGAAGTGCCACGCTAATTGACGTTTGCAACGTCAATATTACAATTTACCAAAAGCCTCTGTAAACTCAGGGGCTTATTTCATTCCATATCCTTCAGCACACTGACCAGCGCATCCTTCAGTTTTTTCTTGCCAAGGAAAGCATCCAGCATTTTATAAATGGTAGCCTTTTCTTCTTCGGCCAGGCTTTCAATCATGTTCACCTTTTCCCCCCCACGCTCCCGCCAGGTGTGCTGTGAGTAAAGAGCAATCTTTACGCAACTACAAATAAGCCCTGACTCGTCCTCGTTTGAGCGCAGCGGTAACGAGGATGCAAGAAAACAAACCACACACTAGCGCGCATTTGTAATGCTTGCATAAACAACAGCTACAAGAGCCAAAAGCCTCATATCAATGTGGGGCTTTTTTTATTCCACAGCCTTCAGCATGCTGGCAAGCGTGTCCCAAACTAGGCGTAGTATGTCAAAATAAAACGAAGTGCTAAGCGTAGATTGTATCTACGCTTTCTTATCATCATATTTTTATCTTTGTACTATGTCAGAAAGTTATCAAATAAGGGATCAAAATGCGGTACATTTTTTAACCCCCAAACTAGGCGTAGTATGTCGAAATAAAACGAAGCGCTAAGCGTAGATTGTATCTACGCTTTTCTATCCCTCACACTAACACGCATTTGTAATGCGTGCTTTTACAACACAAAAGCCTCTGTAAACTCAGGAGCTTTTTTCATTCCACATCCTTCAGCACGCTGGCCAGTGCATCCTTCAGTTTTTTCTTGCCAAGGAAAGCATCCAGCATTTTGTAAATGGTGGCTTTTTCTTCTTCGGCCAGGCTTTCAATCATGTTCACCTTTTCCATAATGGATTTATCGTGCGATTGAATTTCTTTTGGTTCACCGGAGGTGGTAAACAGGTCAGAAAGGGAAATGCCCATGGCCCCAAACTAAGCGTAGTATGTCCAAATAAAACGAAACACTAAGCGTAGATTGTATCTACGCTTTCCTATCATCATATTATTTATCTTTGTACTATGTCAGAAAGTTATCAAATAAGGGATCAAAATGCGGTACATTTTTTAACATTCCAGGTGGTAGGCTGGGCGGATATTTTTACACGCAAGTGTTATCGCGATATTCTAATTGA
>Ga0210046_1002591_pt1 | contig 12770 bp, 15 predicted proteins | sample CryGeyCG2114_250_FD_185461 | JGI IMG/M metagenome (GOLD analysis project Ga0210046, IMG submission 185461) | Groundwater microbial communities from aquifer - Crystal Geyser CG18_big_fil_WC_8/21/14_2.50 (SPAdes) (version 2) | ecosystem: Environmental > Aquatic > Deep subsurface > Groundwater ... | reverse complement strand
CAAAGCGGCTCGGTCATGGGGTCAATGGCAATTCAGGTCCAGAGGCTAGCTTAGCCAATCGAGCACCGGACCGTCACCTGAACCAAAGGACAGGCTGGAAAAACCGGCCAGGCGACCCATAATTCGGGCTCGATGGATCGGAAGTCAGGTGTGCCACCCCCGCCATTCATAGGAATCGACTATCGAAATCATAAAAACGATTCAATTGACTTAATATTGCGAATGATTATTATTATGTTCAAGATCAAGCTGGAATTTTTCCATGCTCAGGTACAAGACGCTCACCTTTGCCGCGGTGCATTTCACTGTCGCCTTCGCCGTGGTCTGGGCCTTGACCGGCTCATGGATGATCGGCGGCCTGGTCGCGCTGGTCGAACCTGCGTGCAACATGGTGGCTTACGCGCTGCACGAGTTGGCCTGGGAACGGCACCGGGAACGCAAGCACCGGTATGGCACACGCCGCGATCCGGGTCTCATCGCGTGATTGACGCGAGTTGTCCCAGCAAGTCAGCACTGGACACGCCTCGGTCGTCGAGAAATCTTGCCAGCTGGACACGGCATGCTGCGGCATCGAGCTGAATCAATGCTGATTTGACCGTGGCCAGCTGGCCGGCCGGTACACTGAATTCAGTCAGACCCAGGCCGATCAGCACCGCTGAATAGGTCGGATCGGCTGCCATCTCGCCACAAAGCTGGATCGGTCGACCGGCCGACTTTGCCGCCTCCACGATCTGCGACAGAGTCTGAATCACTGCTCGACCGGATGGATCGAACAGGTGGCTGACCAGTTCGTCCTGACGGTCCACGGCCAGCAGGTACTGGATCAGGTCGTTGCTGCCGATTGAAAGGAAATCCAGTTCGGCGGCCAGCGTTTCGGCCAGAATCGCCGCGGCCGGTGTTTCGATCATACCGCCGACTTCCAGCTCAGGATCGGCGCGAACCCCTTCGACGGCAAGCTGTTCGCGGCAGTGGGCGATCAGTGCGCGCGCCCTGCGCACCTCGTCGATCCGGCTGAGCATCGGCAGTAGGATACGCACCGGACCGTGCGCCGAAGCACGCAGAATCGCCCGGATCTGGATCTGAAAAATGTCCTGCATCGCCAGTGAAAGCCGAATACCACGCAATCCAAGGGCCGGGTTCGGTCCGCGCATGTGGGCAAGTTCTTCGGGCAGCTTGTCACCACCCGCATCCAGGGTACGGATCGTCAGCACCTTGCCACCGAGCCGTTGCAGCGCATCACGGTAGACCCGGTATTGTGCCTGCTCGTCGGCCAGATCGCGACGCCCGAGAATGAACTCGGTGCGCATCAGGCCGACGCCGACGGCAGAGCTGTCGCGACAGCGATCCAGTTCGCCGCCCTGCTCGGCATTGCAGAACAGGCGGAAGCGCACGCCATCCCGGGTACGATCCGGCTGGTCGAGCACCCGCATCAGCTGGCCGCGGTTGCGCCGGTGCATGGCCTGTTTTTCGGCATAATGCGCGTGCAACTTCTCGTCCCGGGTTGCCAGCAGGATGCCGTAGTGACTATCGAGCAAGGCCGGCTCACCCTCGCGCAGCAACTCCAGACACCGATGCACTGCCATCACCATGGGAATACCGAGCGCCCGGGCAACGATGGCCGCATGCGACCAGATGCTGCCATGCTGGGTGACCAGCCCGGCAACCTCGCGCTCGCGCAATGCGGCCAATTCCGCCGGACTGAACGACTCGGCCACGACGATGCTCTGATCGAGCCGATGCGGCACCTGGTCGCCGAGCACGTAGCCGGGTGCCTGGCCAAGTTGCCGCTGGAGCAGACGAACCACCTGGTCGAGGTCCTCCACACGCATCGCCAGGTATTCATCCTGCATGCGGCCGAACTCGCGGCGCAGCACGGCCGCCTGCCGGTCCAGCGCCCACTCGGCGTTGATTCGCTCGCTCCGAACCAGCCGCGCAGCCTCCCCGACCAGGAGGTCGTCCCGGACCATCATCCTGTGCGCCTGGATCAATTCGCCCGCCGGCCCCGGACCTTGCGCTCCGGCCAGTTCGCGCTCCATTCGCGCCAGCTCACGCTCACAGTGAATCGCCGCGTCGGTCAGCCGCTCGATCTCGGTCTCGACGTCGCCGCTCTCGATATGCAGCTCGGGCAGCTCCAGTTCCCCACTGGAGTACAGGTGCACCTCGCCGATCGCGATTCCGCCGGAGACGCCGGCACCACCCAGGGAAAGGATCATGATTCCTCCCCGAAGCGATCCTCGATCAGGCCGCGGATGGCCGCCATTGCGGCGTCTGCATCCGGCCCGCTGCACTCGAGTTCGAGTTCGGCGCCGCAGGGTGCGGCCAGCATCAATACGCCCATGATCGACTTGGCATTGACCCGTCGTTGCTCGCGGGCAAGCCAGACCTCGGCCTGAAATTCCGAGGCCAGGCGCACCAGTCGGCTCGCCGCACGGGCGTGCAGCCCCAGCTTGTTGACCAGGCGAATGCGCTCAATCGGCATCGGCAGCACCGACGAAGATCGCCTCACGCGCACCGGCACAGAGTCGTTCGGCCAGTTCGTCACTGGGCAGATCGGCATGGCCCAGCGCGCGCAGCAGCATCGGCAGGTTGAGACCCGACAGGACCCGTGCCTGGCGACAGCGGCGGCGAACCGTGGCGAGAGCGATGTTGTGCGGCGTCGCGCCGGGCAGATCGGTCAGCACCAGCGGCGGACGCGCCGCACAGGCCTGGCGGATTTCATGCTCGATGCGCTCGCTTGCCAGGTCCGGATCTTCAAGGTCCCCAACTTCGACGATGCCCGGCTCCACCGGGCGATCGAGAATCAGTGCTGCGGCACGAACCAGAGCCGTCGCCACGCCACTGTGGGTAACCAGGATCAGACGGGTCATCGTTCAAGCTCGCGGTGATGGGTCGCCACGCGCAGTCCGAGCTGACGCCAACGAGCCGCCAGCAGATCGACCAGGTAGACCGAACGATGGCGGCCACCAGTGCAGCCGATGGCCACGGTCAGGTGACTGCGCTGTTCTCCGGCCCAGGCCGGCAACCAGCGCCGAACAAAGCGGTCGACGTCATCAGCAAATTCTCCAACCAGCGGCTCGGCAGCAAGAAATTCGCGCACCGGGTGCTCCAGTCCGGTGGCGGCTCGCAGCTGCGGCTGCCAGTGCGGATTCGGCAAGCAACGGGCATCGAACACCAGATCGACATCGCGCGGCACGCCCTGCTTGAAGGCGAAGGACTCCAGCACCAGGCTCGAAATCCGAACCTCACCGGTCGGGCCGATCAGCGCCCAGACCAGTCTTCGAAGTTCGTGGATGTTGGTTTCCGAGGTATCGATCCGATCGTCGGCACGCTCGGCCAGGGGCTCCATCAGACGGCGTTCTTCCTCGATCGCCTGGCCCAGGGTTCGCTCTGCTCCCAGCGGATGGCGGCGGCGCGTTTCCGAAAAGCGTCGGATCAGGACCGGACTGTCGGCACTGAGAAAGACCAGGCGGGGCTGTATCGGCAAACTCGCGATGATCCCGGGCAGTCGTTCCAGCTCTTCGGCGCCGGCGCGGGCATCGACACCCACGGCCAATCGGTGAAAGCGCTGCGGGTTGCGCTTGACTTCTGCCGCCAGTGCCGGAAGCAGGCCGGCCGGCAGGTTGTCGACGCAGAAATAACCGTGATCCTCGAGTGCGTTGAGCGCAACCGACTTGCCGCTACCCGACAGGCCGCTGATCAGGACCAGGCGATTGGCGACTTCAGGATTCGTTGCGGAGGATTCGGCCATGACGCTTGATGAACTGTTCGGTTGCATCATAGCCTTTCATGCGCAACATGAAGTTGCGCACCGCCGCCTCGGCAATCACGGCAAGGTTTCTGCCCGGCAATACCGGCAGCACCTGACGCGGAATGTCCTGGCCCAGCACCTGGATCAAACCGGATGGATCAGCCAGACGATCCTGATGCGGTCTCTCGCCGCCGACGGGCGAATGCAGATGCAGGATCAGGCGCAGAAACTTGCTGGTCTTGACCGCTGCATCACCGAACATGCGGCGCACGTCGAGCACACCCAGTCCACGGACCTCGAGACAGTCGCGAAGTACTTCCGGGCAGCTGCCCTCGATGATTTCCGGGGTGATCTGGGTGAATTCCGGGCTGTCGTCGGCAATCAGCCGATGGCTGCGGGTCAGCAGTTCCAGTGCAAGTTCACTTTTACCGGCACCCGGGTCGCCGGTAATCAGGACTCCAAGCGTGAAGATTTCCATGAATACGCCATGCATCGTGACGCGTTGAGCCAAGGCCCGGGTGACCTGGTATTGCAGCGTCGAAACCAGTTCCCAGCCGGGTCGCGCCGAGCGCAGCAGCGGGGTACCGCTTTCACGCGCAAGGTCCTCCAGATCTCGACCGACTTCACCACCGGATGCGACCACCAGAGCCGCCGGTCGGGCGGAAAAGATCGCCTCGATGGTCTGCCAGCGTGTCCTTGCATCGAGTTGATCAAGCCAGGCCAGTTCTTCCAGACCCAGCACCTGGATCCGGGTCGGGTGGATCAGGTTGAGATAACCGACCAGCGACGGCCGGCTTTGGAAATTCAGTGCCGACAGCCTGTGCTGTGCCGCCTGCTCGCTGCCACATACCCAGACGAGATCGAGCCGCTCGTGCAGGCGCTGGAATAGCTCGGCAACCGAAAATTCCTGCATCGCGCTCTCCTGGTGTCCCACGCGGAAGCCTGAACCCGGGCTAGCGCCGCCGCAACAGACCCTGAGCTGTCCCACCCGCACTCAAGCGCTGGCAGCCTCTCGCAACTGTGCTTCCAGCTCCGCGTAATCGCTGACTTGTCGCAGCCGTTCACGACGCTCGGGGTCCCCGAACAATTCGGCGATCGATGCAAGCAGCCGCAGATGCGCCTCGCTGCACTGGGCCGGTACGGCCAGGGCGAAGAACAGGTCCACGTCCTCGGCATCCGGGCCATCGAAATCAATGGGACGCTTGAGCCGAATCAGTGACCCGGTGGCACCCGTCTGCTCGATCCTGCAATGCGGAATCGCCACGCCGTGACCCAGTCCCGTCGAACCGAGGCGTTCGCGCTGACACAGACCATCGAAGATCTCTCGGCTCGATGCTGCCCCATCGTTGAGCGCCAGAAGCTCTGCTGCGCGTTCGAGCACGGCTTTCTTGCTCGACAGACTCAAGTCAAGCACAACCCGTTCCGGGGTCAGCAAATCAGCAAGCAGCATCGAAGGTGCTCGGTTGCGGCGCAGTGCAGCGTGACTGGATGCTCAGCCGAGCTCGGCTGAACGGTCCGTACGATGATCAGTGACCTTGCCCTTGTGACGTCGAACCTGCCGGTCGAGCTTGTCAAGCAGCTTGTCGATGGCGGCATACATGTCTTCGGCAACGGCATCGGCGTGAATGTCCTTGGTGCGTCCACCGACACCGACGGTGGCTTCGGCCATGTGTTCCAGCTTTTCCAGACGAAGGACGACGTGGGCCGAAATCAGGTTGCCGAAGTGGCGCTCGAGGCGCTCCAGTTTTTCGGTCACATAGGCGCGCAGCGCCTGGGTGATTTCGATGTTCTGGCCACTGACGTCAATTTGCATCGGGGTCTCCTCTGTCTCGATGAAGCGCCGTCCGCGTTACCGTGGCCGGCGCTGTATGCAAGGCCCGGGCAGGGATTCGATCCGGAAGCGACCGGCCCTTCAGCGGGAGTGTTCTACTGGTTATGGTATACCAGACTCCGACTGGATTCAGGCACTTGCGCGCCGACGCCGGCGGCGCTGCGACGAATTTGGAATACCGAGCTGTTCGCGATACTTCGCGACCGTGCGACGCGCCAGAAGCAGACCGCTTGCGGCGAGCCTTTCAACCAGAACCTGGTCCGACAGCGGCTGATCCGGATCTTCTTCCCGAATCAGGCGCTCGAGTATCGCCCGAACCGCCGTGGCCGAGACGCTGTTGCCGTCAACCGTCGGAATGGCAACGGAAAAGAAATGCTTCAGCTCGAAGGTCCCGCGCGGCGTGTGAATATACTTTCCGGTCGTGGCACGCGACACGGTCGATTCGTGCACCTCGACGGCCGCAGCGATTTCCTTCTGCAGCAGCGGCACCATGGCCACTTCGCCTTGCTCCAGAAACGCGGTCTGGCGCGAAACGATGGCGTGAATGACGCCGCTCAGGGTCTGGTTGCGCAACTCCAGCGAGCTGATCAACCATTGCGCCTGCTGCAACTGATCCTTGAGATAAGCTCGATCCGCGCCCGAGGTGCTTTCGATCAAGTCGCTGTAGACGCGATTGATGCGCAAACTGGGCTGATTCACTCGGTTCAGGGTGACTTTCCAGTCGTCACCGTCCGGGTGTATGAAGGCATCGGGCACGATGTAGTCCTGATTTTCCCGACTGAAACGCAGGCCGGGCCGCGGATCCAGTCGCCGGACCAGGGCCGCGGCCGCAGCCACATCGGCCTCTGCGAAACCGCAGCGCCTGACCAGGCGATCGAAATTCGGCTCGGCCAGCTCTTCGAGGTAGTGCTCGACCAGATGATCGGCAAGCCCGCGGCGGGGCGTGTGCGCCGGCAGGGCGCGAATCTGGGTCAGCAGGCACTCGCGAATCGAGCGCGACGCGACGCCGACCGGCTCGAAATGCCGGACCCGCTCGAGCACCGCTTCAACCTCGTCCGGGCTGACCAGGTATTCCGGCGCCAGCGAGGCGCGCAGTGTCTGGATGTCATCGTGGAGGTAGCCGTCTTCGTCGAGCGCATAGACAATGGCGCGCGCGATCGCCTCATCGGTCTCCGAAAAACCGCTGAGGTTGACCTGCCAGAGCAGGTGCTGGTAGAGCGTGTCCTGTTGCGGATCGGCGATGAAGCGATCGTAGTCCGGTGCCTCCCCCAGTTCCGAAAAGCCTTCCGGCAGGTCGTTCCAGCTGTAGTCTTCGCGATCGAAATCGATCTCGTCGCCGGAGCGGTCATGCTCTTGGTAGTCGGATTCGGAGTCGGCGGTATCGTCGCCAGTCTCGCTTTCTTCGGCTTCAAGCTCCAGCAGCGGATTGCCTTCGAGGATCTGCTCGATGTGCTCGCGCAACTCCAGTCGATTCAGCTGCAACAGGGCAATGGCCTGCCGCAGCTGAGGCGCCAGCTTCAGCTTCTGGTCGAGTTTGAGGCGGAGTCCGGTAGCCAGAGCCATGCGGTGATTCTAGGCCAAAGACTTCGCGGCATCCAACAGAAACGATACCGAAGCCTCAGGCGGGCTTTGAAACTTTCAGCCGCGTCAGCACCCGCCGACGGTGGGTAGCAATCGGATCGGCATCGATAAAGGCGCGAATCCGTTCGAGGTAGTCCGGGTGCCGCTCGAGCAGTCGGCGCATCGAGTGCTCGTCCGGCGCCAATCCCAGCGGCCCGAAACTGGCGTTGCCGAGATGGGCGACAAAAGCATCGTCGCACAGCACGTGTTTCCAGCCGGCCGCGCTGGCGCGCATGCACCAGTCGTTTTCCTCACCATAGCCGCGGCCAAAAACCGCGGCGTCGAAATCGCCGACGGCGTCGATTGTGAGCCGCCGCATGTACATGCAGAAACCGACCGCGGTCGGGATTTTCGGGTAGTGAGGCGGGCCTGCACAACGGCAAGCGGCTGCCCAGCGCTCCGGATCGTTCGGTACCGGCGCGGCGCGGCAGAATTCCGGCAACGAGGCAATCTCGCCGTTGTTGGTAAACGGGGTCGCCGAGGCGATTCGGTGATCTGACGCGGCGCAGCGGGCAAGGCGCTCCAGCCAGTCCCCGGCCGGCACGGTATCGGCGTTGAGCAGCACGACATCGTTCGGTGCGGCCAGCGCCATGCCACGGTTGGCGGTCACGACAAAGCCACGGTTCGTCTGCTGACGCAGCCGCGTCCATGAAGCCGGGCAGCGCTGCAGTACCTGGCCCACCCGGGGATCGGTGGAAGCATCATCGATCACGATGACGCCAGCTTCGGCCGGCACCGTGGCCGCGACAGCCTCGATGCAACGCGCCAGCGCATCGGGCGCATTGAACACGGGAATGATGACTCTCGGCAGAGACATGGGAAGGGTTACGCCACCGGGCTCAATCAGCCGGATCGATCCAGCGATGCGGCAACTGGACCAGACCCAGCGCGCGTGACTGACCGCGAACGCTGAACTCGGTCTCGACCGTATCATGAACGCGCAGGCCTTCCGGGTCCATCGCATGGGCCCGGATCACATAAGCGCCGGGCAGCAGACTGATGGCCGGGAACTCCAGTTCCACGGTCCAGGCCTCGCCATCCCGGCGTCTGAGCAGATGTGCATCGTGATCACTGGCAACACCGTAGACCGGTGTCCCGTCGGCCCGAACCACGCCGACCAGAGCCACTGGCGGAAGATCGTCGGGCGAAGTCAGGCGCAGTCGTACGCGCAGCTTCTCGCCCATCCTGAGGGCCGGTGGCTCGGCGGATTCGGGGGTCAGGAGATCGACTGCTTCGACCCGGCACATTGCCTGGCTGGGTGCCGGACGCCCGACCTGGCTTTCCCGGTCTCGACGCTCATGCCACGCCAGGTAGGCCTGGGTGACATCGAACACCTCGCCGCCCATGTGGATTCGACCATCCCGCAGCCACACGGCATGGCGGCAGAGTTTCTGCACGTGATACATGTTGTGCGACACCATCAGCAGCGTGCCGCCATCGGCGAGGTAGCCTTCGACCCAGCGGATGCACTTCTTCTGAAAGGATTCGTCGCCAACCGCCAGCACCTCATCGGTGATCAGCAGATCCGGCCGCACCGAGGCCGCAATCGCGAAGCCAAGCCGCACGACCATCCCCGACGAATAGTGCCGAATCGGCTTGTGGATCGCCTCGCCAAGATCTGCAAAGGCGAGGATATCGTCGAGACGATCGCGAATCTGGTCCCGGTCGAGCCCCAGCAGCGCGGCATTCATGCGCAGGTTTTCCATGCCACTGTAGTCCGGCTCGAAACCCGCACCCAGTTCGAGCAGGGCCGAGATCCGGCCGTTGACGTGGATCGCCCCGGCACTGGGATGCTGCACCCCGGTGATCAGCTTGAGCAGGGTCGACTTGCCGGCGCCGTTGGTGCCGATCAGGGCCATCGACTCGCCGCGGCGAACCTCGAAGGAAATGTCTTCCAGCACCTGCGTGCCGTCGGCGCTGCGGTTAGCCGCAAGCAGTCGCCACACCGCGGCCAGCCGACCAGCCTGGGTCGGGGCCGGCGGGAAGACCTTGCCGACGTTTTCAACCTGCAGCAACGGGGCAGTCACATGAAGTCCTCGAAATGTGGGCTGAGTCGGCGATAAAAACGATGGGCCAGCCACAACAGGACCAGACTCAGCGGCAACATGACCAGCGTCGTGGTACCCGGCAACAGCTGACCCTCGAACAAGGCAGCGCGCAGATCACCAACCAGACCGGCCAGCGGATTCAGCCAGATAAAGTCGCGATACGGCTCGGGGATCAGGTCCGGCGCGTACAGGATCGGTGTGGAAAAGAACCACAGCATCAACAGCGTCGGCAACAGGTGCTGCACATCGCGAACGAACACGCGTAGCGCGCTGGCGACCAGGCCGAGGGCTGCAGCCAGCACCGTGGTCGTGACCAGCGTCACGATGGCAGCCGCAAGTCCGGCCAAAGTAATCTTCGTGCCCAGAAGGGCAATCGCCAGCAAAACGAAAGCATAGCCGGCAAATTGCAGCAGTGCCGCACTCAGGCCGGCGCTCAGGGTCAGGAATTCGCGCCGAATCGACACCTTGCTGATCAGAGCTGCGTGCTGGGGGATGCTCTCGCTGGCGCGCTGTATGGCGTCGGAGAACGCCAGCCACGGCCATAACCCGACGGCCAGCCAGGCAATGAAAGGCACATCCAGACCCTCCGGCGCGCGAGCACGGAAGATCACGCCGAACACCAGTGCGTACACGCCCAGCAGCAGCAGCGGGTTGACCAACAGCCACAACCAGCCGCTGAAGCTGCCGATGAAGCGCGATCGGAGATCGCGCTGGAGCAGATTGAAAAACAAGTTCAGTCGTCCGACGCTGCCATCTGTGACTCGATGATACGCTCGACCGCGCCTTCGACCAGATTCAGCGGGGTGGCGTAGAACGCTTCAATCCGCTGGCGGAGAATCTGGTCGTGATGGCGCTGGCGTGCACGATTCTCAAGCATCGTCCGCACCTGCTCAAATGTTCGGACGCCACCCGCGGTGCGCGCGTCAAGGCGAACCACGTGGGCGCCAAATGATGATTCGATTACCGCCATGTCTCCCGGCTGCATCCTCGCCAATCCGGCTGCGAAGCGAGCATCAAGCTGACTCGAGGTCACCTGATCCAAGGTTCCACGAACCGATGTCACGCCTTCGATCTCGAAGCTTTCCAATGAAACGGTATCCAGCATGGCAGGCTCATCCAGCGCCTCAAGCAGGCCGGTGGCGGCACCCAGCGCAGCTGGCCGGAGTGGTGCCGGCGCCTGAAACAGGACATGGGTGAAACTCAGCTCTTCGAGATTTCGGAACTCGTCTGGATTGGCCAGGTAATACTCTCGGGCACGATCGCTGTAGTCATCGAGCTGCTGCTCGCTGAGTATGGCCTGCTGCTCGCGGCGCGCCAGTACGTACATGGTGCGATAGAAGATCTCTGCCTGAACCTCTGGGTCATCGAGCAGGCCGCGCTGAATCGCCTGCTCTGCCATTCCGTAGTTCATCAGCAGATCATTGAGGATTCGCGCAATGCGCTCGGGTGACGAGAGCACCCCGGCTCGATCTTCCTGCGGCACGTCCTGTAGTCGACCCTCGACATCGAACAATGTGATCTTTGCACCGTGCCGCTCCGCCAGCATTTCGTCTTCGTAGTCCAGCGCGAACGAGCGACTGACCGTCTCGGCGACCGCGTGGTTCGAGCATATCGCAACGATGAGACCGGCAAGCATTGCTGCGCGCATAAGAGTTCTTGCTACCATGGAGTTATTTCCTTTTCTGGATTCTGAGCTGTTACCACGATGACTCAATTCTGCCGCATTCCTCGGACACTTTGCCGCATTTTCGTTCGCCGCCGGTTACCGCGTGTTCCGAAGCAGGTGCACGATCGCGGCCCGCAGAGTTTGTGTAATGAATCAAGCGACAGGCCTCGCAAACCCCGGGAGCACGGCGCGAGCGTCCTGTCCATGGCCGGCGCATTCGGACTTTCACTGCAACTGCTGCTGCCTGGGTGTGCTCTGGAGGCACGTAGCGATCCGGTGATCGATCAACTGCATGCGCGCTTTGATACCACCTGGCCCGAATCCAGCTACATGGTCGCGACGGTCGAGACCCCACAGGGGCTGTGGAACGTTTATGTAGTCTCGATTCCGCCCAATCAGGTCGCGATTCGTCAGTCACGGCAGGATGGCGAGTATGAGTTCGGAATGATCGACGACCTGATCTGGCATATCGCCTTCGGCAAGAGCCCGCCATCGAAGCTCGCTGCACAATGGGCCTGGTTCATTCGTAGCCATGAAATTTACCGGTTCTCCGAATGGATCGCGACGCTTCGGTTCAATGCTGACTCTGAAATGAACACCACCGAGGAATCCTCATGCAAACCTCGATCCGCACGTGATCGGTTCGACCTGGCGGTGACCTTGTGTATCGATTCTGCTGGCGATCCAGTCTGGATCGAACGATCAACGCCACCAGCCTACGGTGACGGAAACGTTCGTATCGAAATCAGCCGGTGGGATGAATTCCAGGGTCGAAGGATGCCCGGCAAATTCACCCAGTTCCAGGGCGGCCAAAGATACGAGTGGGAGATCCAGGGTGTGCTGGAACTTCCGGAAGATCAGGATCGGTTGACAGCTCCTGAGAATCTGGAAATCGATCAGTCTCCGCAACCCTGAATCTCTGCAACCCTGATTGGCATGAGTTCAGGTTGGGCCCTCATCCCGGTTGATTCATCACTCGACCTGCTGCGACGCCCCAGGCTGTGCATCCGCGACATTTTGCTCGGTCGCGCATCCTCACCTGCCGTTATTGACAAGCAGGGCGAGTCCGGCTGCGGTGCGCTCGGTCGCGAAACACCGCGGCGACAGGACCTGGAGCCGTCTCGCGACGGTCGGATCATGATTAATCCGGGCTTGTTCAGCGCCCGCGATCGGCAAGCCGTTGTGCCACCAGCGTCAACACCTCGGTACCGGTCTTGCCGTTGATCAATTCGAAAAGTCGCTGCTCGTCGTTCATGATCGAGGCATCGTTGATCAGCAGCCACTTCAGAGCGGCATCGAGCTGCTGGAATTGCTCATCACTACTGTTTTCGGCAATCAATCGAAGGCTGTCCCGATATTCGGTCCTGTCACTGGCAAAGAGCACCAGGTCAAGGCCATCAGAAGACTCCGACTCGCCGCCGCCACGCAGGCGTGGTGTTTCCAGCAAGGGTTTGTCCGCGTCGAGTTCGCTCACATGGGGGACATCCGACCCGCGAGTACTCCGCGGTGCCTGCCGCGGCACGCCCACTGCACTCCTTTCAGCGCTTGCTTCCTCGGCGGGAGCTTCATCGCCGCCCGAGCATCCAGCCAGCACCGCGCTCAGCAGCACAGTCGACACCAGTAAAAGATCTTTCACAGTAGTCATCCTGATGATATTCATTGTTTTCGTGGTGCAGACTTGGTCCGCTGCCGGGGATTAAAGTTCCCCGACATCGAGCAGAAGTTACATTGTCGGCACAGGTTCGCACAGCCCTTCCAGGCGGCATCCGAAAGGCGACGACACGAGTCGAAAAGGAGGTACCGGACTTGCGGATCGTCGCGCCCTTGGGGGCATCGACGATCCGCTCTGGTGGTTCA
>Ga0210046_1002585_pt1 | contig 12789 bp, 9 predicted proteins | sample CryGeyCG2114_250_FD_185461 | JGI IMG/M metagenome (GOLD analysis project Ga0210046, IMG submission 185461) | Groundwater microbial communities from aquifer - Crystal Geyser CG18_big_fil_WC_8/21/14_2.50 (SPAdes) (version 2) | ecosystem: Environmental > Aquatic > Deep subsurface > Groundwater ... | reverse complement strand
GTTTTTGATGTCCGTTTCTTCGGTTGTTTTTCTTCCCGATTTGCTCCTTGATCCTTAAACAAGCCGGTCACACATATTGGAAGTTGATTCATATTCGTTCATTTTCTTTTTTATTTTCAACTCCATTATACCGTTTTTTTTTGAATGTTTCTAAATCCATTTTTAATTATTTCTATAATAAATTATTTTTTCTCTTCATTCTCAATTCTATTCTCGGACACGCTCCTAGCTCATATTGATTTGTTATTGTCAGAAATGAGAAGAATCGAGGTAGAAATTGCCACTAACTTTGCTCAAGCAGAAGAAGAAAAACAAATCATAGACAACTGGGCAATTAGCAAAAACGTAAAACTTCAAGAAAAGGCAGATAGAATTACGAGTTCGCTTAAGCTATTTATGGAATCGCAGAATGAAGATGTCAAAACAATAGACCTTCCAAATGGGAAATTGTTAAGAAGGAAAACACCGGATAAAATTGAGATAGTAGATATGGAACTGTTTTTGCAGAATGCGAATAAGTCCATGTTTACTATACAGCCGGAGATAGTTAAGCCCAATCTTACGAAGATAAAAGCCTATTACAAAATGACCCAGCGAGTGCCAGCCGGTACTCAACTAATAGAAGGCGAAGAGAAATTTAATATTAAACTTAATGAGGTAAATAATGGAACGAAAGAAACTGGAATTGGAGCTGAACAAACCAACTCATATAGAGATGCTGTTTGACAGTCCTAAAGTAGGTGAATCAAAATATGGAATGTATTATCTGTATGCAGTCAGAAATGGAGACGGTCAAACAGAATATTCATTCTTTGCTACAGATGAAGTGCATGAGAAATTATCTGGATTGAGTAAAGGTGATGCTGCGGTTATTACGAAAGTTGCTGTGCAGAAAGGCAGTAAAGTTGTAACGAGTTATGAGGTCGAGGTGGCACCTAAACAACCAACCCCCAAAACCGAGGAACCGTTTGCTGAGCGAAATCTAAGTTACTTAAATGCAATGATTGCAAGTTTTGAAGATGCTCTTGTAATACAAGAAAGATTTAATGGAATGGCAAATGTTAATCAAATAGCTATTACCTTATTTATTCAGAGAACCAAAGCTGGAGGATATTGAAATGATTATGAAGTATCCGTCTGAGACGGACAAGAATAGAAAACTCTGGAAATACTTCTTCCCAGTTACTGAAACCAAAGTGCAGACCGAAGATATGAGTAATAACTTCTTAGATACGAACGACTACAAAGCTATCGTCAGAGAAGATAGCAGCAAACTTATATCCATCCAGAAGAAGAGCTACAAGCTTGTAAGCAATCTGGAGGTAATTGAGCCAGTGTTATCGCAGCTCAACAACCTAACAACAGATTGGATTATTGATGAGAGTCATTCTTTTGTTGAGGATGGAAGGATGCGACTACAAGTAACATTTCCAGAATTAACATTAAATGACGGAAGGAGCGATATTGCTCTTTCCCTATTTATACACAACTCATACGATGGTTCTGAAGGTGTAAGAATGTTTTGGGGAGCAATCCGTGGTATATGCAGCAATGGAATGGTGTTTGGAGAAGTATTGGCAAAGTTCTATGCAAGGCACACAAGTGGTATAGTTGTAGATAATCTTGTTGAACAAGTGGAAGCAACTTATGAACAAATACCAGTTATAAAGCAAAGAATAGATATCTTGCAAAATCTTGAACCAACCGAACAATTGAAAGATCAAATTACAAAGCAACTTGGGCGAGGAATAGCTGATTACATTGAAGAGCAAGAAACTCCAGCAAATCAATGGAAGCTATACAACTACTTAACTTATTACATATCTCACTTGGTACAACAAAGAATGAGGGCTCAGTATCAGATGAAGGTAAGTAGGTTGTTTGAGTTGTAGAGTTCAGAAATTAGGGAGCGTTTTGCTCTCTAGTTTTTTTTAAGCTAAGCATAATTATTGTTCATAATCTTGTAATGTTTTAGAAAAAAGAGGAATTTCCTAAATTAACAGTTAAGAAAAATATAGGAGAGATAATTTTAAAAAAGAAGCCTTACAATTGGAAACAACAACCAAAAATCAGCAATAACTCAAAAAATTGAAGACGCAAAACAATATCAACTCCAAAACGCCGAAAAAATCATAAATTACTCCGAATTTTATAACAACAATCTTTCGCTTTTTTCAACTATGGAAAAATTCGAAATCCAAAAAGCTTTCAAGAATAATTCAATTACCCTCGTCGAACACATCTATTTTAACAAAATGGATTCAAGACAACCTATCCAATTTCATCTCTCACTTCTCTCCATCAATTACATAATAAATAAGAATTAAAATAGAATTCATATTTTAAAGTAAACTTCAATAAAAATTAAAGTTTACTTTAAAAATCATCATCAACAAAAACTAAAAACCTCCAAAATAAGCTGTTTTATTGTTGCCAAGTATTCTTGTTTTGATTCGTTACTCATGAATTGCTCCATATTATTTATGGTTGCTTTTTATTCTGACGTAACGACTCCTTTTTTGATGCACTTAGGTTACATTATTTATGACTCAATTCGGTCGTAAAAAATGTTTTGACAATACTTCGAAATTTAATTAATTTGCATCAAATTTTTGGAAAAGTATGAATCCTTTTTACAAATTGTTAAATTTCACATATGCTCTTCTTCTTTTACTGAGTAGTTCGGTTTTACCCCAAAACATTCTTAGTATTAGGGATACAACAATTGAGATTTCAAGCAAGTTTTGGATTGAAGTTCATATTGAAAATCGTAATGATGTAGTAGGATTTCAGTTTGATATTACATTCCCAAATGAAGTTGTATATTTAGATTCAATTATTTTAGGGACAAGATTTACAGATCACATAGTTTCAAATACTCCAATAGCAAATAAGGAAATTCGCATTTTAAGCTTCTCATTGTCCAATTCTCAAATCTTAGATAGTAAGGGTCTTATTGTAAAACTACTTTGCAAAACGGGAATGGATGTTAGCGAAACTACTATTTCAATAACCAATGCAATTCTTGCTGGCGAAAATGGCACAAACGTGCTCGACTCTATAAAAAATGGAATTATTAAAATATCAAATCCAGTTAGTATTAAAGTTTCTAACATTCCTATAAAATCAAATAATACAAACAAAATTAGTGTTTATCCAAATCCGTTTAATAATAGTACAATTATAAATTACTTTTCAAATACATTAAACCAACTAGAATTGACAACATTTTCAATTGATGGTAGGGTAATAAAAAGAGTAAACATAGTCCCCAGTAATATTGGGCAAAACGAAGAAATAATCAATATGTCTTCACTTGCAACTGGTATGTATATTCTAAAATTACAAAATAACGAAAGTATTTCTGCAGCTAAGGTGCTCCTTCTAAAATAGGGCAAATTAGTTTATTATTATCTATTAGTAAGCTAACTAATAGGGATTATAGGAGGATAAAATGCTAAAAAAGATGAATTTATTTGGTATGGTTTTCATCTTGTTTTCAACAATCACCGCACAAAACATTTTGCGAAGTGACACATATAACATCACTTATGAACCCAATGTGATTTTGTTAAAATTAAATGATAACACAGAAATGCCTTCCGTTCTCGACAAAGGAATTGGAAATGTTGTTACTGGAATAGCTTCTATTGATAATCTATTTTCAACATATAAAATAGTGGCGATGGATAAAATGTTCAAGAATGTAAAAGCACCAATACAAAAGAAAATTATTTCAATAAAATAAAAATGGGGTAAGTAATGAACAGATTAATTTTTATAATATTTAGTTTATTGTTAATGCTAACAAGCTTACAGGCACAAACAGCTGATTGCCCAACTTGTCCGCCAAATGGAGATTCAGATCAATCAGAATATGATGTGATAAAAACAAAAAACATGATGTACGAAGGAGAATTTGTTCCTGGAGAGATTTTAATAAAATATAAAGACGAAGTTACTCAAGTACTTGGCAAAAGTAACAAAGGAACAGTAATTACTGGTATAAGAGCAATTGATGCAATATTTGAAAAACACCAAATAACAGAGGCAAAAAAATTATTTCCGCAGGCAGAAAGACTTCTGCAGAAGCAAATATTAAAATCATTTAACGGATATGAATTTGAAAGACCATCGTTACATAACATACATAAGCTAAAGATTTCGGAAGAAGCTAAAGAAATTAATATTTATGAAGCAATAGAAGAATTAAAACAAATTCCCGAAGTAGAATATGCGGAACCAAATTATATTTTTGCAATAGTAGAAGATGAAGCGTTATCGCCAGAACTCTCAGAAGAAGAAATGTTAGAATGGTTAGAAACTAACTCCAATCAAAAAATCAACAAATCAACAAATTCTAATGTAGTAGTACCAAATGATCCTTTATATAACCAACAATGGGGAATACCTGCAACACAAGTTGACTTAGTCTGGGATACAACCACGGGAGATACAACTCAAATAATTGCCATATTAGATACCGGAGTGGATTGGCTGCATCCTGATTTAAAGAATAAAATTTGGAGAAATAAAGATGAAATTGCTGATAACGGAATCGACGATGATGGGAATGGATTAATAGATGATATAAGAGGATGGGATTATATAAACAATGATAACAATCCAACCGATGATAACAGTCATGGTACCCACGTAGCGGGAATAGCAGCCGCAGAGAGTAATAATGGTATTGGAATTGCCGGAGTAAACTGGAAATCAAAGATTTTACCGTTAAAAGTTTTTCAAAGCAGCGGTAGAGGTGATGCTGCTACAATAACTAAAGCAATTATTTATGCATCACAAAAAGGGGCAACCGTAATTAATATGAGTTTTGGTACGTATAGTAAAAGTTTAACAATGGAAACTGCACTTGCAAATGCATATGCAAACACAATTCTTGTGGCTGCCGCTGGAAATGATGCCATTCCCATTGGTCCTGGTTTTCGTTCAAAAATATTTTATCCTGCTGGTATTTCATATGTATTAGGCATTGAGGCTAGTGGAGAAGGAGCAGGATTTTCAAACTATGATCAAGATGGACCAGTATTTAGTAAATATGAAGAGTTGAATAATTATGAATTACAAGCTCCTGGTGCCAATATAATCAGCTTAGTTCCAAACGGAGGGTATAGAATTTATAACGGAACATCAATGGCTACTCCATTAGTTTCTGGTGCAGTTGCAATATACAGAAATCTATTCCCGGAACAATCACAAGAACTGTTGTGGGGAAATTTAATAAATAAAATAAACGAACATATTAAACTTTTTGATGCAATTAATGCCGAGCCAAAACCTGAATTGTGGTTTGTTTCCAACTCAATTGTTGATACACTCGACGGAGACAGTGATGGTAGAGTAGATGCTGGGGAGACCATTGAGTTATTGATTGAGGTAAGGAATACTTGGGGGCAAGCCGACAGCGTTTATGTAGGACTAAAATTAGGAGATTTTGAAGATAAAACCTCTGCTGCTATTGAAAAAGATAAAGCATTTATTGGAAGTATAAGTCCTTATGCAAGAAGAACAAATGAGTTTGAACCGTTAAAAATACTGATAAATTCAAATGTTGCTCACAATAGAGATATAGTTTTTGAATCATTATTGTGGTTTGAAGGTGCAAATGATACAATAAAACAAGAAATTATTCTTAATATTGAAAATGGAGAAGAAATATCTGGTATTATGGATTCAAATCTTGTTTTAGGTCCTGATAAACTTTGGCTTTTTAATGATTCATTCAGGAATGCAGGCAATTTAACGATCTTACCAGGTACAAAGATAATTTTGAACAGCACAATCGACAATCGAGGGAATATTTTTGCAAAAGGGACTAGGGATAGTGTTATTGAAATAATAGGACCTAATAGTATTACAGGGTATGGCAAGGCTATTTTTGAATATGTTTTGTTTAGTGATATTAATTATCCCATTGGTAAAATGGGTCAAGGTAGTATGAAATTTGACAACTGCTCTTTCATTAATATGAATACAATTGATGCATATTTTACAGAAGGTTTATTTTCTAGTTATCAATTAAATTTGACAAATTGTGAAATAAAAAACTCAATATTAAAACAGATTTTTGCAATTGCTTATGATACTCTTATTGTAGCTTACAATAATTTTGATAATATTTTGTTTTCAAACTTAACACCAAGTCAAAGTTATTCCAATGAGGATATAAAACATAATAATTTTGCGAACTTTGCTGATTATAATTTTATCCTCTTTGGAGCAGATACTTATAGTAGGGTGTTTATGATTAATGATATGTCATTGACAATGAAAATGAATAATATATTTTCACCTTCATTAAAACACATATATTTTCTTAAAGCCGATGGTGGTTCAAACATTATAAATTCATCAAATCAATATTGGGGAACTTTAAATAAGCCCAAGATGAATTCAGTAATATTTGACTTTTGGGAAGATTCATCTTTACCAATGATAGAATATAATCCATTTCTTACCTCTCCTTCAGATTCTGCTCATGGTGTAGTTTGGAAAGTATTAGTAGATGGAATTGATCCTCAAGATGAACATCTTGATCCCATCGGAGTTGGTACACATCGCTTTGATGTTTATTTTAATCGTTCAATGGATACAGATTATATTCCTAATTTATCTTTTGGAGTTAGAGAACCTTTTACACAGCAAGCAGTAACAGACTCATCTTTCTGGTCAGCTGATAGTATGATTTGGACAGCATATAAAACAATACAACTCCACACAGGAGATGGAATAAACAGAATAAGAGTTGCCGATGCAAGGGACACTGAAGATTTTGAAATAATTACCGAAGATATGCGTTTTGAGTTTGTAATAGATGCCGCAGGCTTAAGCTCAACTGATTTTAATGCTACTGCCGGTCTCGGTAAAATAGAACTCGACTGGAAACAACCCGAAGATGTAATTGATTTACTTGGTTATAACATTTACCGCTTTACAAATATAACTGATACAACATATTCTGATACATTATTGATAAATATTGAACTTATTACTGATTCAACCTACACAGATTATGATGTGGTCCCGGGAAATAATTATTATTATCAGTACTCGGTAGTAAAAACAGACTTTAACGAATCAGACTTATCAAAAGTAGTAGGAACCCAAGCCTTAACATCTTCTCCCGGAGATGCAAATGGCGATTTAGCGGTAAATGTTTTAGATATAACAAGCATAGTAAGTTACTTGCTAAATGAAAATCCACAGCCATTCATCTTTGAAGCCGCGGATGTTGATACAAACGGAGTGATAAATGTTCTAGATATAGTAAAATCAATAAACATAATAATGGGAGTAACAACACCAAATCTTGCAGCAAAAGAACAAAGTGCAGAATTAGCAGTGCATGGTAACTCTATAAGAATAAAGGAAGGAGAAGAAATCTCTGGAATAGAGTTCAAGGTTATTGGTGAAGGAATAGAGAATGCGGACATTATAGGCGGAGCTCTATTAGCTGGAATGGAATATAGTCATAGCTATAATAAAGATACATTAAAAGTATTGGTGTATAACTTCAAGAACAAACCATTCAACGCAAAAGATGGAGAATTATTAAAATTAAGTAAAGGTAAGATAATTAGTGTTGATGAAATAGCAGCCGGAGATATGAATGGTAATGTGGTAAACATAAATGGAGGAAGTTCGGAAGTAATGATACCTGATAATTATATTCTATACCAAAATTATCCAAATCCATTCAATCCCACAACCACAATAAGATATGGATTAACAAAATCGAAAGATGTTGAGATAATCATATATAACATATTAGGACAAAGAATAAAAACGTTTACCATGAATAACCAGATGGCGGGTTATCACGAAGTTCAGTGGAATAGTACCAATAATAATGGTTATAAAGTGGCAACGGGAGTTTATATATATCAGATAAAGGCTGGCAACTTTATTACACAAAAGAAAATGTTGCTCTTGAAATAGGAAATGATTTGTTTCAGCAATCCACGAATTCTGAGACTGTGAGAAAAGTCAAAATTAGATTAACCCCACGTTTTAACGTGGGGCAAAGAAAATAAGATAATTAGGGCTTTAGCCCAAGAGAGGAAAAATTGTCGTACATAAGAATATGGATTCACACAGTATTTGTAACAAAAAACAGAGCCTCGTTTTTAACAAAAGAGATGAAGAACAAAACAATATCACATATTCAAGAAAACGCAAAAAAGAAAGAAATTTATATTGATACAATAAATGGTGATAAAGAACACTTACATTGTCTATTGTCACTAAGTGCAGAGCAGAGTGTGGCAAAAGTAATGCAGTTAATTAAAGGTGAAGTCTCTAACTGGATAAACAAGACTAATCAAACAAAAACTAAATTTGGTTGGGCTGACGAATACTTTGCAGTATCAGTAAGTGAATCTCAAATAAACGCAGTGAGAAATTATATTAGGACACAAGAAGAACACCATAGAAATAAAAGTTTTAGTGAAGAATATTATGAATTTATGAAAAAACATGGATTCACTAACTTGGGCTAAAGCCCATTGGTTTTTCGTAGATTTTCCCCAGTCTAAAGTCTGGGGTTATTAGAAAAGAACACTAACCCCACCTTTTAAGGTGGGGAATATAAACTAAAAGAAACATCCCCGAACGGACTTTAGTCTGTGAGGGTGTTTTAAAAGAAATATATGAACTAGAAAAACTAATAAGTAAGTACAAACTCTTTTACGGAGAAAAAATGTTGAAAAAAATTATAATAACTTTAACATTATTTTTAGCAATTAGTTTTACGACTAATGCACAAAATATAATGCTAATTCCTAATGTTTCAGGAAATGCAAAAGATACAATAGAAGTTGCTTTGGAGATAAATAACAACGATCCATTTGTAGCATTCCAAACTGATATTGAGTTACCTAATGTTGTCTCTTACTTAAATAATTCGGCACAGTTAACTAGCAGAGCTGATGGACACATGGTAACAGCAAATGTATTAAACGGCAATATTTTAAGAATAATCGCATTTTCTCTGGCTCAGAAAAACTTTATCGGTAATGTAGGTTCTGTGATTAACTTTAAACTTGTTTTAGGCTCTACTCCAGGTGATTATGCGTTAGTACTTTTAAACCCAATAATTAGTAATCAAAGTTCTGCAAATATTTTAACTTCTTCCAATAACGGAACATTAACAATAGTTGCGCCAAATATTTCTAGTAATATTTCAAATATAAATTTTGGTGAAATACCTCTACTTCAATCTTTAGATATGAATTTAACAATTTATAATAATGGAAATTCATCTCTAAATGTTTCTCGCATTTATATAAACAACCCTTATTTCAAAATTATTGGAGATACAACATTTGTAATATCAGCAAGTTCTAATAAAAATGTAACCATCAGATTTAATTCAACTGTTAAGGGTAGTTATACACCTAATTTGATAATTCAATCTAACGACCCAGATGAAAGTGGACTATCAGTTTCGTTAAGTGCAATTGCATTTGCAGTTAATGAACTACATATGCAAAGTGCCTCTGGTAGATCTGGCTATCACGTTACTCTCGGTTTTAGCTTAAATAATATGGAGAATTTTGTTGGATTTCAGTTTGATATGAATTTGCCATCAGTTTTAACCTATTTGCCCGATTCAGTTTGGCTAAGTTCACGAAAAACTGATCATGTAATTAGTGCTAATATAGTATCTGGTAACATATTAAGAGTAGTAGCATTTTCTCCAACTAATTCTGCTTTCAAAGGTAATGATGGTGATATTATTACAATTAAATTTATGCTAGCCGGAAATGGTGGAAATTATAATGTGCCATTAGATAATGTTGTAATTACAAACAATATTGCCGAAAATATTATTTCAGAGTTTTATTCAAGTTATGTAAATATTGCTTCACCAGATATTTCTGGCCAGACGACTATTAATTTAGGAGAAGTTTCTGTGTTAGATACGGCATCTTATTATTATCAATTATCCAACACTGGTAATGACACATTAACTGTTACAAATTTCAGTTCTCCCCAACAATATTTCTGGGCTGAAACGCCATTGCCATTAAAAATTAATCCAGGAGAACAAAAATCATTTTTAATAAAATTTTCAAAAAACACAAAAGGAAATTATACAGATAGGTTTATTGTAAGAAGCAATGATCCTGATGAAGATCCATTTTATATAAACGTAGCAGCAACATCTTTTGAACCAAATTACATAAGCCTAAATGATACTAGTGTAGCAGTTGGGGATACTTTAATTTTGCCAATTTTAATCCAAAATCATGAAGCATTTGTGGCCTTTCAGGTTGACCTATTCCTTCCTGATAGCTTAGAATATATTCCCAATAGTGGAGTGCTTTCAAATCGTGCACAAGGTCATGCTTTTAGTGTTGGTAATATCAACAATGACCCAAGTAAATTACGTCTTTTCGCCTTCTCAATAAATCAAAGACCGTTTTCAGGAAACAATGGTGCAGTGGCATATTTGAAATTTAAAGTAAAAAATAATATTGGGAATTTCCCATTGGATCTGCAAAATGGAATTGTTTCTGATGCTCAATCAAATAATATCAATAAAGCAACGCTGGATGGGCTTATAAATATAGAGCTTGGTTCCCTTGTATTTAACATAAAAATATATTTACAAGGGCCGTTTCTAACTGGAAGCTTGAAAAGAGAGATTTGTTCATTAGGTTATTTACGGCTCACCCAACCATATAATACATCACCTTGGAATTATACAGGAATAGAATCGGTATCAACCATTCCAAATGATGTTGTTGATTGGGTTTTGATTGAATTGAGAAGTACAACAACAACCGTAGTAGGTAAAAAAGTTGTTTTCATTAAGAATGATGGAACTCTAGTTAACTCAGATGGAAGTATTCCGATTAACTTTGAAAATATAGAGAGTGGTAGTTACTATATCGTAATTCATCACCGAAACCATTTGTCAATAATGAGTAAGAATCCAGTAGCATTATCAGAAAATACAGTTTTGTATGATTTTACAACTGGACAAGAAAAAGCATATGGAAGTAGTCCAATGAAGGACTTAGGCGGTGGTGTTTATGGAATGATTGCCGGAGATGCCAATGGAGATGGAACTGTAGGGTATTCAGATGACATTCTGAGTAACTGGCTTCCTAATTTTGGACTAAACGGCTATAAAAGTGCAGATTTGAACATGAATGGAGAAGTTGATTATTCAAATGATATTCTTCAATACTGGTTATTGAACTTTGGATTGTCAACTCAAGTGCCTGGAGCAATTACTAGTAGTTATATTGAAAAAGATAAGTTGATGGATTTAAAGAATATAATAAAACCTCAAAATAGGAAGTGACCAAATTATTATTAATATAATCAAATAATAACTCAAAGGATATTTATGTGGTTTTTGCTGTTTTATTGAAAAATAAGTATTTTAGTTAGTAGTGTGAAAACTAAAGAGCGCACAATTTTTTACTTTTGTGCTATTACTCAAGTAATCTAAATTTTTGGTGGAATAGGATTTTTTGTAAATGCTAAGTGTACATATTTGAAAATAGATTTTTTATCATTAAGATAACAAGGGGAAGTTATGAAAAAAGTTTTATTGTTGTTATTGTTAAGCCTTTCAATAATTCATTCACAAACAGTAGATGGAGGATTTACAACCAATATTAATGGCTCAACATTTGAAGTGACATTGTTTACCAATATGCAAAGTGGTTCTGGAACAGCTGGAATAGTTACTCTGGAGTTTTCATACAACAATACCGATTTAACATTTCCAGCATCACCAGCAAGTGGAACAGACTATGTGCTTTTAGGTGATTTTGCTACTTATCAGACAAAAAACATAACAAAACCTACAAGTAACTCAGTTAGGGTTGCACTTGCTACATTTGTTGCAGCAACATCTTTAACAACCTCTCCCAAAAATGTGATTACATTATATTTTACAATTAATAATACTGCAGCAACTTCTAACTTAGCATGGATAACTACAGAGATAGTCCCTTCATTTATTCAGCCAGCATATACAGTTGGAAACTGGCCAAATTCAAATGGACCTCTTCCAGTTGAATTAACAACATTTACCTATGTACAAAAAGAAAGAGCAGTAGAGCTTAATTGGTCAACTGCTACTGAGGTTAATAATTATGGGTTTGAAATAGAACGAAAAGTTTCTGATTCCGAAAATGAATGGGAACGACTTGGATTTGTAGAAGGTCATGGTAATAGTAACTCGCCGAAAGATTATATATTTGTCGATGAAAAAACTCCAAATGGCACTATAGAGTATAGATTGAAACAGATAGACATAAATGGAGCTTTTGAATATAGTGATATTTTAGAGATAATAGTTGACCTCCCACAAAATTATAAACTTACACAAAACTATCCAAATCCTTTTAATCCAAGTACAATTATAAGCTACGAGCTACCAGAGAACAGTTTAGTACAACTGAAAATTTATGATATCCTTGGAAGAGAAGTAGCAACTTTGGTTGATGAAAAACAAGATATAGGTTACCACAATGTTAGTTTCAATGCTAACAATTTAAGTAATGGTATATATTTTTACAAAATACATGCTAACAATTTTGCAAAGGTTAAAAAAATGGTTTTGATGAAATAGTATTGCAATTGATTTAATTTTTTTAATGATAAGGCAGCCAAACCAGCTGCCTTAATCAACACCTAATTAACCCCAACCCGAGCCGTATTTTCAATAGTGATTGTAATTGCTTTCTGGATTTCTGAAATGTTTTGCAACTGAGTGAATATTTCAATTATCAGCTTTGTGGTAAA
>Ga0210046_1002569_pt1 | contig 12827 bp, 22 predicted proteins | sample CryGeyCG2114_250_FD_185461 | JGI IMG/M metagenome (GOLD analysis project Ga0210046, IMG submission 185461) | Groundwater microbial communities from aquifer - Crystal Geyser CG18_big_fil_WC_8/21/14_2.50 (SPAdes) (version 2) | ecosystem: Environmental > Aquatic > Deep subsurface > Groundwater ... | reverse complement strand
GTATAGGGAGCAATTCAGGAGGATGGCGGAAAGCAGCGCTTATAATTTAGAATCGAAAAAATTTGTGACCCGCGTAATAAAAAGGTTAAATACAATATTTGCCGCAAAAATTGCAACTATCGGGTTAATATTTGGGGAAAATAAAATACGCGAGATGACTTTTACATTTACAAGGGGTAAGCAAGTTGCAAAAGCAAAAAATATGGAATTTAAGATAGGGGATATGGAACCGCCGGACGACACAATTGCAAAGCTGAAAACAATTAAAAAAAATATTGCTGCCTTAAAGTGGGAGAAAAGAAGAAAGAAGAGAGGGAAATAAGAATTATGATCCGTTAGGTGCTACAAACAGTTAACTCCTACGGAGTTGGAAATAATGCTACAAACAGTTAACTTCTACGGAGTTGGAAACAATGCTACTCTCTTCCTTGCCCTTTGCCATTTCAATCATCATTCCTCATCAGACTTTGGCTGAAAACAAAAAATCCCGCTGAAGCAGGAGATAGTATATGTTGCAAAGAGCAGGGTGCGAAGAGTTATTTAACCGGCAAGTATGCAGTAATGAGTATGAAGTATGGAGAACTAATAGCAAAATTTTTCAGGATGTTCTATCATGCTCCACAGCATTTTGTTGATCTCTTCATATTTTTCTATAAAGTACAAATGCTTTTCTCCAGTTATATACCTTAAATCCTTTGAAAAATCCAACCAAACTTCTGTCTCGGAAGCTTCCCCGGTTATGACAATATTGTTTTTTTTCATGTGCAGTTTATTTTAAAGTTAAAAGTAATTTTGTTATCGGGCAGATGGCAGAGTGCATGGCGCAAAGAGTTTAGCGTCAAGTTAAGGACTTTTGAAAATTAGTAATCTTTCGGCATAAAACATCTAATTGTTCCAGCAAAGTATTTAATTTTGCATCTTCGATAATTTGCCGTTTATGAAGAACAATAAGAATGTTTGCGTTCTCAAATGTAGATCTTCTTACCCTATGAAATATTAAAATGATAAAACATTTACAGTATATTTTAAGCATCAGATATATTAAAAAAAGTTATAAGAACATTTCTTATTTCATAGGGCGAGCAATGTTTAAAAATTGAATAAACTCTTTTTTTGAAGTTGATCCCGAACCTTCAGCTATATTATTACTCATAGACATTCCAGCGCCCCTTAGCTGATCAGAAAATCTATAAAGCTTCTTCTGTTCAAGAATATCGGCTATATCAAAAAGTTTATCTGCAATTGCTATAGCCTCTTTCCAAATTATTAAATCCTGAAACCTAAACTTTGCCATCTACAAATACCCTATGCTCTTTGCGCTATGCACCATGCTCTTCACTCTGCTCTCTGCCCCATGCTCTATGCTCCTTAGTACGCGTTCTTATCTCCTTTTATCATATTCCATATTGTTAGGATAATGATCTGCAAGTCCAACAGAAACGACCAATTCTCTATGTACCATAAGTCATGCTCAACTCTCTTTTGCATCTTCCATGGTTCGTCGGTTTCACCCCTATAGCCTTTGGCTTGCGCCCACCCCGTTACACCCGGTTTTACCAAATGTCTTAGTTGATAGTAACGTATCTTGTCTTTTGATTCTAAATTCAAAGGTGTAGGGTGTGGTCTTGGTCCCACAACCGACATATCCCCGAGTATCACATTCCAGAATTGCGGGAGTTCATCAAGGTTGCTTTTTCTTAAGAAGGAACCGAACTTCGTAATTCTCGAATCATTCTTAGTTGCTTGCTTAAATTTTCCTGTTTCATCTACATCTTTACTTTCCATCACCATTGAGCGGAATTTATAGGTAACAAACCGTCTGTTATTTCTCCCCCACCTCTCATGCTTAAAAAAAACAGGACCCCTGGATGTAAACTTAATACCCAATGCAATTAGCGGAAATAACCATATGAGAACGGTTACAAACAACATAGAAGCGAAGAAAAAATCAAATCCACGTTTTAGTAACCTCCATCCATATTCATTGATCTTATCTACACGAACGGTTATTATGGGGAACTTATCAAAAACCGTTACTTCAAATCTTTCAGACAAGAACTTAAAATAATCCGGAATAATTCTAACCTTTGAAGTACTTTTCTGACAGATAGAGACCACCCACTCCAACTTTTCTACTGCGTAATTCGGCAGCGCAATAATTACATCATCAACACGTTTTTTTTCTAAAACTTCCTCTAGTTGTTCAATCTTTCCAAGATATTTTCCATTCAATAAAACTTTACTGTTATCATCTAGAAAACCAATAAGCCTATATCCAAAATGGGGATTTGAGTGAATTGAATTGTAAAAATTTTGACCAACCTCCCCTGCCCCGACAATTAAAAGACTTCTAAGGTTTCGCCCTTTACTTCTTAACCGGTATAAATACTTTCGGATGATAAACTTATTGAAAGTTATAAGACCTAACATGAGAAAAGCAAAGTAAAAAACAAAGGTTCTCTTTATCGCAATTTCTTTTATCAAAAAAAGCATGATGATAGTAATAATTATTTGAATTAATATTGTCTTTATTATTGTTATTAATTCAAAACTGAAATCACGCGACCTGAATTCGTCATAAACTCCAACTGAATGAGCGGTTATGTACCATGTTATGACTAAAGAAATAAATAGAAAATTTTCATTTAGGGTAATAGAATTTACCTCTATTAGACGAGAATAGTTCAGGCTGACAAAAAATGAGATGGTTATACAGAAAAAATCAACCGCGTATTTTAAAAATCGTAATGAATCTCTTTGTAACTGCATTACTTGCTACATGTCCTTAAACCGGCAAAGCCGGAACCAAATTGTTACTTTGAATGATTGAATGGCTGCATGACTGAATGAAAACCATTCATCCATCCATTTCCATTCATCCATTCAGTTATACTTTTTTAACCGTTTAATATTCTTGCCTGCCCCGCACCGGCGGCGGCCATTCTGCGCAGTCCGCCTCCGGCGGATTACTAACTATTTAAACACTTTTTTACTAGAATAGAGACAATTCTTAATATAAGAAGATAGAGCAGCGTTCCATAAATCATCATTACTACATTCATAAATCATCATTCTGATTACCGTTTAACTCAAGTTGTATAATATGCATTCAGAAACTCATCTCGTTTAATACTCGATTGAGTTAAGATAGAGCGAAGTGTGCTTGATTTTATCACTTGATGATTAGGTAATACAAGGGGTGTTTTTGTTCCGTCCGGATTTGAGCGTTCCATTATTATGTGGTTCCCTTCCCGAACTACAACAAAGCCGAGAATCGTTAAAGATTTTATTGCTTTTGTTTTTGCCGTGTCAATCGGAAATTTCATTAGGAGATTGACGCTTCGGCAATATAAGCATCTATAGAAGTTTCACCGATTTCCAGGTGTTCAAAGAATTTTTCCTTCCCATAGTGTTCAATAAAGAATTGAATAGCGCTTTCAGTATCCTTTAATGCTGCGGCATATGTATCACCCTGCCCCACAATCGCTCCACGTTCAAAGCCAAGAGGATAACCGACATATCCATCCTTATGATGTTCAATGACTACTTTAATGCTATTCATTGTCAACCTACATTTTAATTTTTAATTTGTATGCGAAAACAAACATAAAGTTTCGTGAAATAAAAAACTACACTAATATCTATCTTTCTTTTTCCCTTTCATCTTCCATCCTTGCCCTTTGTTTTTCTATTTCATCTTCCCGCATAGATAGAATACATTGAACCCCTAAGGGGTTCGGATACTTGGGGAGGGTATTCTGTGCTACAAACAGTTAACTCCTACGGAGTTAGAAATAACCTTGATCTGAGCCTTATTCTGACTTCTGCTTCTTACTATTCACCATTCACTTTTTACCTTTTGCTTCTCTCTTCCTTTGCCCTTTCAATCTTCAATAATCAATAATCAATCCTACAATAACCCTTTTAACTATTGAATCAATAGTAAGGGATGAAGACGAACTATCCCCAAACAATCTATTTTTTGTTTTTTGCATAATCCGGAATATCCATTAGTAAGGTTTCGATAAATTTTTTAAACTCTTCTTCATCATAACTTTTATTTGTTAAAAACTTCACCTTCAAAAATAGTTTCTTTAATGCGATTTTCAAATCTTCAAATGCGGGGGGAATTATTTTTGTCTTTGTCCTTTTAGCCTGTAACAATTACACTTTTATCTTTGTCTTTTGACAAATAATTGTCAACAAAATAAAAGATTGTATGAGGAATGACTAATTGGCATTTTCTTTAACTCAATCTTTGGTTAGGCTTAAGTGAACGAATACGAACTTTGTTTTCACTAAGCACAATAAAATGTTCCAATAATTTTTCTTTGGGTAGTTTTAGTATTTCTTTCATTGCCTTAAGTTTGCCAGAGATTGGTTCATCTTCGAAACGTAAAAGAATTACGGAAATAGGAGGGGGTTCAGTTTTAAAAACCAGGTAGCCAAAGTCTTTATCATTTGTTACAATAATTCTATTTTCGCGCTATGCTTCATTAAATATAAAAATATCATCACGAGATGGATAAAGTTCACTGACAGATTTTGTATCGAAACCATTTTCACGAAGGAAGTTAATAATACTAAAACCTACATTTTCATCAACAAGAAATTTCATTTCCCAACAAACAATGGATATATTTCTTCGTTACGAATCAGCATTTCTGCATAGAGCAATGCTTCTTTTATATCCTCTTTTTTTAATACAGGATATTCTTTAATAATCTGTTCATCCGTCCAACGCTGCGCAAGTAATTTAACTATAAGTTCAACGGGGAGCCTGGTTCCGCGGATAACAGGTTTGCCTGTTAATACTGAAAGATTTATTTCTATACGCTTTAATTTATTCATTCTGTTACTCCTAACTGCTTACATTACCTGGTAAATATAAATATTATTTGATAATAACTCAGACTATTGTTTGTTCCATTGGCTGCATAATAGTTCTAATCTTCTTTCCACCTCTTAGTCTCTTCATCTCTCACTCACCACATCTCCTTACGATTTGCGCTTCGTGCTGATCTCAATGCACTTGCCGACTTCTAACCTCTGACTTCCTATTTTCTAATCTTCAAAGCAGTTTCATTCGGGATTAAATTAAAAGAGCGGATTCATAAACTGATTCGAGTAAACCGGGACAGGGGTTTTTGTAAACATTAAAAATTGCGCCGCGTATGTCGTAGGATATTTTGTTTTCTGTTTTTCCCATAATTCAATACATCCGTTATTAAGGTTTCGATAAATATTTTAAACTCTTCTTCATCATAACATTTATTTGTAAAAACCTCGCCCTCAAAAATAGTTCCCTTTAATGCGATTTTCAAATCTTCAAATTCGGGGGGAATTATTTTTGCTTTTGCCATGACACTCTTCCTTTTTTTTGTGTCTAATCTAACTACACGAAAAGTATCTTTTCAGCTTGAGTATTATATAAATATATTGTTTGAGCAATTGTTGTGTAATTTGCCACCGAATAAAATTCAAATCTTTTGTAATGATTACGCTGAAGTTTTTGTTCTCCTCTTTTTTTTAAGCGGTTCAACTTTGGCAGGTTTACTTATATCATAAAGATAATCCGGAGCAACATCCCAACCATTCGTCCATTGAAGGTCCCCCTCTTTTACGTAAAATGATTTAAAGTATTCCTCATCCTTAAGATCAGAAAAGTCCCCAAGATTACGTTTTTTATAGGAACTAAAATCAGCGATTCTAAGCTCGCCGTTTTCAAATTCAATAAGCAGCCTAAATTTACCTATATAAGTTGCATTAATAGGATAATGTATTAAATCCATGGTTCAATCCTTTGGGGTTGTTTACCGTTTCTTATCTCTTTCCAATTTTCTAATATTTCTTCTTTATGTAAAATAACCCATCTTTTCACAATATGCAATTTGGTTAGCGGAATAGTCCCGCCAATCAGATTCCCCTCGATATCTATTTTGCACCGGTTTTCCGAATGTCTTGCGTGAATATGAGGCGTAGAATGATCATCATAGTACATCTGTATTACTATCCCCATAAATCTCGAAATTTCAGGCATTACAACTCCTATTTACAACATACCAAAAAGTTCTTGCAATAGTTTTATTTTTATAAAAGAAAAGCATTTCTCTACCGAATGTTTACCACGTGGCATGCTGATTTTTGACTACTGAATGCTGACAGCTGGATTAATAAGCCTGCGGGTCGCGCCTTTAAGCATTCTCCATAAAGTAAGTGTAATGATTTGAAGATCGAGCCAGGAAGTCCGGTTTTCGATGTACTATAGTATTCGTTAGCTAACGGAGATTTTTTATGTCAAAATATTTATGTGTTTACAATTTTTAATTTTATCCCGCAAGCGGGATACATTTTTAATTGCGGCTTGCCGCGCTATGTTTTTTATTATTGATATGAAATGTTATAAGTGACTATACCAAAACTCAACTTTGCCAGTTGAATTCCAATTAACCCGAAATTCTGTTATAGATAATCCATAAGAAGAAGTACTTTAATATCCTGTATATTCTTTAACTTTTTATCATTGGTAAGAAAGGCATCAGCGCCAACATCTTCTGCCGCCGCTATTTGAAGAGCATCAATTGTTTTCAAATAAGAATATTTTCCCCGTAATTTTGCTGTTTTTATAGCTATTGTTTGATTAATTTCAAGGAGAGTTAAATTTTTTCCATACTGAAGGAAATCTACGAATTTAACTGCGAGTTTATCATTACCTTTTTCAATAGGTTTGGTCATAACTTCGGTTAAAGTTAGAACAGACGTGAATGCTTTGGTTTTACCTAATTGAAAAGACTCAACAATAGTTTTAGAAAGTCTTCCATATTGAGGATTCGCTTCTATATAATAGATTATGGGAGCAGTGTCGAGAAAGATCGAATCAAACTGTTCAAGTACACCGGATAAATTCATACACGATCTTCTCTTAAACGGTCAACATAACTTTGGGCATCTTCATTATCCCACAGTCCTTTACCCAAACCGTAGAGCCCGCTCCATTCGAGTTCTTTTTTTACACTAAGTCCGGATTTTCTTAATAATGCAGCAATTCTTTCTACAAGTTTCAGTTGATCTTTTGGCTGTAAACTTTCTATCTGTTTTTCAATTTTTTCTAATTCAAGTGTTTTATTCATTTTTTTTCCTATCATAATTTTTGGCTAAAATTCTCCTTCTAAAAGGTAATTTAATTTATATTGTTTTACAAGATGACCACCGATGAAACCACCAGCACCTTATACAAGTACTGTTTTTTGTTCAGACATATTAATTCCTTTATTTATATTCAGATATATTATTGCCATTTATCCGTTAGCTAACGGATTATTTATGTCAAGCATGTCCGCCTTCGGTGGAATATTTTTCTTGTTTTTACTTTTAATGAGCGCAAAGCGCCATCCCGCTCTGCGCATAGGCGTCAACTTAAGGGATATGAAAATTAAATTAATTTTTGATTATGATGCTGTAATTCTAATAAAATAAAACAATATGGCACTCCTACGGAGTGCTGGTATCTTGGATATTTATGTATTTCTATAAATATTTCGCTCCTCTGGAGCGAAGATAAACAAGTTAAAAACTCCGTTAGGAGTTAAATATTTATAGAACTGGATAACCCAAAGCAAACCGCACTCCATTAGGAGTGCCATATAAAAAATAGAAGCATTTAGTAACCATATTCAATTATATTTTAATGATTTACACAAATTATTAATAAAATTAAGTTGACGCATATGCGCAAAGCGGTGGTGGTTTGGTAATTAGAAACAAAATTTGTCTGTATTGCAATCATAGCGCGGAAAAGCATTCTTGACACTTCCTTGGATTAACAACTGATCACTAACTACTGCATTCTCCTTCTAAGATAATCATAAAAATTTTCTCGAGTACTGATCATAAGAAATATTACTATTTCCTTTTGAATATAAAATGCAAGACAGTATTCAACCCCTAAATGACGGATTTTAGTTTTAGAGATTTCTTTTAATTTTCCTTTTAACCGGTCAAATCTAAACGGATTAATTAGAACTTCATCGATACTCTTATTCAATTTATCTAAATCTGCGTGGGTAGATTTTTTATATCTCGTTTGAATGCCGGATGGAATGCTGCTTGGTGCATATTATAAATTAGAAAATACCTGTTCTCGCGAAAGCAGTTTAACCTTTTTATTTTTTACATCGTTAAGCCGCCCCTTTAAGATATTATCTTCTTTACTTAATCTTGCCTCAAGAATCTTTAATTCCTCTTTAGATAATTTTGCTATAACTCTTGCCAAATCATCAATCCTCAAATTAATATTGGCTGTAACTTCCATAATAAATTCCTTAAATAATTTTATAACAATATAAAAAAAATGCTGCCAAATAAAAATTCTTGAAAAGCTTGCAAAATTTTTAATTTTTCAAACGTAAATTGATATTCCAACCAGTACCGTGATGAAGAGATGAAGTTTAGAAAATTTTCATTTAGTGTAACCTCTATTAGACGAGAATAGTTCAGGCTGACAAAAAATGAGATGGTTATACAGAAAAAATCAACCGCGTATCTTAAAAATCGTAATGAATCTCTTTGTAACTGCATTACGTTCTAGATTTTCGATTGTAGATTGTAGATTGTTGAATAAAACTCAACCAGTCAAACTTAAAATCATCAATCATAAATTCTTCAATCATCATTCCTTCATTCCTTCAATCATAAATCATCAATCATCAATCCTTCAATCATAAATCATCAATCCTACAAAAACCCTTTTAACTCTTGAATCAAGAGAAAAAGATGAAAACGAATTATCCCAAGACAATCTATTTTTTGTTTTTTGCATGATCCGGTATATCCATCATTAAGGTTTCGATAAATATTTTAAACTCTTCTTCATCATAACTTTTATTTGTTAAAAACTTCACCTTCAAAAATAGTTTCTTTAATGCGATTTTCAAATCTTCAAATGCGGAAGAAATTATTTTTGTCTTTGTCCTTTTAGCCTGTAACAATTACACTTTTATCTTTGTCTTTTGACAAATAATTGTCAACAAAATAAAAGATTGTATGAGGAATGACTAATTGGCATTTTCTTTAACTCAATCTTTGGTTAGGCTTAAGTGAACGAATACGAACTTTGTTTTCACTAAGCACAATAAAATGTTCCAATAATTTTTCTTTGGGTAGTTTTAGTATTTCTTTCATTGCCTTAAGTTTGCCAGAGATTGGTTCATCTTCGAAACGTAAAAGAATTACGGAAATAGGAGGGGGTTCAGTTTTAAAAACCAGGTAGCCAAAGTCTTTATCATTTGTTACAATAATTCTATTTTCGCGCTATGCTTCATTAAATATAAAAATATCATCACGAGATGGATAAAGTTCACTGACAGATTTTGTATCGAAACCATTTTCACGAAGGAAGTTAATAATACTAAAACCTACATTTTCATCAACAAGAAATTTCATTTCCCAACAAACAATGGATATATTTCTTCGTTACGAATCAGCATTTCTGCATAGTATAATGCTTCTTCTATATCCTCTTTTTTTAATACAGGATATTCTTCAATAATCTGTTCATCCGTCCAACGCTGCGCAAGATTTTTTCGCGCTGATCCCGCCATAATGAAGTTATTTATAGGCATCCTTTCTATGCTTTATCCTATAAATCAAAATACTTTTTACTTTATCTTTTATTGTGAATAATATCCTATAATTCCCGCTCCTTATCCTATAACCTTCATCGTCGCTTAACTTTTGTACGCCTACCGGACGCGGGTTACTACTTAGTTGATTTATACTTGTAACTATCTTTTTAACTACTCCAATTTGAAGTTTATTAAGGTCTTTTTGAGCGGAAGGCTTAACTATTACTTTGTAGTTCACGTTTGGCTGTATATTCATCTAATGTTAAATCTTTTCCTTTTACTTTTTTCGCTTTCTCTAAATCGGAAATGTCCTCAAGTAATTCCATTACATCGCTAAAGGCAGGGTTTGTTTTCATTTTGTCCCACTCATCCCTAGGTATTTGTATTTGTTTCTTCGTTTTCGTTAGCATTGTTTTATCCTATGTAATGTTTTCAAATTTACAAATATTTTTACTGACTCAAAACTTCTTTGTTGTCCTGGTCCAATAGAATTTCAAGAAAAATATTGGTGTCAAGAAGATAACTCATCTGTAATCCCGCACCTTATGCTGAAGATCTACCGAGCTGTAGCGCTCTTTTATATCCTTTAATCCACCTTCCCATCTAAAGGAAAAGGGTTCTTTTTTACTTCGTGTTTTATGACGTTTTGTTAAAAATTCAATATAATCTAGGACTTCCTTTTTTAAATAATATGGTAAAGATTGGAATTTTTCATTTAAATGTTGTGAATTCATTTTCTTGTAACCTCAATTTTTATTTATATTCAATGTAAACAATTAGTCGCTCAATTTCATTTCATATTTGGATCAAAAACTGACGAGTGATGATTTTCGAATGTTGAGTGACGAATGTCGAGTGTTGAAGGACGATTTTCGAATGTTGAATGTCGAATAAAAGCATTATTCCTTCATTCATCACTCAACATTCTTCATTCCTTCAATCATCAATCCTGCTGGTTTTATTCAAAAAGTTCTGCGTGAGAACCACAACGGACAAGAATTAATGTTTCATCTTCAATCTTATATATTAACAAAAAATCGGGCGCTAAATGGCATTCCCTACAATCTTTATAATCTCCTTTTAGCGGATGATCGAGAAATCTTTTATTTAAAGGCTGCCCATCGGTAAGAGAAATAATAGTTTCTTTCAATTGAAGTAATTTCTTTTCAATCTTCTCTACTCTCTTAAAATCCTTCTTAAATTTCTTTGTAAAGACAACACTTAATTTCAAGATTTTAAATCCTGTAATAAGCTATCAATTGAATCATGTTTTATCGAAAACTCCCCTCTTCTCGCTTCTTCAATTGCTAATTTAGTTTCTTGATTAGGAATAGAAAGTGAGAAAGGTAATCCCCGTGTTAAGACAACATTTTTATAAAATAATCTTACTGCTTCGGATTCTGTTAAGCCGACAATTTCAAAGATTTTTTCTGCTTTTTTCTTTAACGCCGGCTCCAATCTTGCCCTAACCGTTGCTGTTTTACTAGCCATTTTATTATTTCCATTTTGTTTCACATTTGTGCTACAAATTAAGATAATTTAATGGACAAAACAATTAATTAATTTAGTCTTCAGTAATCAGTTGTCAGTTGCCAGTTTTCAGTTGTCAGTCTGCCGCGGCGGATTTTTAGTAACTATCTAATTCATAGTGCGGCAAGCTGCAAGTAAAAAGTTGAAAGTATAAAGTTAAAAGTTAAAAACAGAAAAAATATCTTGACATAAAAAACAATCCCGCATGCGGGATACATGGCAATACTATAACTCATAACTATTTTAAGTTTCTTTCGTTTAAATACTTTATATTTGCAAAAATATCTAAATTAGATCATGCAAAAGTTTAAATCCCCTAATGAATGGTTTTTGCAAGCGGAGTACGATATGGACACCGCCGATACAATGTTTCAAAGCGGTAGATACATGTACGCGGTTTTTATGTCTCATCTTTGTATTGAAAAAGCGCTCAAAGGGCTTTATGCAAAAGTGCATTGCAAAGATGCTCCGAGAACTCATAATCTTTTGTACCTGATAGAATTAATTAGTGCAAAGAGAGACTTAATCGTTCCTGATGAATTTGAAAATTATTTTAAGATTTTAAATGAAAAAAGTGTTCCCACAAGATACCCCGATATGCTTTTCGATATCTTGAAAGAATTTAAAAAGACTAACACAAAACAATTTGTTTCTAAAGGGAAAAAGGTTTTAAAGTGGATAAAAGAGAAATCAGTTTAATTAAGGATGCCGTCAGCGGTGTTTTAGCCGCCAACAAAGTTGAATTAAATAGAATTGTTCTCTTTGGCTCTTATGCTAATAATGAACAAACAATGGATAGTGATATTGATCTGATCATTGTTTCTAAAAATTTCAGAAACAACACTTACTTCAAGCGGATTGACAAAGTGTTAAACTTGACCTCAACTCTTGTAAAAACCATAAAAAAACCATTCGACGTTCTTCTTTATTCAGATGTTGAATGGAATGATTCTTCTACCCTAATGATTCGTGAAGCTAAAAAAAACGGAAAAACTCTCTACTGCAATTAAGAAGGTTGGAAATTTGCGAACATCAAATAAAAACATCCTCATCTGTGTTCCCGGGTTAACCCCGCAAATTGTTATCGAAACTTTTTTCTGTCTTACTGTTAAAGAAATAATTGCTATTTATTTAAACAGACCAAAAACTTATCTTCCCTAACCTTGACGAGCCAGAACCAAAAAATTACCAATCATCAATTGGATGATTGAATGGCTGCATAACTGAATGAAAACCGTTCATCCATTTACTATTTCAACTCCGCATCACGAGAATACATTGAACCCCTACGGGGTTAGGATACTCGGGGGAGGGTATTCTTGCTACAAACAGTTAACTCCTACGGAGTTGGAAATAATGCTACAAACAGTGAGCTCCTACGGAGTTAGGAATAATGCTACAAACAGTTAACTCCTACAGAGTTGGAAACAATGCTACTCTCTTCCTTGTCCTTTGTCTTTCCAATCGTCAATCTTCAATCAACAATCCTACAATCCTTCAATCCTTCAACCTGTCCCGTGAAATCCTGCTTTTTACTATTTCACGGGATCCTACAATCCCAGCTCATTACAAAGAACTTACAAACTCACCAAAGTTAATAACACGCCGACTATTTAGTTTGTTAAAGAGCAGATGCTCAAAATCTTTAGATTTATGTTTCAAATCAATTTTCTT
>Ga0210046_1002567_pt1 | contig 12837 bp, 11 predicted proteins | sample CryGeyCG2114_250_FD_185461 | JGI IMG/M metagenome (GOLD analysis project Ga0210046, IMG submission 185461) | Groundwater microbial communities from aquifer - Crystal Geyser CG18_big_fil_WC_8/21/14_2.50 (SPAdes) (version 2) | ecosystem: Environmental > Aquatic > Deep subsurface > Groundwater ... | reverse complement strand
GGCCACATCAGGTCTCGGTATACAACCTCAATGGGCAATGCCTGCGAAGGGCAAACACAATAAAACCAACCCTTTCGTTCGATACCCAAACCTTAAAAGCGGATATTTATTTAATCAGTATAGTGAATCAAAAAGACGAGATGACTCACTCCTATAAGGTTGTCAAACCCTGATTGTTCAAATTTTAGATTAAATGGAACTCAATACTGAAGAGTTAATCTTACTAAGAGTAGCTCTGTTGAGTGAGGAGGGTTTTGAAGGTGGTTATCGCGCCTGTTTGGCAACAACTTTTCCAATAGTGGCAAAGATATTCGCTATCATTTTTATGCTCGGTTATAAGATCAATAAAATAACATTTAACGGATTTGAGACGTGAAAAATCAGGCAAATTCCCCGAAGCTATCTATAGAGTAAACTATATGTAAATGGGGGATTGGAGGTTCGAACTTCAAGAAATTAACTTATAATTGGTTTTTAAATAAAGTTGCGCTAGATTTGTAAGTAAAATAGTTAGTTTATTCATTATCTATCTTGTTAAAAACAAACGAATGAAAACACCCTTTTTTATACTGCTTCTTTTAGGTTCTGTTCTATTACCTCCTTCCTGCGATTCAGCTAAACAAGATAAAAATCCCGAACCTTTTGTTACCATTATCGGAGAGATCACCAGTCCGGCGGGTGATTCTGTTTGGTATTGTCTTGAGACGCGATTTGGATATGAATACAAGGTATCCGGAACAACACTGGACAGTAGTGGTCATTTTAAACTACAATTCAAACTTGATGAGCCTACAAGTGTAACTTTGATAGAAGGGAACGAAGGGGCTAGTCTATTTGTTAAGCCGGGCGACCAGATTCAGCTGACACTGGATGCCAACCAATTTGATGAGACCATAAATTTTTCGGGTATGGGCCGGGAAGAAAATACTTATCTCGCCAAAAAAGTGCTGGAGTTTAATGATAAGGGAGTGTTTTATGTATATAACATGCGTGACAGCCTGGGGGTTGATGGAGGAATTAAGTATGTTGAGAATCTTAAGAAAAGGAGGTTTCAGTTTTTAAACGACTATATTGAAACACACAAAGATCTTAGTCCAGAATTTATCAATTGGGAAAAAACCAACATTGAGTTCGAGCTTCCAACCCTGCTTTTTCAATATACTTTCAACCGTAAAGTTGACTCCACACTTGATACGATCCTCCATATTTTCGGCTTTTTCATAACGATGAAACCATTGTATTCTCTGTCGCCAGAATTTAATTCCTACCTCATCCTTTTTCCGAAATATTTAACCTATATCTATTCCGATTTATTTCTAAACAGCAACAACCACGATTCCATTTTACTGGATCTAATTATTTCTCAGTCTCAAGGTTATGCCCGGAATAAATTAATTGCAGAACAATTTGAGAACAAACTTGCAGATTACAACCTCGAATATTTTAATCAAAACAAGGCTGTTTTCGATAAGTTTGTTACAATGGAACTCTTTAGAGAAAGGGTTCTTTCTTCTTATGAAAAAGCTGTAAAAGCGCTGGAATCCAATATGCCCGCCGATGCCCGACTCATTAATCTGGAAAATGAAAAATACAATCACCTTACCTATCAGGACATTATCGACCACTACAAAGGCAAAGTAATTTACCTTGATTTTTGGGCCAGCTGGTGCGGGCCTTGTAAAGCCGAAATGCCCTTTTCGCTTGGTCTTCAAAAAAAATTCAATGATAAAGAGGTGGCGTTTGTTTATTTTTCGTCGGACGCCGACAGCGTAGCCTGGAAAAACATGGTCAGAATCCTGCAAATTTCAGGTGATCATTATCGATTAAGTAAGTCGGTAAGAAAAGTAACCAACGACTTGTTTGATGTGCAGTTTATCCCCAGATATGTATTGATCGACAAAATGGGAAATGTGGTGGAAGCAGCCGCCAAAAGACCCAGCAATACTGAAATAGTTGGGGAAATTGAGAAGTTGCTTTAAAAAATCCTCCTCCACAATTCCGGTTGCAAAGGGGACTTATCCCCCATGAATGGCCTTCCTATTTGTTTCGCTCTGTCTACGACCCCGACTGTTGTACGGGGACCATCACCCCAAAAATCAACGCCCTGAAAATATCCCGCTTCACCGCCCCACCTAATACACAGGATGCCAGGAAAACAGGAACCTTTTTCTTAATCCAACTTAACAAACCTGCCGCTTCCATGTATCTCACCATGTTCCGTTGAAACAAAAAAGTAAACTCCGTTTTGCCATCGGGAAACATCCACAGCCAGGATATTTTTATTCCCGTGAGTTGACACTTTCCTGATCATTTTACCCTGGCTATCATAAAAAACTACCATCCTAATGGGGGATTGAGATGAGGGGAGTTCGATATGAAGGATTTCTTTTGCAGGATTCGGATAGCTTAACAACTGAGGTTTGTCGCCGATGTCATCCGGAAATTCGGGAATGCCCACCAAACCTCCTGAATAAGTTTTAAAAATGATCCCCTTGTTGCCCATCACCAAACCCTCCTCTGCGTTGAAAAAATCAACTCTTGTGGGTGTTGAGGTACATGGAAACTCAATTGGATCCCAGGTTTCGCCACCGTCAATGGTCTTCAGCAGCATCACTTCATTTTCACCCAGGGTAACATAGCCGACTTGATTTGTGGGAAAATCGATATCCAAAAACTCAGCATACCCTGAGATCGGAGTCGTTTTTTGTTGCCAGGTGCTGCCTCCATCCGTAGTTTTTAAGATCATATTCCCCTGACCGATGATAAACCCCGTATCGCTGTTAACAAAACAAATTTTGCTCGCTAGAAAGTAAAAATCAAGTGAAACGGGAGTCCAGGTTGCACCCTGATTGGTGGTTTTGAGAAAAACACCAACATTACTTTCCAGGCCAACTGCAAAACCAGTGGTATCATCTGTAAACACTATATCGACAAGGGGACTGTTCAATGGTGCGGTATAATTTAAACTCCAGGTTTCACCACCATCGGTGGTTTTATAGATTGTTCCTTTGTTGGTTACACCACCAACAAAGCCAACCTGGTCATTTATAAAATAAATACAACTGGGTTCAAAATCATAATTTTCAATATCATAATCTGTCCAGGTGGCTCCACCATCCGAGGTTTTAGAAATTACAGCATTGCCATACGAACTCAACGCGAACCCCAATTGGGGGGAGAGAAAACAAATCGAATAAAAAGATCCTGAAGACACTACATTTTGCCACGAATTTCCAAAGTCGGTTGATTTATAGATACTTCCACTAGTTACCCCACCACCGTACCCGGTTGTGGCCAGAAACACAACGCTGTCGCCAATAATTTGTGCATCATTTATTTTATCTGCCCTACATGCCGACTGATATTGGATTTCCCAGTTTTCTCCTCCATCCAAACTGGAAAGTATTTGTCCATGAGTCCCGACACAGAACCCTGTATTCTCATCTAAAAATAGTGTGCTGTTTAAACTGCGTGTATTTTGAGGCATGGAGCATTCCTGCCAGGTAGTTCCTCCATCCATGGTTCGTAGCATCATGTTGTCGTACATCACGCGTGGCCCAACCGCGAAACCAATGTCTTCATTAAAAAAATAAAGCTGATGCACATAATTAAAAGGATCAGAATAAACCTCAATCCAGGTGTTCCCTCCATCTTCTGTTTTTAGTAATTGGTAACGGTTGTTACTCATAGTAGAAACATCCCCGGCAATAATTCCAGTATTTTCATCCAGAAACAAGATTGAGGTAATTTCAAAATGCTCAATTACCGGATTGATTGTTACCTGCTCCCAGGATTGGCCGTTGTTATCGGTCCGATAGTAGAAGGTGCTACGTGTGTTTCCAATAAACCCGGTTGAATTGTTGATGAAATGCAGAAATTTGGGTGTAAAAGTATAGGCACTGAAGAATAAATCTGTGGTGTCCCAGGTGGTTCCTCCATTCGATGTGTGCAGGATGGCATTGTTTATTGTGATAAATCCATTCAACTCATCCTGAAAACAGACATCCTCAATTTCATCATTTCCCATCAGAGAGATTTCGTTCCAGGTGAAACCACCATCTGTGGTTTTTATCAGGGTAGAGCTGGTTCCGGTTGCGAATCCAAGCATTGAGTTAACAAAACAAAGCGAATTCAAGGTAATATCTCTGGCGATACCTGCGGGTTGGTACTGAACTTCCCAGTGGACACCCCAATCATTTTAACTTATGAGCGTTGCCCCTGAACCCACAGCCATCATTCGACTGGTTCCGGGAATGGTAACCAGATCAAAAAGGTCGCTTTCAACAGGTTTGGGCGTAATTCGTAACCAGGGATCTGATTGACTCCAACCTTGGAAACCAATCATAAGGACAATCAGGGAAATGAGTGTAATTTGTTTCATTTTCAGGTGGTCGTTTTTTAAACTTTAAAATTAGTGCTTATTTATGATATGATGCAAGAGATTTGGATGAATAACAACTCCTGTTTTATAAATCCCTATTTTTGCCGTCCCTACTAATATTGCTATGACATCTCTACATAACCGCGTTAACAAGGAAATCCTGAAACAACGCCTGGCAGACGAACCATTTAACCGCACCACACTCTCTTTTTATCGGTATGTGATCATCGATCAGCTACAATCTTTCCGCGATGAGTTTTACACCCAACTAAATGAGTTGAACTGCTTTGGCAGGATATACGTGGCCCGCGAAGGCATCAACGCCCAGATGAGTGTGCCATCGGAAAATCTAAAGGCGTTTCTGGAGCTTCTGGAGAAAAATGTGTACCTGAAAAACATGCCCATCAAATATGCTATTGAAGATGATGGAAAGTCCTTTTACAAGCTTATTGTCAGGTTGAAAAACAGGATTCTGGCTGATGGGCTTGATGACAATGCCTACGATGTAACCCATGTGGGCAAGCACCTGACGGCTTTGGAATTTCATGAACTGGCCGCCAAAGAAGAAACCCTGGTCATCGATATGCGCAACCGCTATGAGAGTGAAATTGGTCATTTCGAAAATGCCGTTTGCCCGGAGGCCGATACTTTCCGCGAAGAGATACAGATGGTTACGGAGGAGTTTAAAGACCAAAAAGACCGGAAAATCCTGCTTTATTGTACGGGAGGAATCCGGTGCGAAAAAGCCAGTGCTTATTTCAAACATTTGGGTTTCAGTGATGTGAACCAGTTGCACGGAGGTGTAATTGAATATGCACAACAAATAAAAAAAGCTGGATTGCAGTCGCGTTATATTGGCAAAAACTTTGTGTTCGACAACCGCATGTGTGAAAGCATTGATCACCGGGTGGTGGGAAAATGCCACCAGTGTGGTGCTCCGGCCGATACGCACGTTAATTGCGCCAACGATGCCTGTCATTTACTGTTTATTCAATGCGCTGTGTGTGCAGAAAAATATGACCGTTGTTGTAGTGTTGAATGTCAGCAGTTTATTCAGCTACCCGTAGAAACCCAGCGCGTTCTGCGCAAAGAAAGGGTGTTTAATGGAACAATTAATGGGTATAAAGGGTTGATAATGAATATAAAATAAACATATTCTAAAAACGGGACACATCTGGTTTTAGATTATCTTTAATTTACAGTTGGCCATATTAAGCAACTGAAATGCCGATAAATATTTATAAAGTCGTAACATTAGCTGTAATTTTTAGTATAATTGCATCATTAACCCATCAAAAATGAAGCTAAGTTTAACTAAAGGAATTAATCTTCAAATCGGAGGAGAGGTAGGTAAGTTTAATACATTACCTATGTGCTTAATGAACTTATTGTTGGTATTTAAAAAAAGAAATAATGGAGGAAGAATTTGGAGTAGGAAGTATCAGATATAGAACAACAAAGTCAGGACGTATCAAAAAAGATATTGTAGCTGATTTTAAAGATCATGATGCAGCATTGTCATATTCAACAAATGAAATTCAGTTTATGGGTCGTGTGTATAGGTTAAATGCCTATTTAAATTGTAAACTTGAAAAAGAGGATGATTACTATGTAATAGAAAATAGTTTGCTGGATATTGTTGGTACCGGTAAAACTATAGAATATGCGAAATTAAGTTTTGCCGAAGAATTTGATTTCATCTATTCAAGATACAACAAATTAACTGATAAGGAACTGACGACCAAGACCTTATTAGCCCGGAATTTTATGAACTTAATAGTAAAAGAAATAACAAAATAGTATGCTGCTAAAGTCTGAGAAAGTAATACAATCATTATCAAAAAAAGGGTTTAAAATTGTTGATAGTCATCACAAGTTTATGGAATACTATCTTGACGGTAAACCAATATTACATACCAAAATAAGCCAAGGAGCAAATCATGATCTTGATAATTTTCTTATTGCACAAATGTCTAGGCAATGCAAGCTTTCTAAAAAAGACTTCCTTGATTTAGCGAACTGTCCTCTTTCAAAAGAAAACTATGAGAAAAAGATTAGGGATATGGGTCTGGATAAATAAGATTTTGAACTATAATTGTTATCACCTCGCCAAATGTTAATCATTGGCAGTAAGTATGTTAAGTATAAACATGCTGATTATAGATTTATATTTTGATGGGAGACCTAAAGAAATTTTACTGGGGGGATTAATAAAAAGTGTAACGCCTCTGCGCCTCTGCGGTGAAAAAAAATAGAATTACACAGTGCATATTTCAGATTCAATCTCCCGTTAACCGATTCCATTTCTCCATTCACCGAACAAGCACCTCCATTGGCCTAAATCCAATTTACACAGGCCCGTTTTCGAGGTAGTTTTGCTTCATAAACACAGAAACTATAAAAGTTAAACGTCATGAAAACTATACTTAAATACACCTTCGCTCTCGTACTGCTCACCTTCACTTTCAATGCAAATGCCATCGCCCCGGTAATCTCACCCTTACTCGCCGAAGAAGCCTATATCGATGATATTCCTTTTAGTACCCAACATGTTTTCGACAGCATTCTGGACCTCAGCCTCACCGACACCTATGATTTATCAGAAGAAGTCTATATTCAGGACATCCCATTCAACACAGCAGAAATTGCTTCTGAAAACCTGGATGCCACCTCCTTCGATCTGGAAGAAGAATCCTACATCAACGACATCCCGTTTTCAACCGAACTGTATGCAAAACAATAAACGCAATACTCAATATAGCTCCTATAGCCGGCAAAGTCACCCCAAAAAGTGGCTTTCGTTGTTTTAGGCAAAATAGAACTTAACAAGGAAACGAACCCTCAAAGCTGACATACAATTCAAAAAAAATACACCTTTGTAACAAACCTGTTTTTCAATCGTCAAATCATCTTATATACAAATCAAAATCATCCAACATGAATAAATTAATCATCCACAACCTCTCAAAAACGTATTCAAACGGTGTAGTAGCCCTCGACCAGGTGAGTTTAGAAATAGAAAATGGTATGTTCGGTCTGCTGGGGCCCAATGGTGCCGGAAAATCGTCGCTGATGCGGACACTGGCAACCCTGCAGGAAGCCGATAGCGGCAGTGCCATGCTGGACGATATTGATGTGTTAAATCAACCCGGTGAGGTACGCAAAGTGTTGGGTTATCTCCCGCAGGAATTTGGTGTTTATCCCAAAATTACAGCATTGCAACTGCTCGACCATCTGTCGATTTTAAAGGGCATCACCAATTCAAGGGAGCGAAAAGAACTGGTTCGTTATCTGTTGGACAAGGTAAACCTGTACGACAAACGGAATAAAAGTGTGAAGGGTTTTTCGGGTGGGATGAAACAACGTGTTGGAATTGCACAGGCGCTTATTGGAAATCCAAAACTCATCATCGTGGATGAGCCGACTGCCGGCCTGGATCCGGGTGAACGAAACCGGTTTTATAACCTGCTGGCCGATGTGGGCAAAGAGGTGATCGTCATCCTGTCGACCCACATTGTGGATGATATCAGGGAGTTGTGTACTAAAATGGCCATCATGAACCTGGGCCGGATTGTGTACCATGGCACCCCTCAAAAGGCCATCGATGCGCTGAATGGGAAAGTGTATCAAAAGGTTGTTACGCGTGAAGAATTGCCCGATTATGCCCGCCATTATTCCATTATCTCCAACAAAATGGTGGGCGGACGACCACTGATTCATGTTTATAGCGAAACGGATACCGGTGCAGGTTTTGAACAGGTAAATCCAAACCTCGAAGACGTGTTCTTCTCGAAAATCAACACCTCCAACGTACTTGTTTAATACCAAAACCCCGACTATGTTTAAGACCTTCTTTTTATCAGAAATAAAATTCTCGCTCCGGCAACCCATGGTGTATATCTTCCTGGTACTGATTGGCTTGCTGGTGTTTGCAGCCACTGTGAGCGATAATGTACAAATTGGTGGTACGGTAGGAAATGTGTACCGCAATGCTCCTCATGTGATCACCATTTATACCACCATCATGACCATTTTCGGGTTGCTGATGGCCACCGCCTTTTTTAATAATGCTGCCCTCAAAGACCTTGACAACGATTTTAATGAAATCCTTTTTAGCGCTCCCATCAGCAAGTTCGGCTATTTCTTTGGCCGCTTTTGTGGTGCCTTGTTGTTGTCGACCATTCCCATGCTGGGTGTTTATATCGGGATGATTCTCGGTTCCATTCTGGGACCGGCCTTTGGTTGGGTAGATGCCGACCGGTTTGGATCTTTTTACCCGGAAACGTTCATAAACACCTATTTTCTGTTTGTTCTCCCTAACATGTTTTTTGCCGGCACCATTATTTTTGCCATGGCCAATAAGTGGAAGAATACCGTCATTTCCTTTGTTGGTTCGCTGGTAATTATCATTGGTTACATTATTGCCGGCACGTTGATGTCGGATATCGACAACGAAAGCCTTGCGGCTCTCACCGATACGTTTGGCATCAGGGCCTATTCGGTTTATGCCAAGTATTTTACTCCCATCGAAAAAAACACCCTGAGTCCGGGATTTACGGGTTTGCTTCTGTTAAACAGGATCATTTGGATTGCAGCGGGTTTGGTTATCCTGATTACCTCATACCTGACCTTTTCGTTCAAGGAAAAAAACAAGAAAATAAAGGTTGCCAAAGAAGAGGAAACGCCGAAGTACAGGATAATAACTTTGCCAAAACTACACACGCAGTTTAACCTCAATACAGACTGGTTGCAGTTTAAAAGCTTCTTTTTTACCAACTTTTTGAGCATTGTAAAGAGTGTTACCTTTAAGATTCTCTTTTTGTTCAGTGCCATTATCCTCATTGCCAATTTGTTTGGAGGTTTTGAATATTTTGGACTTCAGTCGTATCCGCTTACCTATAAAATGATCGATCTCATCACCAATGCTTCCGGCATTTTTGTGGTGATTATTCTGGTCTTTTTCAGCGGAGAGCTGATCTGGCGCGACCGTGACAGCAAAATCAACGAGGTGGTGGATGCCACACCGCACACTTCCTTTATTTCGATGGCTGCCAAAGCCCTTTCGCTGGTGGTGATCACCACACTCATCCATTTTTTCTTTATCCTGGTGGGGGTTACCTATCAGCTTATCAATGGCTACACACGCATCGAACTCAATGTATACCTGTTGGATTTTGTCTATACCAGCCTGTTGCTGTACGTCATCTGGAGTGGGGTGATGATCATGATTCAGGTGTTGGTAAACAACAAATACATTGGCTATTTCATCTCCATTGCGGTGATTTTTGTGTGGAGCATTGTCCTGAATATCGTTGATGTTCAAAGCAATATGCTGGCTATCGGCGGACGGCCTTCGCTGGAGTATTCCGATATGAACGGATTTGGACCGGGTTTAACGGGAGCCATGTGGTTCAACACTTACTGGTTTTTGTTTTCGTTGTTGTGTCTGCTAATTGCCGGGGCTTTGTGGAACCGGGGTAGCATCAGTTCGTTGATGCAGCGACTTAAGATGGCCCGGAAGCAGGTTCCTCAGCAATACCGATTGGTTATGCTCATCACATTGATCGCCTGGATGGGAGTGGCCGGATTTGTATATTACAATACCCAGGTGCTCAACACCTACAAAACCTCCGATGAACTGGAACAGCATTCGGCCAGTTTTGAAAAGAAATACAAGAAGTATGAAAAGGTAAACCTTCCTAAAATTACCGATGCCAAATACTTTATCGATCTTTTCCCATACAAACGAGATGTAAAGGTAAGGGCCGTGTTGCAATATACCAACGAAACCAACTCACCCATCGACACGCTGCATTACAATATTGACAAAGATTGGAATCCGGAGTTCTTTATTCCAAACTCCGATTTGGTATACGAAGACAAAGAGCTTGGGTATTTGATTTTTCAGCTTAGAACACCCTTACAGCCGGGTGATTCGTTGGAACTTGAAATTGAAACGAAGTCTGTTTCGCAAGGATTTGAGAATTCGGCTGGAAATACCGGCATCATACACAACGGCACATTTCTGAACAATTTCGAAATCCTTCCGGCACTTGGATACAACGAAAGCAGGGAGTTAAGTGATAAAAATACCCGGAAAAAATATGGTCTCAAACCGAAGGACCGAATGCCTGAACTGGAAGAGAACTGCACCGAACACTGCATGGCCAACTACCTCACCGATGGACGTTCTGACTTCATCAATGTGGAAACTGTTATTTCTACCTCAGCCGACCAGATGGCCATTGCTCCCGGCTCGTTGGTCAGGAAATGGGAAGAAAACGGAAGAAACTATTATCACTACAAAGTGGACCATCCATCGCAAAATTTTTACGCGTTTATTTCGGCCAAATATGAAGTAGCCATCCGTAAATGGAACGATGTGGATATTGAAGTGTATTACGATAAAAAACATGAAGTGAATGTGGAACGAATGCTGGATGCAGTAGAACGTTCGTTGACCTACTACACCGAAAACTTTGGCCCGTACTACCACAAACAGTGCCGGATTATTGAGTTTCCCCGCTATGAAACGTTTGCCCAGGCTTTTCCCGGAACGATGCCCTATTCGGAATCCATTGGTTTTGTGATCAATTTAGAAGATGCCGAAGAAAACAATATCGTCGATGCGGTGATTGCACATGAGATGGCGCATCAGTGGTGGGCTCACCAGGTGATGGGTGCTAAAATGCAAGGAGGAACCATGTTAAGTGAAAGTTTCGCCGAATATTCTTCGCTGATGACCATGAAGCACCTGACTAACAACCCCATGAAAATGCGTGAGTTCCTTAAATACGATCATGACCGGTATTTAAGGGGCAGGAGCGGCGAGGTGGACAAGGAGATGCCTTTGTACAAGGTTGAAAACCAAATGTATATCCACTACGGAAAAGGAAGTGTAATCCTTTATGCTTTACAGGATTATATTGGTGAAGACAAGGTAAATACCGCCATGAGAAATTTTCTGGAAGAATTCAAATATCAAAAGCCCCCATATCCGACCTCCCTGGATTTCATGAAATACCTGGAGCCTCAGATTCCCGATTCGTTGCATTATTTAATCGACGACTGGTTTAAGGAAATCACCCTGTACGACAACCGTTTAAATGAAGCTTCGTACAAGGAGCTTGAAAATGGGAAATATGAGGTAAGGATGAACATTGAATCCTATAAGATTAAAGCCGATACCATTGGGAACGAAACCAGGGTTCCCATCAACGACTGGATCGATATCGGTGTTTTTTTCGATAAAGAGGAAGAGCATTTGTTATTTGAAAAAAGAGTCAAAATCGATCGCCCTGAGATGAGCTTTTCATTTGTGGTGGATTCGTTGCCGGTAAAGGCAGCCATCGACCCGCGACACTTGTTAATCGACAGGGTTTACGACGACAATTCAAAAACTTTAGTACTGGAATAGAATTTTTCGGTTTAACCGGTCTCTTTTTCCCAAACATATTTTAATGTTCACTGATGTTTTTGAAGTGGCGTTGTTTTTGAAGTCTGAAATAATTTGATGTTCCGGTACATTATAATTCCTTGGATCAGGAGTTTGATAATAGGTAAACCACCAAATTCAATTTACATTCAAAAGGTTATACCAGTCATTATTTTTATAACTTTGGCATGTAAACTAACCTTAAATCCTATGATCATGAAAAACAGAAGACAGAAGGCACCAGCCTGCCGGCAGGCAGGGAAGTTCGTATTAATTTATGCTAAAATGCGTATTCTTGTAACACTGCTATTCCTGACGTATTCATTTTTATTATTTACTCAAAATGTGGAGAATATCGATCTCCCTTCGGGTAGTGGAGGAGGTTCAACCATCGGGGACATCATCACCGCCAACGGTAAAATATTCGCTTATTCGGCAGATGGAGTTTCAATTTATGATGCTGCAAGTAATGCTTTTATAACCAAGGTTTTGTTTACGGAAACGTTGGGGAAGTTTAACCCTGTGTATTATAGCGAATGGGTGCATGTTCCTGACCAAAGTATCATGGTTTACAACAACGAACCCGGGCATCAATACATTTTTACGCTTACCCCGAAGTTAAAGTTGATGGTAATTAATACAAACCCGCCATACAACACCTGGACTACTTCGTTAAACATGAGTATGAGTGCAGAAAGTTGGCTGGACGAGGTGCTACAATCACAAAATGGCAGGGTATTGCTCAAATATGATAATACTGTAACCAATTATAACCATCATCGGCTTTATGTTTTGGTAGGGGGTCGTGACCAAATCAGCAATGAGACAGGAAATTTTCATCAAAAGACCCATTTTTTTGGTATATATAACATTGATTACAATATGCTTCCCGGTACTCCGGGATATGCCAACCTGATCTATACTGAAACAAACATCCCGGGTGATTATTATGGAAATCAAATAAACAATTATGTATTTAATCAGCAAAACAACTACCTGTATTTAATCAGGTTAGGGATTA